>OBLI01000575.1_pt1 | contig 39080 bp, 39 predicted proteins | sample 1519701 | NCBI WGS metagenome assembly OBLI01 (sample SAMEA3663005, study PRJEB22513) | pig gut metagenome | biome: pig gut; feature: pig-associated habitat; material: faeces | place: France | collected 2012
GCCAGACTTTTGTCCTTAGCTTCCTTCCGATTCTCCTCGCGGTAGACACCGTTGCATCGGACTATGCGCTTCCCACTATCGGGGTGCGCTCGGGACTTGCACCCGTTAGATTATGCCCATGTCGGGCGAACTGCAAAGAATGCTGCTGCATCAATATCTGTCGTAAAATCAATGAGACCTGTATGAAATCCATAATGCTGTGCAAGTCCATAATAATTCATATTAATAAATATGGGCTTGCGTTCTGGTTCAAGGAATATGCCCCTATCGAGCATCATAAACAGTGGATGTGTCTTTAATAAAGCTATGAAATCCTCTGCTTTCAGATTATTTATCAAATGATATTCCCTTGCCTCTTCTCTGGATAATACACCATTACCAGATAAAGCATCTCTTGTAAATCCTGAAATAATTCTTCCGAAATCCTTTCTCTGTCCTCTATAAAGAAAGGGGCGATTCCTTAGGTTAGGTTTGAGTGTATGTCTTTTTGAACCTGTTTGCGTGACTATGAATTTATCATTGTCTGCCAGATTAAAGAAATCCACCATTGGAAGATTCCAACTACAATTAGGAGGGAACGTGGCTTGCGATAGCCAACCACCATCATCTTCAAAATCATCCGTCAAACCAGCAAGGAAGAGAATAATATCTTCCAGGGTAGGGAGTTCTGCAATCTGTTCAGGAGCAAATGTCATTTCTAATGTATTTCCCATTTCTGTATTTTTGCTATTTGCGGCTCATGGCACCTCTCACCATCCTCCAATGGCACATTGAGCAAACAAGAGATGTTATAAGGAGATGTTGGTACTGTGTTTTCGTCTTCTTCCCCCAGTATGCTCATTTGAGCGAGTGGCGAGTAATAATTCAAACATTTCACGCTTCTTGACATCCAGCGTACCTTCCTTGATCTTCTTCCTCTGGTACTTCGCCCAGGAAAGCAAAGCGCGGTTCTCTACCACATGTTTGTCTGGTAGATGACCGCGCTCAAGAATGTAGGCTTTGAGAGCCTCATAGTTTTGATACCAGTTGGAGTCATTTTTGCTTGGCATATCTTTTGATAGATTTATAGCTTGCAACGGCTAAGCAAGCCATAATCGGTGCAGGCTTCGTAGGTTTGGATTTCTGCCCATCTTTTGTGGAGGTAGTTCCTTACATCCTCTGGTAATTTGCCTTGGGTGATGAGCCTATTGAAATAATCTACAAGGTCGTGGATGGTGTATTCGGGAGCATACAGGTCATCGAAGTAGTTGTAGTGCTCGTCTTCGATGAAGTGCTTGCACATGGACTTGGTCAGTTGTAAGAAGTTTGTTGCTGCGGTCATATAGTCACCGATTTCTGCAAGAGTCTTGATTAGTTTGGCTTCCCTGCTTACCTGTATATCAATGATGGTGAGATCCCATGTGACATTACGCCTATTGAAGATCATCGAATCATAGTTTTGGTTCAGAGGGATAAGAGATTTAGATTCTCGTTCTTCAACCATTAGAACACGTTCTTCGAACTCTTTACGTCTTTGCTCTTGGCGTGCCTGATATGCTTCTTCATCACTCATTTCACGAGTCACCTGCACAGGTTCCCCTATAAAAGGTTCTGAGATCATCATCGGAATGAGTGTTTTCTGCAATCCACGGAAGTCGGTATATTGCTTCGACTGCTCAAAGATGAACTTGTTCACATATAGGCGCTTCTCCTCGTTATTCCATGCCTTTACAGATAAAACCAAAGCTGAAAAACTCCCTACAATCATCTTTTTGATACGTGGTTTGTTCTCTTGGATATACTCTTGCAGATCATCACGATTCAAGAATAATGGAATATGGCGACATAGCTCAATAGTAATCGCATAGGCAGCATCCGGTCTGCCCATCTCGATAATCTGAGGAACAGACTTGTCGTGCCAGCGGTTCATCAAGCGAACCTGATACAGGAAATCATCCGAGTCTATAGGACAAAATGACACCTCCTGGTCAAAGAAAACAGCATACTCCTTCTCATAGTCAACAGTCAGTCCTTTCGGGATAAAAGTTATCTTTGGTCGAGCCATCACCTTACGCCTATGGTAATCCTCACGTTCCTTTTCTCTGCGGAGTTCGAACCTCAATGCTCTTTCTCGATCCTTTCGAACCTTTTCCTCTGCCATCTTGAACTCAGGAGTATCAACAGCATCCGGAGTAAGCAATTCGCCAATCTTCTTGGTGAGGTACTCAGCCCATACTTGTTCATTCTCTTTAGCTATGACAAGATTTCTATCGAAAGATGGCGCATAACAACAATAGCATCTTCCATCATCAAACCAAATATCTATCTTCATGGCATTCAATCATGTGTAAGCTCGACATTCTCTTGTTTCCCTAAAGAGCTATTTTGTCGCTACAGTATTACTACTACAATCCCATCTCCTTCATACATTTCTCAACACCCTCTAATGGGACATTGAGCATGCGTGAGATGTAGAGTGGGGAAATAGCATCCATGCTACCAGATTGACGTTCCATGCCTATGAGGTATTCAATATTCTTTTTGAGATCACCAAGACTGTTTGAAAAGGATGTCTGAGATGGATTCTGAGCTGTTTTAGCGTTATATTCATCAAAGGTTTCACTTCCATCCGCCCCATATTTGCCATCCTTTGCCTCATATATTACCGAAGGTTCCAGAACCTCAACAGTATGCCATGAACCTGCAGGAACAACACAACCGAAGTTGCCCACTGATGGGCTTAAATGAATACGTTCGGTCTCATTACCCTCTTCATCATATAATATTTCCACCAGTTTACCGCAGAGAAGAATGACATTTTCATTACTAAGAGGATGTCTATGTATCGGTACTATAGAACCTGGCAGTAATGCGTTGAGCATACGCTGACTACCATCGTTCGATGATGTACGCAAGTCATAATTCATACGCTTACGTTTAGATTCCCTTGCTTTTGCAAACAAGTCTTCCAAAAGGATTTTATCTATCTGTATCATAACGATTCTTATCTGTTCGTTGTGGCCAAAAAAGATAGCACACAAATTGTTTGGCTACTTTAAATAATTTTTGCATACTCGAAATATATTGTCTATCATTGACGGGATAATAGACTAAATAATCTTAATACAACCTCTGTACTACCTCAAAAGCCTCGGCAAAGTTCACGCCCCACTGACTGCCTCTAATAGTAGCAAGTGATGTAAGGTATTCAGCTGAACGAGGGTGAGGATACGGGCGCATTACTCCTCTGTACATACCTAAGGCTTCTATTTTTGCCTCAATTCCCTCTCTTCCAACCTCTACAAAGCAGTTGGGATTAAACGTATTCAGGCCATTATTTACTTTCCACTCTGTACAAGATGGGACTTCCATATACCAAAACTCTTTTATTCGCTTAACTTCCGGCCTTCTCTGAAACAAACGAATAGCCTCTTGACAAGCCATTGATGTTTGAAGATGATCATTATTGGTGTCTGATGGATGATGAGTTATGACAACATCAGGTTCACACTCCAATATAGCACTTTCTATAAACTGAACTAACTTGAGGTGAGGAACCGTATTCATCTCTATATTAGGGAAAGTACCCTCGTAGATTTTATTAACACCTAAGAACTTATTTGATGCATTTGTATCATCTTCAAGCTCGTTATCCTCGGGTCTAAACGCACGCGCCTTCGCCTCCGTGGACATTATGCAAACATCAACGGTATTTCCATCATTTGCCCATTTCCACATTGAAGCACCACATCCCAATGTTTCATCATCAGGATGTGCAACTACTAAAAGATATTTCATTTTATTTCTTCAAGTATTTATATAACCATTTCATGCACTTGAAAGCAACAAATCCGATAGTTACTCCTATGCAATTGTGTATAACATCATCTGTTTCACAGAATCCGCAATGCAAAACTAATTGAATCAGCTCAACAGATGCGGATGTAAGAAGTCCTATAGATAGAACATTTTTTATCGTAGGATGTTTTAACATTCCACATAGGAAAACACCATAAGGAATGTACAAAAACACATTCAGTATGTTCTGAATTATCAGGTTCAAACCACGATAATCGTTGGTTCTATAACTCCAGAATGGAATTAGATTATACTCGCAAGTATTATGAAAAGGTCTGTTAAGAAAAGAATGATATACTATAAAAAACAAAGACTCAGCAAACAATATCGCAAAAAAATGCCTATTCTCTCCATTTCGTCTTCTTTTTTTTAGAAAATAAAAAATGTTTGTGAGAGCCCATACACATATCATCCAGATATTATCAATAAAGGCATCTGGTATCTGCCATATAGATCTCTCTATAAAATACGACCAATCATTAATCATCGATTATCGTATTGTACTATTACTTTGTTAGAATCTTGTAGATGACTTTATCTACAGCATCTGCTATCATCTTTCGATTCTCGTTATGCTGTTCATTACTCCACAACTCTATCTCAGCAACTCGGTCACGCACCTTAAGAACTTCTTCTCTGAGATCAATTGGACGAGCATTCTTATCAACACCCGCTACCCCCTTAAAGGTTCGGGATAAAATAACAGACTTGGAACCAAGGCGCACATGCTCCCCGAGGATATTGTCTGAAGGCAGATCACCCTCACCAATGCGAGCAATACCACCGAAGCCGAAAGGCATACCTGCCTTATTGCACTTATTGGCAATATACTCAAGCAAACCATCACTCAAAAACTCAAACATAAAGGTCAAGCCCATCGAGATATGCAAGTCATTCAAACCGATGAATAACTCATCGACTCCAGGGACTGCTAAGATTTTGTCTAAACGAGCCATAGCAGCGGCTGTCTCAATCATAATGCACACCTTACATCTGCCATTTACATAACTAACAAATTGCTCAACGTCATGGTGATCCATAACCATTGGCAGCATAAGGATGTCTGCACCATATCCTATAGCTTTATCCACCTCCATTTTTGTATAGGCGTGTATAGGATTTGTACGCACAAGCAGTTCTGATTTGTCCAACACTTTACGTACTGCTGGAATATCATCTATATTATTCATTGACTTAACAGTATTACGCCCGTGTTGACGCGACTCCTTGCCTATATATTCTAGGTCGAAAAAGACACGATCAACGCCTGCGTTCTGCGCTTCTATAGCTGCGGCTGGTTCTGCTGTCAACAACATTAATTTTAAGTTACTCATAAAAAGGTTATTTCTTTAAGTTATATTTTTCAATCATTTGCAGACGGTGTTCATAGATACGTTTAACCATCTTACCTCTTTCATAACGTTCGTCTGTTAACTTGAAGACATCTTCCGACATCTGCTTTATTTTACTAGGATCATCAACGAGCAACCTCATTTTATCCTCCAAGTCTTTGGCATCCTTTGGTTCAACAAGAAGGCCGGTTACGCCATTGATGCCAATTTCTTTAGGACCAGGTATATTTGTGGTTATGTATGGAATCCCCATTGCACCTGCCTCCTGTATTACCATACCAAAACCTTCACGATACGAAGGATGCACCAGCACATCGTAGGCAGCCAAATGATGCTCTACGTCCATAACCTTTCCTGTAAACACTACATGGTCATTCTTCTTTGCCCATTCTAGAAGTTCTGCATCTGGAGCATCATCTTCCCAAATCTCGCCAATGAAAACTAACCATAAATTGGGATTGTTTATATTCTTAAAAGCTGTAAGCAACTCATTTGTGCCTTTATCCTTGCGAACAAAGCCAACATCACCCATCACTATAGCCTCCTGCGGAATATTCCATTTCTTGCGGAACTCAACGCCCCATTCTGCTTTATGGGATCTATCGAATTTCGTAAAATCGGCACCAACGGTTCCTCCATAACCAATTACCTGTACCTTTTTTCGTGGATATATTCCATCCTTCACGCACATATCCAAGTTGATAGGACTTGCCTGTACAACATCTGTAGAGAAAAAAGCACATATTATTTCAATAAGTTTCGACACAAATCGAGGAAAGCCTGTATAACCTACATATCTTGCTCCCCAGTGGTTGTAGATTCTACAACGAATCCCTGCAGCCCATCCTGCTATCGAAGCACACATAGATACATTCTCGGTACCATACTCTATCATATCAAATTTCTCTTTCCTGAAAAACTTGTATAGGACGAAAATGTTTTTAATAGTCTTCCACAAATGGAAACCTCTATCCAAATCCAATTCCTTATATTTAAATGATTTTGGATAATTATTTACTTCGACTTCATGATATTTTGCACCAACCGTAATATCAAATCCTTGCTCCTCAAAATAGAGTAAGGCAGGTTGCATGAACTGTCTTATACTTTGTGCTACAGTTGTAAAAGCACCATATTTGATCTTAGCCATTCTACTATAGTTTTATCACACCATTTTCATCATACAACATATCCAGATACTTTCTCACCAACTGAGTGCCGTACTTCAGCTCAACCTCAGGCAGTTCTTCGCCCAACAGCTGCTTCACACGCAGATATGGGAAGTTCATACCAGCACCTGCATACAGGATAATGGTGGCAGTCACACGAGGATTCAGGTCGGTCAGCCATGGAGTATCGTTCTCGTCCAGCATGAAGTCGAAACCGATGTTACCATCAAGGTTCAACTCGCGTACGATGTCCTCACAAAGTTTATACGCACAATCCTTCTTCTCCACTACCGAGGTCTGAGCGATACTCATGCTGCTGGTAGTGTTTCTTCTTCCGGCAATATACAAAGTCTTGCCATGGTCAGCCAACAGGTCAACGGTATATTCCACACCTGGCAGGAACTCCATCGCCATGATCGTAGGCATAGGCGTGCAACCGTCCAGAATCTCGCACATCTCATCCAGCGTCACGTTCATTGACGATGGTTTGTCGTGCATGAACAATTCGCTCTTCGACAGGTCTGCACGCACGATTCTCACACCACGGCTACCGCTGTTTTCTGTCATCTTCACGCATACCGGACGCTGAGGGAATCCCAGTTCACCAATGCGCTTGCGGAGTGTCTCTGACGAATCTACAAGGAAGTACTGTGGAACGGTCAGTCCCTTCTCCTTCATGAACTCATACAGGCGATACTTGCAGTTGGCTGTTGCCAGTGTCTCTTTGTCTGAGATTGCCACCTTCACGCCCAACTTCTCAAAGTCCTCCATGCGCTCCAACACGTATGGCAGTTCCATCGAAATGTGAGGGAAGAACACATCCACGTTCTCTTTCTTGCAGATATCCAGCAGCACGTCCACATAGTTCGCATCAGTATATCTTGGCACCTGATAGTACTTATCCACAAACAAACTGTTTGTCAAAGCATCGCTACTCAGGTCAGCACCAATTATCGTGATATTGCGCTCCTTGTTTGACTTCAGGCACTTGAAGAATCCAGGCATGAAGAACGCACCACATGCCGAACTCAATACGGTTATGTCTTTCATTTTTCTTGTTTTTTATTTATTTAGAATAGTTTGGAGTTGGTAGGAGTAGTTTGGAGTTGTCACTTTCAGAACATTCAGAACATTCTTAACTTTCAGAACCATTCCAACCTAATCCAACCCATTCCAAACTTTCAGAACTTTCTTAACCTTCTGAAACCATCAAAATTCAAACGAGAATTTTGAGAATACATCATCAAACGTTTCCGCTCTCATAATCTGCATTACCGAACCATCAGCACGTTTTGCAAACATGGCGCTCTGAGGCTTGATGAACTGAGGCTTCGACACGATGCTGTAACCACCGCAATTGTCGAACACCATCACGTCACCCTCAGCCAGTTCACCCGACCATTCAGGCACCATCACGTCCTGCTCCAGACAAGTGAAGCCCATGATGTCAATCTTGTCGTAATGCTTCTGCTCCTTGCCACCAGCAATCACGTGTGTAGGCAACTTCTTCATAGTGCAAATCTCACCCAGATTGTGGTAGTCACCATCCATATTGGCAATCCAGCGACCACGAATCTGCTTCACGCTCAGCACCTTGCCAACAAAGCTCAGGTAGCGAGCCACAACCGTTGTTCCCGGTTCGGTGAAGAGCATAGGTTTCTTCTCTAAATCCTTGTAGTGCTCTGCAAACGGCAGGATGGTAGCTTTGCAGTAGTCATCATAGGTAGGCACGCTTGCGCCACCAAACTGGTCCTTCAGATAGTCTGCCATATCCGCAAACATACCGCTACCAAGACTGATGTACTGAGGTACGCCCTCCACCAGCTTGTCTACCATCTCCAGCATGATCTCAGCACGCTTTGCCCATGCCTCCACGCCACGGCAACGGCTGATGTGGCAATGCAAACCTATCAGTTGTAGGTTCTCAGTTTCCTTGATGATGGCTATCGTTTCATCCATCTCAGGGCTACCAGCCTCCAGTCCGAAACGACTGATGAAGTTAGCACCCAGATCCATATTGATACGCAAGCCACAGGTGTACTGCTTCTCTGCGTGAGCCTTGCAGTAAGCCACCACACGCTTTGCCTCGTCCAGCGAGTCAATGTTCAGTATGCCACCATTCTCCAGGTGCTCATACATCTCATCGCCCTTCGAAGGACCGTTATATACTATCTGCGAGTTCTCATAGCCCAACTTCTTTGCCAGCGTATATTCCATATCGCTCACCACCTCAGCATATCCGCCAAGGCTCTTCACCAACTGGCATACAAACGGAGTGTAGTTCGTCTTATATGAATAGCTGATCTGATAGTTAGGATACACCTTCTGGAATGTCTCCTCCAGCTTGCGATAGTTATCTACAAACCCCTTCTCATCAAACAGATAAAAAGGAGTGCCATTCTTCTTGATCAATTCTTTGATTGTACTTTCCATTGAATTGTATATTGATAAATATTAAACCTTCTGCACTTTGAAGCCTTATGCTTCTATGTGCATATCCTTACGGACAATATTCAGGTGTGGACGTTCGCAAGTACCATAATCTTCTTCTACACGCATGAAAAGAATCTTGAATGTAGTGAAGATAACTTTGATGTCCAGCCATAATGACACATTCTCCGCATAGTCGCACTCATACTTAAACTGTTCTTCGTATGTAGTCACAGCCTTGCCGCTCAACGAATCTGGCGGAATCAAACCACCACGTACAGTATGACGCTTGCGCTCCTCGGACAGAAAGTAAGGACCGTAATAAGTAGGCATAGGACGAGGGCCGACAATCGACATCTTACCCACAAAGATTGCCCACAGCTCCGGCAACTCATCGAGCGATGAGTTTCTAAGCAGAATTCCTGCCTTGGTGAGGCGCTCACTCTCTGGAAGAAGATTACCATCCTTGTCTTTCTTGTTCGTCATAGAGCGGAACTTATACAGTTTGAAAGGCTTTTCACCCTTTCCTATACGCTCCTGCCCAAACAATACTGGCAGTCCCATGAATACCGCCACATAAATCGCCAATATCAAATAGATAGGCGATAACACCAGCATACCGATTCCTGATAGTACAACATCCAAGAATCTCTTAAAGAAATGTTTGTACATATTATTTGAATTTATACTTATTTGACCATATAATTCTTTTTCTCACGTGTAAAAGCAGATTGAACCAAGGTTCCCACAGAGCCTCATGCGGACAGATACGCATCACATGTAGGTCTCGCTTGAAGTTGTAGATGTACCGGCCTAAAGCCGAATTCAGTTTGCTCCTGTCAACACGTTCATCAGCATGACCCATATTACCCGTCTGCATGATTTCGCTCAACAAGAATCTACCATCCTTCTCATTCGGCTCACAAATCAAAAATTCATCGTCCATCCCAAACGCTTCTTTCATCACCCACATCAAAGCTGGAGCAAAACGACCCATACCAAGTTGCTTCACCCGTTTCATCGCTTCAACCTTATTCTCGCCCTTTAAGGGAGAGTCAGAGAGGGTCTTGAGCACGAAGTAATAATCCATCACTTGCCTCAATCCAACACCATGTCCTGACAAGTGCCTGTAGCAATGCAGCATGATGAACACAAGGTTAAATGCCAAAGGTGGCGTTGAAATTTCTTCTGTCTTACAATCCTTTGGAGCATACATCCTGCAAAACTCTTGCAAGCGTTTATTCCTAAGTGGCGAGGATAAGAATGAAGGATAAATATGCATCTCCACTTCGGTATCATCAAATACCGGGAAATGTATATGGTGATAATTCACACCAGAGATTTCACCCATCTTGTCCATCGAGTATTTGTATATCCGTTCTCTGCCACCATCACACCATATCAATATCACCCGACTGGCGAAGACCACAAAGATTGCTACTATAGATTTTTGCTATTCCTTGACCTTTCAACACACAATTGGAGACACCATCTTCAGATAGCATCGTTTGGAGTTCTAAACATCTTTGACTTACAACCTCATTCCTCTGTTGTATCTTGGCAGCCATACCCATCCAAGTGAGATAAAGCATTTCGGGCATACCGATTATAGAATGATCCTCGCCCTTTAAGGGAGAGTTCTTGCTCTGGCAAGCGTCTCCTAAAGTCGCCGAGCGAGAGAGAGTCTTTTGTACTCCAGCAAAGCAGATTCCGACAAGGCTCTGCTTTTTCGCCATGTCGTACAACATCTGCCATTCCTTTGGCTTTGGTATATGTGATAATCTATCCGCATTACCCAAGGCAACACAAATTAATTCAAAAAATGTCTGCATAAAATAAATTGAGAAATTAGGCATTGCCGGTGGTATCGAACCACGTTTTGTAGTGGTCAACCATTGTTGTCCACCACAAAACAACCTGTTCGGCAATGCAACCGTTTTATTTCCTCCACGCCTTCAGCATGGTGCTGATAAACCTTTTGGTCATCATGCCTTTTTCGTGATTTCGTACAGCACAACTGAATGCCTTCTCACCATATTCATCTACAAGGGCAGGATTTTCAACTATCATCTTTACCTTCTCAAATATCTCCTCGTTGGTATGAGCTATTATTGCCGCATCATTTCTTTGGAAATAGTCAATCGGAGCAATGTAATCCTTACCAATTGCTAACACGCATTTACCATTACTGATATAGTCGGTAATCTTGGTCGAGAATGACAGCTTGGCTGCATTAGCGTCTTTGCCGATGAGCGATTCTGCAAAGACTACCACATCAGCCTCCTCTTGAATACGTTTCACTTCTTGATGAGGTACCTTTCCGCAGAAGTGCGAAGCGCCATTATCAATGTGGCTCCTAACCTCATCGCTCGGTTCTGTTTGAGAATAGATATACAGTTCTGCCTTCACGCCATTCTCATTCGCCTTATTGATCGCATCAGCTACAATCGCCAGTGTCTTATCACGACCTATCACCATACTACCGGTATAAACAAACTTCAACGGTTTGTTTGGCTCGCGATGCTGATAGCTCTTACCCGTGAAGTCTATGCTCTTAGTCAGGATTACGCTATCCGTACCGAAACGGCTGTCTGTATCTTCTTTTTCCTTATCAACTATGACAAACATCTGATTGCTCTTACGTGCAAGGGGACCTACATATTGACGTGTCCAGAAGCGCTGAAGATAGTCATAGATATTGTGACAAGATTCATACGAATAATTATCATCGGCCAGATAGCATACCGTAGGTTTGTTTGCCATCGTGCTCACATACTTCTGTATTCTACCCATATAAGCGTATGGGAAGATTGGAACGAAAACAATGTCCGGATCAAAATCCTTCACAAACTTCTTCAGGGCAGGAGTCTTCCAACCGCCTAATTTCCAAACAACCTCACGTGCCAGACGAATCCATTTTGGCTGACGCTTGTGTACATTCTTCGAGCGCTCTCTTTCTGCCCGAGCAGCCGCATCATTACTCTTAGCCGTATTCTCTACTTCGCGTCCCACCTTCATCCATGGCTTGATAACGCTTCGGATTATTTGGCTCTCACCTATCTGGAAGTACTTGTGGCAATGCTCGTTGTATGGCAATTCCGAACTGGTATATACTAATGCAAGTTTTTCAGAATCCCAACAGCGGAAAATATCCAGCAACGTATGTGATGCAGCATCCTCACGCCAAGCGTTCACATCAACAATGAGCACCTTTGGCAAGTCTCTTTTATTCTCCATAATTATTGACGTTTCTTAATTTTACCCAACACCTTCAACAGCAAGATAGTCATGTCAAAGCCCAAAATCTTATAGAATCTCTTCATCGTAAGGGCGCGAGAGGTTATGGCATTTTGGTTCAAATAGCACAAGGACTTTAGTCGTTTCTTATATGGCTTTGCAACTTTGTTATCATAAGTACTATACAAGACAAAGACGTTAGCCCAATAGTAGGCCATTGTATTCATAAGTACAGTCTTAAATTCCATACTTATATTGCGTTTAGAAAAACGCTTGGGCCATTCTTCCAATATCCAGATAAAGTCTGTGAGGCTTTGCAACTTAGGACTATGTGAAATAGAATCAGGTCGTTGACGATAAGCAACACAGGCTTTTTGTAAACACTCAAACTTATCAACTGAACAGAGAAGGTTAAGATACCAATCGACATCTTCACCGCTTACCATCCCAGGCTTGAATGTGATATTGTTCTTGACAAGAACCTCTCGCCTTACCGCTTTCGTCCATGCCGTTGCAATATAACTACCGTTTACAAGCAGTTCTTTCAATGATTCTGCGGTTGAAAGTCCAGTGCTCAATGTGGGGCACACAGGTTCCCCCCAACTCTTGTCGCTTTCAAAATACTTTTTATAGCCAAACATTATGACATCCGGATTTGACGTTGTCTTCTCATTGATACAAGAGAGAACATCAGCACCCACAAGGTAGTCATCACTATCTATGCAGATAACATACTTACCCTTTGCGGCAGCGATACCAGCATTTCGAGCGCAAGCTATACCAGCATTTTTTTGATGAATCACGCTGATGTTAGAATGCTGTTTGGCGTATTCATCACATATCTGTGGACATCTATCAGGACTTCCATCATCCACAAGTATTATTTCAAAATCGGCAAACGTCTGATTCAAAACACTATCCACACACTCGTGCAGATAATTCTCCACCTTATAGATGGGAATGACGATACTAAATTTCATGAGTTATGTTGTATATAAGTTTCGACATTAGGCTGCACATTCATATTCGGCAACCTGTCGTTGCTTATTATACAACATAACCAATACTACAAAATTACCCCCCCCATTCAGGGTGATAGCATCATAAAGCTTCATAATAATTTTATCTTTATTGTGATTATTTACACCACAGTCATAAGCCTTTTGGGCATACTGACTAATTGTTTGTTTATTATCAGATATAAGTTTTAGGGTATTTAAAATACTCTCTTTGTCCGTACTCACCAGACCGGCATCTTCTGTACGCAAATAGTCAATAGGACCAAGGTCTGTATTGCCTACACCCCAAACGCATTTGCCTGCGCTAAAGTAATCCGTCAGTTTAGTCGAAAAACTCAAACGAGCCGTTTTACTCTTATCAGACAACGATTCTGCAAACAGCAGCACATCAGCCTCCGCTTGTTTCTTGAAAACCTCACTTTGGGGAATAGGAGCATGCAAGTTGCAACACCCTGGTACGTTGATGCGAGCCTCCATGTTGGGTGTCAATTCCGTATTCGTATAGATGTCAAGAACTATCTTTTGCCCATCTTTGTTTACCTCGCGAATAGCATCCACTACCTCGGCAATGGTTTTGTCTCTACCAATAATCAGTTTACCGGTGTAAAGTACTCGAACAGGAGTTTGAGGTTCGTATGGTTGAAATACACCCTTATTAAAAATTGGTTTTGTGAGTAATTCACTCTGAATGCCGAACTCCTTATCAACCTCTTCTTTCATCTTGGGTGACAGAGCAAACACAGTATCACACTTCTTTATCATACGCTTCACGCTTCTTCTAAGCCAGAAACGATGCACCTGATGCCAGAAGTTATAAGGTTCCTGCTTAAATGTAAAATTATCATCCCAGATTATACCCACCACCCGAGGGTGATATTTCTTGATGATATACTCGTTGATAGAATTGAAATGAATGTAGCCTTCTATCGGACAAAAGAGAACCTCGGGGTTGAAATCATTCAAGAAAGAAACCATCTCTGGTGATTTCCACTTTCCTAGTTTCCAAATAACTTCGCGAAACAGCATAAGCATGCTACGGTTGAACTTACCAGCCTTCCTGTATGTTGCTTTCTCTGTTTCCATTTCGCTCGTAGATTCATCTATTTTAATATCTTCAGGCTGGAAACTCACGCCAGTCTTCACACCTCTATAGATGATGCTTTTCAGCACAGCATTCTCGAATATATGGAAGTATTTAGATGCAGATAAAGAGTCGGACTTATCGGCTCGAATATATAATGCAGCCACGTTTTCAGCACCATAATCTTTCATCAAAGAGGACATGGTGTCAGACCCTCCTCGACTACTCCACGATGGAACGGTCGTGACTAATACACGAGGTTTTCTATTAACTTGATTCATATGTTGATTTCTTGATGTGTTGTTATCTAATTTTCTTCTTTAACCTAATCCCATCCGCATCCTTAATGCCAGTTCGTTCCAAAAGTTCTGGGTTCCTGTTGACACATAAACCTCAGCAATTTCTCGGTGAAGGTCATCTGCATTGTTTGAACTGCGTATGAGGTGGTAGAACTGCTCCATGCTGTAAAAGCAGCAATGGAAAGCTGGATTATCTACTCCTAACTTTGTGTAATAATCCGTCATCGTATCAAGCGTATCATTGACCATCGCAAAGTACCTCTTGAAATCATTAATCTCATCCTGGGTATAGTGAGCTGCTGGAAATACAGAATCAATATGCTTGCCAAGAAGGTTCTCTATGAGCTGCGTGACAAGGATGTTGTCCTGCATAGGACCGTACTCTTTCAATGTCATTGTTACCGTTGATATGCATCTGTCGCGCAATTCGCCCTCGTTTTTATGTTTATTCAATTATCCTCATTTCTTGCACTTGCCTGGCCTCCATTTATTTTGTGGACTACCTTGACACGAGCATCCTTTGCAGCATATTCGTCACAAATCTGTGGGCAGGAATCGGGACTACCATCGTCCACAAGAATAACCTCAAAGTCTGTAAATGTCTGATGGAGGATGCTATCCACACATTCGTGCAGATATTTTTCCACCTTACAGATGGGAAGGATTACACTAAATTTCATATTAATATGTTTTAATCAACAAGCACAACGGTAGATTTAACTGTTTGAAAAACCTTGGGGAGTATTGGACGCTTACGATACGAAGCCTATATCGTTTCATAACTAATATGCAATGCTATTCTTTAGTAATCGACATGATTACATCTTCTGGTTTCATTGGTTCATAAGCACCATCTTTCGACTCAACTATAATAGTGCCCTCCTTTATGTTGTCTACAGTATGCCATGCTCCTAAAGGAATCTGAGCGACAGCTAAAGGAGAACCTGCACACAATGAGATTCGTTCAGTTTCTATTAATGAACCATCAGGTTGTTCTTGATAAATCACCTCCTCCAATGCTCCACGGACACAACATACGGTCTCGGAGGATTTCGTGTGGCGATGGATGATCACACAATTGTTTGTACAAGGCGATATACTTCTCGAAATTGGTTTGGAGTTCAAATTCTTTCTGCATTCGCTCGACACATTTTGAGGTAAGTGCAGTTTTGCCAATAGCACGCACCTTCATAGTCGCCTCGAAAAGATCTTTGGGGTTTCCTGTTTCCACTGCGAAGCCACAAATGCCATCAACCGTTTCTTTGCTGCCGGTAGCTTCGTATGTAACAACAGGAGTACCGCATGCTTGAGCTTCGAGATTAAGGCTGCTCAAAGTGTCTTCACGAGAGCAATTGACCATCACGTCTGCCATGGAATAGACCTGTGCCATTTCGTAAGGATTTCGAATAAATCCTATCTTTTTTACGTTGGATGGACAGTCTCCTTCTGTATCTCTGAAACCGAAAAGGACAAGAACCATATCATCCGTCATATTCTTGACGAAAAAGTCGTAAGTTGCTTTATTTACAGCAGACAACCACTTACCTGCAGGTGCAAGGATAACAAACTTATCTTCAATTCCCAAACTCTTTCGCCAATCGGAAGGTGACGGCTTGAAAATATCAAGATTGAAACCATTATGGATGGTGCGTATATCCTTCTGGCTAATTACCGATTTTCTACACTCGTTTGAAACCCACTCCGAACATCCTACCATTACGAGTCGAGGAATTGCATTCAGATATTTCTCTCTATCCTTCAAGATACTTGCGCTTGCATCATAAAGCAATGCTGGTGTATCGTCTTTCTGCTTTGGGCAATTGCCACAACCATGTTGCCATCTGTCGCAACCTACATTGGCATAGTGGAAACATCCTCCAGTGAAATACCAGCAATCATGCATCGTCACAATAGTTGCAATGTCATGCTTTGCGAGATACTCCAGCAACATGTTCAGGTGAATGTAGTTGCTATGTAGGTTATGGAGATGTACGATGTCTGGTTGTAACTTGTCCATATACCGAAGCAGTCTTTTTGTAGCGCAATGGCTGTAATAAGACTGTTTTCCTGCTATGCGTGACAAGGTGGCATGAAGTTTATGGTCGAGAACTGACCCCATCTCGTAAGCCCACTCGTCAGCCTTACCCATTCCTTTCGGAAAAGCCGCATACGCTTCTATGCCATGAGCACGACTGGTCTCCTGTATATGCTTCATGATGGTACCTGTGCTGGACTTTCCGTAAACAGCATTTATCTGTAAAACTTTCATTGAGCAATATTTGATTTATTCAATATAGGGATGTCCTATAAATTAACATATTGATAATTAGTTATTTAATTTAATAATTCAATAAATAATCGTACCTTTGCTGTAGAAATCATACAGAAACATGCAGAAAACTACTTTATACCGCAAGCCGATGGGTGAAAACCTGTTCGAGGAGGAATTTACAATCGATGCTCTCTCCCAGATGGGCAATCCCCTTGAGCGGCTCGCTGCCTTGGTTGACTTTGAGATGTTCCGTCCCGCACTTGAAGAAGTACTGGTCAAGAAAGACTTCTCGACCTCGCTTTTGAGCCAGTTGCTACATACAATAACATCAAGACTTTTCAAACCGGCTGTCCATTTTTGCTTTAAATGGAACATTTTACGAGTCTTATCAAAGAACCATGTAGTGGGACCTGAAGTATGAAGTTGAGGGCAGTTCCCACATTCCGATTCCCATTTGCGGCAACCGTTAGCAACGAAGTGCGTACACTTACCTGTAAAAGGCCAGCAGTCAAAGAATGACCAAACAACAGGTATCTGCTTTTCCTTGAGATAAGAGAAAAACATCTCATAATTCAGACAGTTGCTATGCAAATTATGAATCTGTACAATATCAGGCTTTACCTCATCAATCCATTTTAGAAATAACTTTGTTCCCTTCTTTGTACCAGTGCCTTCTTCTCCTAGTATTCTAGTATTCCAAAGTGCGTGTAGTTTATTCTCACGAGTAGTTCCTATGCGGAAAGCTTCAGGTACAGTTGAGGTATCTTGTCCATAAGCAAGAAAACTCTCATGACCTCTTTTCTTTAGAAGGTCGGATATTTCAACTGCTATCACACCGGTGCTTCCACGACCGCATGTGACGTTTATTTGTAAGACTTTCATATAATTCTAATTAATATTAATAACGTTCGTGAAGTTTCATTTCCTGCCACATGAAGTGGTAATTATCAGGGGTTATCGCTGCTCTAAACAAGAATATAATGAGTAATATCGTGAATAGTGTTTTTGCATCCTTGGCGGGAAGCTTTCCAACAGCATAAGGTACTAACAAGCCCATCCAAGGACCAAAATACGAAACAAGTCTGATGACTGAAGGATCAAGGCGTACCATAATGACCCATACTGCTGCCATTGCTGCACCTCCATAGAAAAGTCTATGCTCATAGGCGCTATTATCCTTATCTACAACAAACCAGCCTATTGCATAAAGTCCTATCATCATAAGAATAACCATATAGGGCATCGAATTTGCGTTTGCAGTACTATAAGCATACATCTCATATATATCACTTTGCGATGCCAAATACATTCCGACATAACTATAGCCGAAAAGCATTGCTACAAAGAGTAATGCACTATACCGATAAGCCAATTTTGTGTTTTTGAAATAGTAATAAGGTAGTATGAGGAGAGAAATCAATATACTTTTATGAACGAATGATGCAATAAAGATTAACGCTGCCAGATGCTTAACTTTCCCTTTCTGTAATAGCATATAGCCAACAATAAGTATAGTGAGCGCAAAAGATTGACGTACTGCACTATTCGGCAGATACGGATAGAACATCGTTATATAGAAGACATAGAAAAAGCAGGGAGTCCGCAAAGTATCTGAATTTCTATACACAAACATGCCTATCGGTATCAATAATACAGTTGCTACAAAGAATAGAAACACTCGGCTATTGGGTAGGATATGTGAACATGCTTTAATAATCACCAACTCTCCAGGATCTTTACCTTGTGATCCTGGATTTAGATACAAATCCCAGAAATTAGAAAATATATCACTCCATGGTCTTATCGCCAAATCGTCAAAGTTGTTCATATAGGCGTATGTATCATTACCAACTGCCTCATGTCGAATACCAGAGAACAGAATCAAAAGGAATGTAATAAAATACACATACTTCTTTATTATTCTCTTATCGGTTGTATTCCCATATTTTATATACATGAGAATACAAAGTATAATAAGTGCTAAATTCATATTCTATTGTTTATAACTTGTACTACTACAAGGACCAGCAGGAAGGGTACTCATTGTTTTAGCAAACTCGACAAGGTTATTTGCTGCTTGCGCTGGATTCCACATTCCGCTAATAGTGGTATATGCGGCATCGCTTACAACCTTCATGTCAGATGCCAGCATTTTATCAACTGCGGATTGAAGCATTTGCTTTGAGCCATCATAAAGAAAACCATTCTTGCCGTCCTCGATAAGGTAAGGTGCACTTCCTGCATTACGGTTGGCAACAACAACACATCCGCTATTCATGGCCTCATTGAGTGCAACATCATATCCTGCCAAAAAAATGCAAAATCAAAATCTGCATTAAGAGATTTGTATACAAAAAACAGAATACAAACAAAAAATATTAGTGATCGGAGTTGTCTTGAATATTTCGAAATGGACTCTGACACATATAGGCATGACCATACTACAAAGTAGGCAGAAATACGAACAAGGGTAGGATCCATCCTGACAAGGGGTATGAAAGCTGTTGTTAATGCCGTACCAATTAAAGAGAGTTTAGTAATAGGCGAAACAATTTCTTTTTCCTTCGGCAGTTTCTGTAGGCCTAATAAATAAAATCCCAAATAAAGAACAACGACTACAAAAGGCCTACTTTGGCCCGATTCTGCGAAGTATGCTCCTGACGCATATTTTGAATAAATTTCTCCAGTATCTGAAAGTAACAGACTGACGGTATTATAAAAAACAAGAACAAAGAAAAAGGCAAATAGTGCAAATCTATATACCTTGGTAGACTTAACGAACTTGTAACAAATGAAAAACAAGAAAACAATAAGGGCACTTTTGTGAAAGAGTATTGCAAGAATAAACAACAATACGGTTTGTTTTATCCTCTCTTCTTGAAGTGCCATATATGCAATTAACAGAACACCAAGTGCGATACTTTGTCTAATGGCGCTACAAGGCATATAGTTGAAATAGAGTGCAATAAAAAAAGAGTACGAAAATAATAACTGCTTCAAACTTGTCGAATTGCGGTAAAAGAATATCCCTAGAGGAATCAATAATGCAGCTGACGTCAATAACAAATATAAAGTATGATTTGTAGTGAACATGACGATAATCTTGTTTGAAATCGCCATAGCAGGATCTTTTCCGATATCACTAGCCGCTGGATTAAAAAAGCCAAAGTATATATTCTCAATCAATTGATACCAACTATAATATTTGACATCATCAAATTTCATAAGATATGTATACGTATCACTGCCTACAGCTTGGTTACGTAATCCAGCAATAAGCAATAAAACAGATGTCATTATTATCACATATTTTTTACGCGATAAATCCGTATCCTACTTTTGGTAGATAACATAAAGCAAAATAGCAAATGTCACTAATAAAAAAAGTACTTGCATAACTTATTGTTTTATGATTAAATGTTTGATTAATGCCCTTTCTTCTTTGTTCAAAAGAAAAAAGCAAACACTACAAAACACTATTAAAAACGATGCACCGGCTACTATTATCCTTGTCCAACTATCTATTAAAACAAGACTCCCTCCCCAATAGCATATACAACATAACATGGCTATTGCTGGTAATATCCGGAGATGGCATTCTCTAAAAAATCGCAGAATATCAAGCCCCAACTCTTGTTTATAAAAAATATTAGCCCATACTAAATACATTAACATAGCTATACCAGAGGAGAAAGCACAACCTAAAGCACCATAATAAGGAGCAAGTAAGCAAGATCCTCCGAGCCCCATCAAAGAAGTAACGAAGGTTGCTTTGCCTGTATAATTGACTTTCCCTTCTGCATAAACTACATCGGTGGCGATATGTTGAGTCAATGAAATAACATTTGTGAAGGTCAAGAATAATACTACGTAATAAACATTGGCAAACCCATCACCAACCCACAGATGAATGAATTGGCGTCCAAGCACTACAAATCCAGAAAAAAACAAGCCTATAATGTATAATTGGATGCGACCAACACGTATCATCAAACCCAAAACAGCATCCTTATCATTAGATTGATTCATACGTGTAACTTTTGGTAAGAATAGTCCATTTAGAGCTGAAGAAAGGTTCCAAACCAAACCCTCGATAACCATACCCATGGCAAAGATGGCAATCTCGGTTGAGTTGGCAAAGATACCGAGAATGGTATTAACCAACGAGAGACGGAATCTCTGCGCAAGGCTGACAAGGAATACCCATACCGAGAACGAGAAGAGAAGCTTCAATTCTGCCTTGTCAAAGAAACTCCAATTGATTTTGAGATTGGTCCTATGAGCGAGAACAAAGTACTTAGCAAGTGAAACCGTGAATGCAGTAGCGCCATTGATCAGCACTAACCAATAAACATTGGCACTCATCATCAAGGCAACAACTATTAAGAGTACTGTTCCCACACGAGTAACCATGTCAAGGAATTTGTTCTCCACAAACAACTCAAATGCCATCATGGCACCACTCATAGGCTTCAGCACGAAATTTAGCACACTGAAACCACCAGCAATGCAATAGAGCACCTTCATCTTCTCTATTTCCTCAGGAGTCAATCCTTTGAAGATGCCCGATATAAAAAAGAATATCACGAGGAGAGCTAGTAAGATGATAGCATCTATGAGCAAATAGACGCGTGTCGTCAAACCTAACATGTTCTCCACCTTCTTTTGGTCACCTTCTGCACGATATTTGGCTATAAAACGAGTAATTGCAGCATCAAGACCAAAGTCAAGCAAGAAGTATGAAACAAATGATGTAATAAGACTATACAAACCATAATCCGAGACACCTATCTGCCTAATCATCCAGGGGGTATAGACGAATGATATGGCAATATTCAAAAATATCGAGACGTATGAAATGATAGCACCTTTTGCTATATTACTTTTCATTGATTAAATATATTTTGATTTGGGCATATAGTTGAAATGTCGGAGAAGCCAGATATCGAGATTACAAACAAATGACTTGTAGATAGAACGCAAAGAGGTTGGAACCTTGTAATTATTGTTGCGCATATTTACAGGTTCGTATGTAAATATATCATCTGTAAACTCAAATGTTTCTGAATTATCAATGACTTGCTCTAAATAGAATTTATTTTGAATATTGTTGTTCTTCCTACTGTGCCAACCAGACCCATCATTTCCATAATTACGAACTTTAGAGAGAGTAGGCAATATAAAATACTTATCTTCGAGAGCACAACATATTTCCCAAGTAGCATCTCCATGAAGTTTACCAGATTTTAACATTCCATAAAGGAGAGTTATTGCGCGAGGATATATTTGTTTTAATCTATAATAAGAACTGTCATCTCGAATAATCGTTCTTAAATAATCAAGGTCGTAATACTGAAGTTCTAAGTCACGCTTATTAAACCAAGAGGCAGTTCCCCATGCACACCCTCTCATAGAAATATAAAAATTATTTTTATACATAGGGGGCATATTTATATCAAAATTATAACCACAAATCTTTATGATTCGATCATCATTCTTAAATCGTTCTAAGCACATGTTCATATATTCAAGAAAATTAGGAGAAAACTCGTTGTCATCTTCTGTGCTAATAAACGAATCATAATTAGTTCTGATATCATCTATTAATACGCCTATATTACTATTCCTATGTCCCAAGCCATAATTCCTATCTCTGTAATAGACTCTAAATGTGTGGAATTTGTGTCCAGACTCTTTTTTTCTTAAGTATTCCGTAACTCTTTCCCATCCTTCTATATACTTTTCGGAAGGAGGATAGTCTACAGCAACATATACATCGGTATTGTTTGCCCCGCTACATTTTTCGAGAGATTCTAGACATCTCTTTAGATGATTGTACCTATTACAGGTAGGTATAAGAACTGGAGCGTAATTTGATAATTCCATTTTCTTCAACTTGTTAAACGTTTGTATTTGTTCCGACTGGTGGTATCGCACCACAATGCAGAGGCATTCACTTGAGCAGTCGGATGTCCTATCAGATGAACTTTTTCTCTCTCAAATCGAGGAATGCATCAATGAGTTTGTCATAATCCTCCTTCTGGAGATAACCAATGTGTCCAACACGGAATACAGTATCCTTCATGCTGCCACCATTAGGACAAATCCACATGCCGTACTCGTCCTTTATCTTCAGGAAGATCTCGTTGGCACTCTGTGTGGTAGGATGAAGAGGTGTTACTGCATTACTCAAAGACTCAGAAATAATCTCGAAAGGCAGGTTGTGCTCAACGAGCTTATCACGGAAGTAACTGGCCAGTTCTGCACAACGTGCAATTTCAGCCTCTGCACCACCCATGGCGTCAATCTCCTTAAGGCGTACGTTAATCTGACGAAGGATGCCAACAGCAGGTGTCCAAGGTGTTTGTCCTCTGTCCATATTGCTGAGAGCCAGTTTCAGGTCGAGATACTGACAGCAGCACTTGTTCTTCTGGATGCGCTCCAATGCTGAAGGAGCAAGAGCCATAACAGCAATTCCAGGAGCGCAAGCAAGTGCCTTCTGGCTACCGGTAATCATCACGCCTGCACCTACACCTGACATGTCGAATGGGTCGCAAAGGAAGGTCGAGATGGTATCAACAATCAGGAAGCAGTTATTGCGCTTGCAGAAGTCACCTACCATATCAATGTCATAATGAACACCTGTTGAGGTCTCATGCTTCTGGAGGAGGAAAGCGGTATAACCCTTGCCCTCATATTCTGCAAGATGCTCAGGCTTCAATGCCTTTCCATGCTCCAACTTGATTTCTGTGAAAGGAATCTCATGGAGGGTAAGCAGTTCAACGAAACGCTCGCCAAAGCTACCACCATTCACAACAAGAGCTTTGTCCTCTTTGGTGAGGCAGTTCATGATGGCAGTCTCCATACCACCAGAACCAGAGCAAGTCATAAATACCACACGAGAGTCCTCGGTGGTGTGTGCAAACTTCTTTATAAGACGCTCGTTCTCCAGCATTGTCTCGGAGAATTCAGCAGTTCTGAAATAAGGCACCTGTTCGGCACCAATAGCTCGTACAGCATCAGAAGACTGTACGGGACCTACTGTAAAGTTGATCATATTGAATATATTTTATATTTCCATAAAGTTTTTACGTTCAACGAATTGTTGCATCACCTCTGCCATACAAACAGACTCTCTTCTTCTCAGACGAGCAGTAGAGAATCGCTTGTTCACAATGCAAGAGATGAACTCTTGAATCTCATAACGAAGGCCTGAACCATCCCACTTATAGAAGTATTTTTGGTTTTTGTTCTGGTCTTCATACCTGAGTTCAAAGTAATCGGTCAACCACCATGGAGCTGGCACGTATGCATAACCCTTGGTTCCAGAGATGACAAGGTTGCCCTCGGTCTTCACACCTAAACCGACCTTGAATGAGCAAACGGCATGATCATAACGGAACACGCCCTTGGTATGAATGTCCACGCCATTTTCCATGCGAGAATAGAGAATCAAGTTTTTGTAGTTACACCCCATCAGTTTGATAATAGGCAGCAAAGGATAGCTTCCTTGCTCAAAGAGGGCACCACCAGCCTGCTTTGGATCAAACTCGCGACCATTCTTATCAAGCAACTGAGAGAGGGAGGCTTCAATATCAACCACCTCACCAATCACGCCACTCTTGATCATCACCATCAAGTGATTGAAAGCTGGACAGTGGGCTGTCTTATTGGCTTCCATCAGGATAACACCCTTCTGTTCAGCCAACTCAAAGCACTCCTTGGCCTGCTCGCCATTCAACACCATTGGTGTTTCCACCAACACATGCTTGCCGGCATTGATTGCCATTTTGATATATTCATAGTGAGTGAGATGAGGAGTAGCAATATAGACAGCATCAACTTCATCGAGCAACATATCAACATTTGCACAAGCCTTCACGCCCTCGAATGTACGAGCATAGTCGTTCATGGCATCAGCATTTGTATCATAGCAAGCCGAAATAGCAATGCCATTCACGACACCAGCCTCCAAGGGGAAACGATTAGCTACACGTCCACAACCAATCACGCCCACCTTCACATCTGTAGTCGTTTCAGCACGAAGCATAGTAGAGCTGATACCCTCGGTACGTGGAAGGTACACGACCTTTGTAAACTCATTCAGGTAGTCAAAGAGTCCTTCCCAATCAGAACCGATGGCAAAGATGTCAACATTATATTTCTGGATGTCGTCAATCTTTTGACCAACATAGTCTTCAATGATAACCTCATCCGCGTAACCTGTAGCCTTGACCGCTTCTACTCTCTCCAGCACATTATTACGCACATTGAGTTTGCCTCTTCCTCGGTCGAAAGAGTCAGAGGTAACACCAACAATCAGGTAGTCACCCAACTCCTTTGCTCTTCGGAGAAGATTTATATGACCTTGATGCAGAAGGTCGTATGTTCCGTATGTTATAACTTTTTTCATTGTGCTTCAATAAATATAACATTGTCATAATGTGGTACACGATGTTCAACGGTTGGCAACTGCATGTAATCGCCATAAAATGCAGTCAATAGTCCATCTGCATCTGCTGGTCCATAAAATTCCGTATCTTCGAAGGATATTTTCTTCAATGGAAATACATGCTCTATTTTCATAGATCTTTCCGCTAATGCCATTGCAAGAAGTTCTTTGCCAGTTTCTTTAATTTGCAAATCATGCAATTGGGTTTCTAACTCTTTAACTTTGGCCTCATATACATTTTTATCTATACTATTAATTCTAAATCGCCTTCCGAGATAGGCAATGTGTTCAGTAATAAGATACTTATCCAACAGTCCTTCGTCCATACGGACTGCTCTGTACAAATCAATACTCAAACCTTTGTGCTCATAAAGTCCGTCATGAGGAAATTGCGCGCATGCTGTAACTGTTTTTATATCCTTAACGTGCGAAAAGCCATGAAAATACAGTGGTTCGCTATCCTTTGTTTCAAGGAACATATCAGAAGGCAACTCTCTAGATAACGCTTCCATAGCCTTGTCATAACTTTCATCAAACAAAAACATGTCAAAGTCATCGTCCCAAGGAATGAAGCCTTTATGCCTTACAGCACCCAATAGAGTTCCAAATGTTATCATATATGGAATATTATTCCTTTCCAGTATGTCTGCTATTGTCTTGCCCATAACGAGAAGACGTTGTTGTACTCTTTGTAATTCCATAGATTAAAAAGTATATTGCATTATCTGTTTTAATGGATTTGGATGTATTCTTTCTGACTCTACAAAGCCAATATGCTTATAGACTTGATAAGCATGAGTGTTAGACTTGTCGACATTTAGATATACATTACCACTTTTATATTCACTTTTAGCTTTACCAATGAAGGCTCTTATCAAAGCAGAGCCACATCCAGAGTTTTGTGATATTTGGCGCACAATAATAATCTGCAAATATGCATTACAAGTGTCATAATCATTAATATATCCAGATATCAAACCTATGACCTCATCATCATTCTGGGCTACGAATGCAACCCCGTATTCATTAAGTTTGCTTGAATATTCCTCAATATCAACATGCTTGGAATATGGATCTGGCAGTAAATACTCGTAATTCTTGATAAATTCAGAAATCAAAAATTTGCGTGCTTCGGATTTTTCTAATTCTTTGATCGTTATCATAATCACATTAGGACATCAATCATTTCCGGTGCAAAAACCGGAATGTTGAGTTTGGTTTTGATATTTAATCTTTCTGCATTCGAATCATCAATGAAAATAGCATTTGATGAATGTATATAGTTTGCTTTATTTGCATTAGGTTCAATATGAATGACCTCATCAAATAAATGATCCAAACGGAATTTTTTTAATTCTTCAAATAAATCCGTATGCTCATGTTTACTGAGTAGGTAAATTTTCTTTTTTTCGTTTATACATTTATAAAGGAATTTAACCAACTCAATATTTACAGTAGTTTTATCTAAGATAAGACAATCATCATAATCGCAGTAAACTGAATCATACTTAAGATCCGTTTTGTATTTACTTTCCAAGGCTCTATCAAGAACTACATTGTAATCATTCTTAAACACTCCAACTTTGTAATCAAAAGCATCGAAAAGAGTCAGCAAAGCGAAGTTGACTCCAACGGCACGTGATAGAAGTGACGAACCTCCCAAACGAGCCGCTATTTCAAGGAGAGTTAGGTGACCGTTTTTGTTACGTTTCACTTGATAGAACCAAGCACCACGGAAGCGAATTGCAGAATTAATCTTCCCCGCCAGTTCCTCAAACTCTTTTTGATTTTCGGCAAAATAAGTATTTACACTAATGCCATTACTCACACGATTACGTTTGCGTGCGCCACTGTATAGCAAATTACCCTCTTTGTCAGTAAAACAATCAACTGTAAATTCCTCGCCTGGCAAGTATTCAACCACGAGCATGTTGTCCTTGCCTTCCAGATAATTATTTACTTCATCCTGTGAGTTTAACTTCTTTGTTCCTTTAGCACTATAACCGACAATCGGTTTGGCAAATACAGGAAATTCTACGGGAGAAATATTTGCTGGATTATAGACTTTAGGAATATTTACAATGCCTGCGAGTTTTTCATATGTTAATTTCTTGGAGAGGCAAATCTCCGTGGTTTCAGCTGGTGGTGCAATTACTTTGCAGCCAAGATCTTCCTCGTGCATCTTTGCCATTGTAATGACTGTATCCATAGCAGGATATATTGCATCAATTTTTCTTTCTTTGACAATTTCTGCAAGAGTTGGAATAAACTCAGGGTCATTCACAAAAGGGATTCCGTCAATGTAGTCCTTATATACGTATTGTCCATGGTCATCAACAGAATTAGCTCCAATCAAATTAAAATAAGTTGAATATTTAACTGAACTGTGAATATCCAATGCAATCTCAGACCCACAAGGAAATACTAATATATTTTTTTTCTGTGGCATAATATTTATTTCTTGAAGAATGCTAATGTGCGTTCAATATCGTTGTCACTTAACTCTTGGTGCATCGGCAAACAGATTACGCTATCGGCCATCTTATGAGCATTTGGCAGGTTCTTAGGATCGGCTGATTCAAGACCACGGTAGGTAGAGAACTCAGAGATGAGTGGATAGAAGTAGCGTCTGCCAAGTACGTTGGCTTCCTTCATCTTGAAATAGAGTTCGTCACGGGTCATGCCGAATGCCTTGGCATCGATGAAGCATGGGAAGTAGCTGTAGTTGTGCTTAACTCCTGGCATGTCATCGAAGAAGGTAACACCCTCTACATCGCGAAGAGCCTCACGATACTTGATAGCTACCTGCTGACGAGCAGCAATGGCAGCATCTACCTGGCGGAGGTTGAGGAGTCCGTATGCTGAACGCATTTCGTCAACCTTGGAGTTGATACCAGGGCCTACAACAGTAGTTTCGTTAGCGAAGCCGAAGTTCTTGAGGTAATCAATACGCTTCTTGGTCTCTTCGTTAGGCATAATCATAGCACCACCTTCGATGGTGTTATACACCTTGGTTGCATGAAATGAGAGTGTTGACATATCACCCCAATTAAGGATGCTTTCTGTCTCTACTTTCTGCTCCTCTCGCTTAACTGCTTTACAAGGTTTAAGAGCATTTCGAGCTTCATCAAATGCACGCTTATAGTCTGCTTCATTCTTAGGAATTTCAAGAGCGAAAGCATGAGCTGCATCATAGATTACTTTTAAACCATATTTATCTGCAATCTCCTTAATTCTGCGAACATCACATGGCTTTCCATAGCAATGTACAGGCATGATGGCTGTGGTCTTTGGAGTGATAGCAGCCTCAATCTTATCGGGATCAAGGTTTCCGGTCTTTGGGTCAATGTCCACAAATACAGGTTTGCAACCAGCCCACCAGATGGAGTGAGTAGTGGCGACGAACGAGTATGGAGTAGTGATAACCTCACCCGTGATTCTCAAGGCTTGCAAAGCTGTAAGCAGAGGGAGTGTACCGTTAGTGAAAAGACTTACCTGAGGCACACCGAGATATTCCTTGAGTGCAGCCTCAAGCTGACGGTGGAACTGACCATTGTTGGTGATCCACTTTGAGTCCCATATCTGTTGAAGCATCTCGTGGAACTCATCGAGATTGGGTAACAAAGGACTTGTTACGGTAATTAACTTGTTGTCCATATCTTTTGTTTTTATCTATTTGCATACATATTATCATAATAGGCGAGATAGTCACCTGAAGTGACATTGTCCAACCACTCCTCATTGTCAAGATACCACTTCACGGTCTTATCTATGCCTTCCTCAAACTGGAGTGATGGTTCCCAACCAAGTTCTGTCTGAAGCTTGCGAGAGTCGATAGCATAACGGGCATCGTGACCGAGACGGTCAGTTACGTAAGTAATGAGATCGAGGTCTTCTCCTTCCTTGCGACCGAGGAGGCGATCAACGGTATTGATGACAAGCTTGATGATGTCGATATTCTTCCACTCGTTGAAGCCACCGATATTGTAAGTCTCAGCTACCTTACCATTGTGGAAGATGGTGTCGATAGCACGTGCATGATCCACCACATACAGCCAGTCGCGCACGTTCTCGCCCTTACCATAGACAGGCAGTGGCTTGCGATGGCGAATGTTGTTGATGAAAAGTGGAATTAACTTCTCAGGGAACTGGTAAGGTCCATAGTTGTTAGAGCAGTTGGTCACGATGGTTGGCATGCCATATGTATCGTGGAAAGCACGAACAAAGTGGTCGCTCGATGCCTTACTTGCTGAATAAGGGCTGTGAGGGTTGTACTTGGTAGTCTCCACAAAGAACTCCTCTCCGTATGCCTCATGCTGAGCCTCAGAAGAAGCCTTGGTAGAGAATGGAGCAGGTACGCCTTCTGGATGTGTCATTTCGAGTGCGCCATAAACCTCATCGGTCGAGATATGATAAAAGCGCTTGTCCTCGTACTTCTCAGGAAGCGACTCCCAATAGAGTTTTGCAGCCTGGAGGAGCGAGAGAGTGCCCATTACGTTGGTGCGAGCGAAGGTGAAAGGATCCTTGATGGAGCGATCTACATGGCTTTCTGCAGCCAGATGTATGATACCGTCAATCTTCTCATCCTGCATCAGCTGGTAGAAGGCATCAAAGTCGCAGATGTCCATCTTTACAAACTTATAGTTTGGCTTACCCTCAATGTCCTTGAGGTTTGCTAAGTTGCCAGCGTAAGTGAGTTTATCTAAGTTTATAATTTTATAGTCAGGATATTTATTGACAAACAAGCGCACAACGTGCGAACCAATAAATCCTGCACCACCTGTGATTACAATGTTCTTCATAAATCATAATTATTTATTTCTTTTTAACATATACTTAACCTCATCTATTTCTGGAAATTTAAATATATAAGCACAGCCTAAATAAAACAGAGCGCCTATTGTTCCTCCCAAAACCAATTGTAGCCAATAATTATCAAAGGCAATTGTAAAAATATAAGCAATTGCAAAAACAATTAAGCACAAACTATATATAGGTAAAAGATCTTTCATTTGTTTTAGGAAGCCGACATTTATTAATTTACCTGTAAAGTAGGTATTGATAAAAACATAAACAAAGGCAGTTATAATTCCTGAGCCAACAAAGTATTTCAATCCCAATGGCAGAGTTATAGCCATGACAACAAATCCTATGGTTTTTTTCCATATCTCAAGTTTTAAAAATAAATCGCTCCTACCTTTTACCTGTAACAGGTTCAAATTGATAGAATGTATCGGCCACCACATCATTGAGAAACATAACAACTGCAAATATGGTACAGACTCTATCCATTTTTCTGTGACTAGTATTACTATCACAGGTTTTGCTAGAGCAGCCAAAAGCGTCATTAGCGGGAACAGTACAAATGCGGAAGTTTTTAGCATCTTTCGATAATTCCTCGCTAACGCCTCTAGATCGTCTTGCATTTTACTGAGCACTGGGAATGTAACTTGCTGTATTACATAGGTACCTTGCTGAGCTGGTAACTGTGCATAACCTAAGGCCCTGTTATAGACTCCTAATTCTGCTGTTGAATAAAATTTGCCAATAAAAATAGGAGCAATATTGTTGTATACAACATCTATGAGGCGCGAAGCCAACAATTTATTGCCGAACCCCCATAAATAGCGAAACGACTCTTTCGACCATCGAAATGACGGCTTCCATTTAACAGTAATCCACATCTGAACAAACTGAAGAAAGCTGGAAACTACACTCATTATAACAAGAGCCCATAGTCCATAACCTAAATACGCAAATGAAATACCTATAATTGCACCTACAATCTTAGTAATAACAGATATTTTAGCCAGAGTCTTAAAATCAAGATTTCTGTTTAATATTATTGATTGGGGTGTGGCAAGTGGACTCCATAAAAATGTCAATGCTGTAACTCGAACAAGAGGAACAAGGATAGGCTCATCATAAAATTCAGCAATAAATGGAGCCCCAAAGAAGATGAGGAGATACGCGAATATGCCTACGAAAGTACTATAAAGAAATGCTGTTGATAGATCGATATCCTTCAATTCTTGCTTTCTAATCATTGCACTATCAAGTCCACCTGTAATAAAAACATTGGCAACAACTATGAAAACGGCAGGCAGAGCAGTGATACCATAATCTGAAGGAGACAAAAGACGAGGCATAATGACTCCCACAACAAACGACAATCCATTATTTGCTATAGAATTGAAGAACGTCCAAAAGATTCCCTTCTTCGTTTTTTTCTTTAGATCCTCTGCCATTTTAATCTAAATTTTCCTTACCTGTTTCTTTTACTTCATCAATGACTTTGAGCAAGTATTGACCATATTGGTTTTTTAACATTGGCTTTGCGAGTTCACGCATACGCTCTTCTGTGATCCAACCCTGGCGGTATGCAATACCTTCAAGACACGCTACTTTCAATCCCTGGCGCTTTTCGAGTACCTCAATGTAGGTACTTGCATCAGAGAGTGAGTCATGGGTGCCGGTATCGAGCCAAGCAAAACCACGACCGAGGGTCTGTACCTTCAATTCGCCATCTTCAAGGAACTTTTGGTTGACTGTCGTAATCTCGTATTCACCACGAGCAGATGGCTGGATGTTGGCTGCAACATCTACCACCTTGTTCGGGTAAAAATACAAGCCAACGACCGCATAGTTACTCTTTGGCTTTGCTGGCTTCTCCTCGATTGAGAGGCAATTGCCCTCTTTATCAAATTCTGCTACACCATAACGTTCAGGATCAGAGACCCAATAGCCGAAAACTGTTGCCTTCTTCTCTTCATTAGCTGTACGAACAGCCTCTTTCAGCATCTTGGTAAAACCTGCGCCCTGGAAGATGTTATCACCAAGAACAAGACAAGCAGAATCATCACCGATAAAGTCCTTGCCAATGGTGAAAGCCTGAGCAAGACCATCAGGTGAAGGCTGTTCTGCGTATGTAAACTCTACTCCATAGTCAGAGCCGTCACCCAAGAGACGCTTGAAGCCTGGGAGGTCGAATGGTGTGGAGATAATCAATATCTCACGAATACCAGCGAGCATGAGCACGCTGATAGGGTAATAAACCATTGGTTTGTCGTAGATAGGCATCAACTGCTTAGAGATGCCTTTTGTGATTGGATAAAGGCGAGTACCACTACCGCCTGCTAATACAATTCCTTTCATGGTATATATTTTTTTTATCTAATTCTTGATATTTACTATGTTGACTCTTAAACTCCGGTACAATCTCCTTCATTTTCTTGACGATAGCCATATCATCGAAGGCTTTGGAGAGGTTGTGGAGTTCTATCTCGTTCTGGAGGGCGAGGTCGTAAGGATAATCACGCACCTGGGCAACCATGATCTTTGGATGGAGGGTTGGTTTGGTGTTTTCCTTGGTGGCAAGGAGTTCCTCGAAGAGTTTCTCGCCATCGCGAAGACCGGAGAATTCTATCTTCACATCCTTGGCTCCAGAGAGGGCTATCATGCGTTTGGCAAGATCGACTATCTTGACGGGTTCGCCCATGTCGAAGACGAAGATCTCGCCACCCTTACCCATCGTTCCAGCCTCCAACACCAAACGACAGGCTTCGGGGATGAGCATGAAGAAACGGATAATGTCGGGATGGGTAACCGTCACAGGTCCACCTTTCCTTATCTGCTCCTTGAAGATTGGTATAACTGAGCCATTGGAACCAAGGACATTGCCAAAGCGGGTGGTGATGAACTGGCAGCCTACCCCTGCCCCTCCCTGAAGGGAAGGGTTACTTGCCTCTTGTTCGCGCAAATACTGATTCAAGCTTTGGCAGTATATTTCGCAGATGCGCTTGGAACAGCCCATCACATTCGTTGGATTTACGGCTTTATCCGTTGAAATCATTACAAACTTCTTTGTGCCATATTTAACGGCAAGGTCAGCTATCACCCTTGTGCCGAAGATGTTGTTCTGGACAGCCATGGCAGGGTTGTCCTCCATCATGGGAACATGCTTATAGGCTGCGGCATGGAAGACATACTCAGGCTTGTGCTCGCTGAATATTCGTTCCATCTGCTCTTTGTTGGTGATGCTACCTACTATAGTCCATACTTTAAGGTCGTTGTGGTTGCGTGCCATATACAGGCGGACATCGTGCATGGGCGTTTCTGCTTGGTCAACAAGAACCAACTCTGACGGGTTGAACTTTGCCACCTGTCGCGACATCTCAGACCCAATGGAACCGGCAGCTCCCGTGATGAGGATGCGCTTGCCTCGAAGCATGTTGCCGATGGCATCCATATCCACCTCTATTTTCTCACGTGGTAGGAGTTCCTCGATATCAACCTCGTGCAACTGGCGATGGGAAAGGTCGCTTTTGCCATCCCATTCCTCTGCAGGTGGCATCATCATTATCTTTACACCGTCATTAACCAAGCCATCAATGAGTGAAGTGCGCTTAGTGAATTTCTCCGTCATTAACGGTGATACCAATATCACGGAGATATGATTTTCTCTGATGACATTCAAGAGATTGTCATTATCTTCATACACCTTCACTCCTAAAAGCCACATATCGCTATCTTTCTGATCGTATGACACAAAGCCACACAACTTGAATCTGGCAGGCACTTCTGCACGTATGCTCTTGGCGAGGGCTATGCCTCCTTCCATACTACCATAAACGAAAACTCGCTTAATGGTGTCATTGCCTCTATATGTGTCGTGAAGTGATTTCACAACAACCCTTGTGCCGCACAACAGACAAGTGGAAAGGACGAAAACAAGGAAGGCACTTTCAAAACGAGGAATCAAGATGAAATCTGTCAGTCCAGCATGCACCTGAACCTGATGGAGCAGGCATACTCCAACGGTTGCTGCCAAGGTTGAATACACAACCCTATGCAAATCGACAAACGATGAATAGCGCATCACCCCTTTGAAGGTGTGGAATGCAAAGAAGGAAACCATATAGAATCCCAAGCACAGCAAGAGTCCCAAAGTCAGAGGCCAGAAACGCTGCGCCAAGGTTAATCCTCCATGCTGAATGTAAAACACAATCAGCCCAGACAGATATACTGATGCGCAGTCGATAAGGAGTATGCACCAGTATGGCAGAGCCTTTTTAGAGAAATACCAATTACAAAATTTGTGAAAAGCGTTCATATAAGTTCTTTAAAATCTTCGTGTTTCTTGAAAATATATCCAGATTGCGAATAGAGTCCTCACTTTCTTGATCGGATAGATTCTTATTACTGATTAGTTAATAATTTCTTTATCTATAAGTTCCAAGCAATTGCCACAAGTATTATTGTCGAGAAAGAGGACAACATTAGGATGACCATCGTTCTTTACACTACGGTACTTGATGCCCATTATACCAGCTCTTGAAAAGTCGTTTTCGATCAGGTCTCGCATGATTTGCGTTGGGACATATTTATGTTTCTCGGATTCGCTTTCACCCACATGTTGAGTAATTGCGTTCTGAAAACCATAAAGGAATCGATAGGCAAAATAATCCGGAACATTGAGAATATTAGGCTCTGGGATATTGGTAAAGTCGAGCAAACCGACTTCTTTCTCCAGCCGGAAGATGCCAAGACAATGAAACTCGTTTTCTCCGTTATTGACTGCTTCAGACAGTGGAGTTTCTCTGTCGAAAGAAGCATAGAAGCGGGATTGCCCCTTACGGCTCATTCGTTGTGATGTGGCAAACTTAACCGGAGGAGCCCATAGATTTTCCGCTGTCAATGGAATCGGAACATTTTTATAATTGACGCATCGATATAGTAAACTATCTTTTGATAAGATGGTGCGCAACGAATGCAGGTTGCTACCTATGGTATCTGAGATAGACGAGAGTAATGATGCATGTCAAATCCATTGCCAATTATATATAGATTTTTCATTGTTCTTATAAATATTCAAGAATACATTTGATTCCCTTGAATCCTTTGGTAACTTATTAAACAGCCCGTGCTTGTTTTTGTACAAAAGTCGCCAAACATGGTGTGAATGGACTCAAAATAGTATGTCAACATAAAGTATCTAAAGATAAATGGCAAAGTTTGTTTAGATACCTGGCGAGGTATGTATTGTTACTTCCTCCAAACCATCTTGTTCACAATACCCACATAGCTCTGGATAATCTTCACTACCTTGGTGCTGACATTCTCATCCACATAATCGGGCACAGGGATGCCATGCTGACCGTCTTTGCAGAGTTCTACGGCGGTATCAACTGCCTGTAAAAGGCTCTTCTCGTCAATGCCGGCAATGATGAAGTCACCCTTGTCGATGGCTTCTGGACGTTCGGTAGAGGTTCGGATGCAGATGGCGGGGAAGGGATGGCCAACGCTGGTGAAGAAACTGCTTTCTTCGGGCAGCGTGCCGCTGTCGCTGACCACGGCAAAGGCGTTCATCTGAAGGCAGTTGTAGTCGTGGAAGCCTAACGGTTCATGCTGGATGACTCTTTCATCAAGTTTGAATCCGCTGGCGGCAAGGCGGTTGCGAGAGCGAGGATGGCAGCTATAGAGGATAGGCATGTCGTACTTCTCTGCCATTTTGTTGATGGCGGTGAAGAGCGAGAGGAAGTTCTTCTCGGTGTCGATATTCTCCTCGCGGTGGGCTGAGAGCAGGATATATTTGCCCTTCTCCAAGCCTAATCGCTGATGCACATCGCTGGCCTCTATATCTTTGAGATTCTCATGGAGTACTTCTGCCATTGGTGAACCTGTGACGTAGGTACGCTCCTTTGGCAATCCGCAATCGGCAAGGTAACGGCGAGCGTGTTCCGAATAGGCCATGTTCACATCCGAGATGATGTCCACGATTCTGCGGTTGGTCTCCTCTGGGAGGCATTCGTCCTTACAACGGTTGCCTGCTTCCATGTGGAAGATAGGGATGTGGAGGCGCTTTGCACCAATGACTGAGAGGCAGCTGTTGGTGTCACCAAGGACGAGGACTGCATCGGGCTTTGTCTGATTGAAGAGCTTGTAGGAGCAGTTGATGATATTGCCACAGGTGGCACCAAGGTCATCGCCTACAGCATCCATATAGACTTCGGGGTCCTTCAATTTCAGATCCTTGAAGAAGACTCCATTAAGGTTATAGTCATAGTTCTGACCCGTGTGAGCAAGAATTACATCAAAGTACTTGCGGCACTTGTTTATCACTGCAGCAAGACGGATAATCTCTGGGCGTGTACCTACAACGATACAGAGCTTGAGTTTACCGTTCTCCTGCCACTTTACACCACTATAATCGAATTTGGGTTGTTTATTGTCCATAGTAATTTACTTTTCTACAGGATCAAAGAATGTGTCAGGACGGTTAGGGTTGAAGATTTCGTTGCAGTACATGACGGTAACGAGATCCTGGGTGTCTGACAGGTTAATAATATTGTGAGTATAGCCAGGGAGCATGATGACTGATTGGATTTTGTCACCTGATACCTCATAGCTCAAAATTTCAGCATCAGGGTCGGCTTCGTTTCTCAACTGAATGAGACCATGGCCGCTGACAACAGTAAAATATTCAAACTTGCTGTGATGCCAATGCTGTCCCTTGGTGATTCCTGGCTTAGAGATGTTGATGCTTACCTGACCGCATCTAAGTGAATGAACCAATTCGGTGAAAGAGCCTCTTGGGTCAACATTCATCTTGTGACCGTAGATTGCCTTCTCCTTTGGGAGATAGCTCAAATAGGTGGTCATCAGTTTGTAGCGAAGAGAGCCCTGAGGAAGTTCAATCATATTGATGCCATTCTTGTTGGCAGCTGCATCAGCACACTCATTGATGATGTCAACAATTTCGCCCAATGTGGTCTTGTGGGTAACGGGAACACAACAGTAACGACCGTTTTCTGTGAGTACAGTTTCAACACCATCGAACTCACAACGATGATCCTCACCCTTGAGCGCGCCAATCATCTCTTCTACAAGATCATCGATGTAGAGGAGTTCCATCTCTACGCTTCTGTCATTGACTTGAATTGAGAGATCGTTGGCTATATTGTTGCAGAAGGTAGCAATAGCACTATTGTAGTTAGGACGACACCATTTTCCAAAGAGATTTGGGAACCGATAGACAAGTACCCTGGCTCCTGTTTCCTTACCATACTCGAACATAAGTTCTTCACCGGCTTTCTTGCTCTTGCCATATTCGGAGGTACCGAAGCGACCTGCGAGGGTGGCTTGGATGGAAGAGCTGATCATGACGGGACAAGCGTTGTGATGCTTCTTCAGAGTGTCAAGGAGTGTGGACGCAAAGCCAAAGTTGCCTTGCATGAACTCTTCGGTGTTCTGAGGACGGTTTACGCCTGCAAGATTGAAGACAAAGTCGCAATCCTTGCACCAAGCATCAAGCTGCTCAGGTGTGGAATCTATGTCGTATTCGTATACGTCCTCCACCACTAAGTCGCCATAGCACTTAGCTTTACCGTCCTTAATATTCTTGAGTTGAGCGCAGAGGTTCTTACCAACGAACCCCTTTGCTCCTGTTACTAGTATCTTCATTCTCTTGGGGAATTACTGAACGAAATTGCCTTCACCAGAAAGCTCCTTCTGGATGTATTCGAGTGCTGCAATCTTTGCCTTAGTTTCCTCAACGTTCAACAGGCGTGTGTTGTTTGAGTTGAACTCGGTAAGCACATTGCGTTCTGTCTCACCTTCCTTGAAGAACTTGTCGTAGTTCAAGCCACGGTTGTCGGCAGGAACACGATAGAAGTCGCCCATGTCCTCTGCCTTCGCGCATTCCTCGTTGGTGAGAAGGGTCTCGTACATCTTCTCACCATGACGGATACCGATAACCTTTATCTCTTCCTTCTTACCACCAAAGAGCTCACAAACAGCTTCGGCCTGAGTCTGGATGGTGCAGGCAGGAGCCTTCTGAACGAGGATGTCACCATTCTGACCATGTTCGAATGCGAAGAGAACGAGGTCAACAGCTTCTTCGAGGGACATGATGAAGCGGGTCATCTTAGGTTCGGTGAGGGTGATGGGGTTGCCATTGCGAATCTGGTCAATCCAGAGAGGAATTACAGAACCACGTGAGCACATTACATTACCATAACGGGTACAGCATATCTTTGTATTACCAGAATAGCGTGACTTGGCTACTGCAATCTTCTCCTCGATGGCCTTGGTGATACCCATGGCGTTGATGGGATAGGCGGCCTTGTCGGTAGAGAGGCAGATAACGGCTCCCACACCTGCTTCAATAGCTGCGGTGAGGACGTTGTCGGTACCGATGACGTTGGTCTTTACGGCTTCCATAGGGAAGAACTCACATGAAGGAACCTGCTTGAGAGCTGCAGCATGGAAGATGTAGTCAACACCAGGCATTGCATTCTTGCATGACTGGAGGTTACGGACATCACCGATGAAGAACTTGATTTTGTTTGCGTACTCAGGATATTTGACCTGATACTCGTGACGCATGTCATCCTGCTTTTTCTCATCACGGCTGAAGATACGAATTTCTGCGATATCAGTCTTCAAGAAACGATTAAGTACTGCATTACCGAAGGAACCTGTTCCACCGGTAATCATAAGGGTTTTACCTGCGAAAATACTCATAATTGTATGTTGTTTTATTGTCTTTTAATCTCTTCTGAAAATGTCGCGTGTATATACTTTTGATTCCACATCGTCGAGGCATGCGTCGTAGCGGTTGGCGATGATGGCGTGGCTTTGTGCCTTGAACTGTGTCAGGTCGTTGACCACCTTGCTGCCGAAGAATGTGGTGCCGTCTTCAAGGGTTGGCTCGTAGATGATGACCTCAGCACCCTTAGCCTTGATGCGCTTCATGATGCCTTGGATGGCAGATTGGCGGAAGTTGTCGCTGTTTGATTTCATCGTCAAGCGATACACTCCAATCACACAGCCACCCTGCTCTGTGCAGAACTGGTTATTGCTGTAATAGTCGTACCAGCCTGCTTTGCGGAGCACTGCGTCGGCGATGTAGTCTTTGCGGGTGCGGTTCGA
>OBLI01000577.1_pt1 | contig 38993 bp, 26 predicted proteins | sample 1519701 | NCBI WGS metagenome assembly OBLI01 (sample SAMEA3663005, study PRJEB22513) | pig gut metagenome | biome: pig gut; feature: pig-associated habitat; material: faeces | place: France | collected 2012
TACCTACGGTGAAGGTGGGCATCAATTTCGATATGGAGCGAAGAACTATCTCCGAATGGACAATAGAATAAAAAATAGTGTATTTTTGCAGGTGAAGTAACAATCAGATTATTCTGCGCAATATAAAGAGACAAAAGAATATGCAAGAAACAAATGTATTGCTGATAGCACTGCAGACAGGAGCCATGACCATATCTATGGTGATGGGAGCCATTTTGGTGATATCACGATTTCAACAGCCTGATACCAATAAGGAATATGAGCAGACAAGATGGTTGCTGGTGGTGGCCATGCTACTGCTTACCATACAGTATGCCTTGCAGATATTGTATGGTTTCAGAGCACAAGGCGACGATGTAGGCGCAGTGATCAATATTCTCTTTTATTCTCCTGCAGCATATATTCTGTCATATTCGTCGGTAGCACTTGTGGGTAGCAAACGTATAAAGAAAAGATATGTGCAGGTGTCTACACTCAACATGGCACTCATACTATTATGCTTTGCAATAGGCTACTACCACTATGGCAGCCTGCATATGGATATGGCCATGAAGGCTATGGGAGTATTATTTGTTGTCAGCCTGCTCTTTTGCGTTATCTACCCATCAAGACAAATAAAAAAGATAAAGAAAATGGTGGATGAAGAGTCGGGACAGATGCAGATTCAATTTAGTATTTTTCTGAAAACAAGCAATTTTCTGATGTTGATGCTCGGATTGTTTGTGTCGCTATGCATTTATTATCTGCCGCTACTGGCCATAGTGGGTACACTCGAACTGTTTGCCATTCTCTTATTTATTACAAGTTTCATAACCCTGGGATTCAATATCCATAACGTGAGCCAGATTATCAATGAAGAGAAAGAGGAAGAAGAAGAAATAAAAGATGCTAATGACAATACCTACAATAAGAAAGAGGAAAAGAAAATGCTTAACCTCGAGCAGAGAGAGATAATAAGGAAAAAACTGGAGTTGTGGCGCAATAACCATGGATATAGTTCATCAGATATCAACAGTGCCCTACTGGCAGTGCGACTGGGATTATCCAAGCGCATGCTTGTGCAGTATATCAAGGAGGTGGAGGGCAAGACATTCCGTATATGGCTCTCTGATATCAGACTCGAAGAAGCTAAGCGCATGATAATAGAGCATGGTGACTATTCAAACGAAACCATTGCCGAGGCATGCGGATTCTCATCACGCAATTATCTACAAAACAAGTTTAAGGATGCCACTGGTCTCACCCCCACAGAATGGCGTGATGCCAACAAAAACAAATAAAAGTGTAAGGTTTATTATACAATCTTACACATTATTGATGAGCAATCTTACACTAAAAACAGAATTATAATAAAACACTGCTTTTATTTATTGTATATTTGCAACGTAAATAAAAAAGTGTATTCACAATAACAACAATCAGTAAGTAGAGAATATCTATAAAAACACAACGAGGCTGCCAACGGCGAGATGCCGCAGACAGCCTCAAATCAGTATTATGTTGGGTAGTGAGAAAAGGTATTTATCACCTTTTCACCACTACTTTCTTGCCGTTTATAATCCTTATTCCCTTGCCACCATTATGCTTGCGACCATCCAAACCAAAGGATGGAGAATCAGAACAGGATGGCGACATAGGTGCAGAGATTGCTGTAACATCGCCATTGATATGGGCAGTAATCTCTGATGGAGTAAGAGCATAATTGAATATGCGTAAATCATCAATCTGACCACTGAACTTAGGATCAGCAGCAAACTGGCTCTTGCCTAAGTAATTGAGCAGCGGACGCATTGACAGCATGCTTACACCCAAAGACTCCGAACTACCAGCCTCTGCACCATCCACATAAATGGCTGCCGACGATGGAGAGATAGTTACGGCTATATGATGCCATTCGCCATTAGAAGGCATGTCTATATCCAAGGTACGCTCATTGTTGTTATCCTTGACAGCCAAACGCATGGTAGACAAAGAAGAGCGAGGAGTGAGGAAGAGATACTGGTCAGTGCCATTGCCAAAATCAAACAGACGCGACCACATGGCGGGTGAAGATGGCATATTTACCCACATCATTATAGTCATGCTGTTATGAGAACCAACAAACGACGGAAGCAAAAATCCACCAGTAGCCCCCTCAAGGATATTACCTCTGTTAGCCTCCTGATAAGCGGCAGGATGGGTGGAGAGGGCATAGACAAGAGTATTGCTGCCCGTTACCTGACCTTCTGCTGCCTCAGACGCTGCAGAGAGAATATGCGACTGACTGCGTGCCCTCACCTTATAATAGTATTTTACACCATAGAGGGCAGTACTATCTGTAAATGTTACACCAGATATATTACGTGCAATGGTATTGAAATACTGTCCATCGGTGCTGCGAAGGATATTATATGTTACACCCTTTGTGGCCGATGGAGCCCAATCGAGCGCTACAGACGCTCCATATCCCACGGCATTGAGAGAAGAAGGCACAGCAGGCGCTACAGTGTCTATAGGGGCATCTATAGGCAGCAGACGCCACAACTGGCGGTTGGCATCCTCTCCAGACAAAGCCTCATACTGGGTTACTCCCACATGATTGATGCTGTATTTAGATTTAGCAGTGAGCATAAGTGCACTCTCACGATTGCGGATGCGATAATATCCATTGCCTGCATACTCCATATACCACTGTTGATTGCTACTTGGAGTTTCGTTGCCCCAAGCGATGATGTTGGCATTGGATTCGCAAGAGAAATTCTCTACGTCTATATTGCGACCATCATTGGCAGATTTGACAGAATAGAAACTGAAATCGCCACCTATGCGGTTTGGCACACGCTTCACCTGCCACTGCTGCACAAGAGAGGTGGTAGCAGCCGGTTTAGTCATATCAATACTGCTGCCCGACTGACTGAGTAGTGTAGAAGTGGCCTTGTTTACTATCTTGTAAGTGCCCGACAGAGATATGGGAGGTATATCATCACCATAATATACGTCTATGACGCATTCTGCGTTTGTCTGGCCCGCTTGATAGCCCGTGCCGCCCGGTATCTCGACCACATGGTAATGAGAAGGCTCAGAGCCATCAAAACAGGCCACTCCATCTTTGTTTACAAACAACCACTCCTTGGTGTTGGCCTGACGCTCAGATGAACCTACGAATGCTTTCACCTTTTTTATGCTACTTTGGTCGTAACCATCATCATATCGATATACTGATGCGGCAGTCCAACTATTTCGGTCTTCACCGTATGCAATGCGGCTACCATGATTGCTTATGCTACAGAACTCACCACGTGCACGACTGTCGAATCCCCACCATATACCTGTTTGCAAACCATAGTTGGCGGCTATCATAGCCTCACCCACATTATGCATCTCGTCGGCATAGGCATGCAAACCATCGCTAACCACTTTCTTATAAAAATCAGCAAAGGTGTCGAAAGAGCCTGCCAACTGATGGGTATTGCCCCAGTCTACATAAGGTTTGATATAGTTATACCATGTGAGAGCCTTGTCGTTGTTTAGAGTGTTGCCACCAGTGATGAGCATGCCAGGCAATTCAGGATCTTCTTTCACAGCCTTGCAAATGGCGCGCAGGTCAGACATGTTGCCTTGACCCCAACCATAATCAGGTTCGTTGAATGGCGACAAGGCAATAACCTTATGTGTGGTGTTGGCATGAATCCATTTGACACTGGCTTTCATCATCTGGCACCAGTGGCTAACATTAGCACGTTGGTTGGTAACATAATAACTGTTGATGCCTGCCTCCTGGTCTATATTCAATATCATGTCTACATGAGTGCCCATGAGATTGGCTACCTCATTACGTGTCTTGAGCATCGATATCTGCGACTCGGTCAGTTCGGTATCATTAATCAATGGTTCGGTGGCCTGAAAACTGCCACGCACTACCGACAGATTATCCATACCAATATGATTGATGCCTTTCTGCATATTTTGTTTGCTTACCCATGCCACATCCATACCCCAACGCACAGGCAACTGGATGCCTGGATCAGAAGGAGAAAAGATGAGCGGCACCTGTGCACCTGCCTCAATGCAGCAAAGGACACTAAACGCTATGGATACCGAAAATAGCCTAAAAGATAGTTGTTTATTCATAATTAGTAGTTGATAGTTGTTAGTTATAAAATAATAATATTGTTAGTGTACTGACAGTTATTAACTATTCAGTAGTTTGGTTATCGAATATATCGCTATGCCAGCCGCCACACTTACATTGAGAGAATGTTTGGTGCCATATTGAGCTATCTCTATGCATCCATCACTGAGGTCTATAACAGACTGGTGCACTCCTTTTACCTCATTGCCCAGCACAAGAGCTAAAGCATCAGCACCTTCGGGCACGATAAAAGAGTCGAGATCCACAGACCCTTCAGCCTGCTCAAGGCAATAGATACGATGATTATGATTGCGCAACCATGATATAGCATCTTCACAACGGTCGAAATGCATCCATTCTACCGAGTCTTCGGCTCCAAGGGCTGTCTTGTGTATCTCAGCGGAAGGAGGCATGGGAGTGATGCCGCAGAGCAGTATGCGCTCAATGCGGAATGCATCGCAGGTGCGAAACACACTACCTACATTATGCATGGAACGCACATCATCGAGCACTACCGTGAGAGGAGTCTTGGATGCCTGACGATAGGCATCCAATGACAATCTCTGTATCTCTATGGTCTTTAACTTGCGTATTGACATTATATATATACATTATTTAATCTCCAACATGCGTTGGATTGGGCGCACAGCTGCTTCGGCAATATCTGCATCGATAGTTATCTCGGGTGTCTCGTTGAGCAGAGTATCATAAAGTTTGTCTATGGTATTGAGTTTCATATAACTGCACTCATTACAATGGCAACCTATGGTGCCCTCGCCTACCTCAGGCGGCACTGGGATGAAAGTCTTATTGGGACATTGACGCTGCATCTCATGCAAGATGCCACTCTCTGTGCACACTATAAATTCCTGCTGGTCTGACTGAGAAGCATGGCTGAGTAATACAGCTGTGCTGCCAACAACATCGGCCATGGCAACAACCTGCGACTTGCATTCGGGATGCACCAATACAGGAGCATCGGGATGCTGGGCCTTAAGACTGACTATGGCCTCGGGAGAGAAACGCTCATGCACATGGCAGCCACCCTCCCAGAGATGCATCTGCCTGCCCGTAACACTGTTGATATAAGCACCAAGATTGCGATCGGGACCAAATAGTATCTCTGCATCGGCAGGCAGACTGTCTACCACCTTGCGGGCATTGCCCGAGGTGACCACAATATCTGTGAGTGCCTTTACGGCAGCTGTGGTGTTTACATAACTAACTATGAGATGGTCTGGATGCTCCTGCTTATAGCGCAACAGATCTTCGGCACGACAAGAGTCGGCCAAAGAGCAACCAGCATTGAGGTCTGGGCACAGCACTTTCTTGTCGGGACTGAGCAACTTGCATGTCTCAGCCATGAAATGCACTCCGCACATTACTATAATCTCGGCATCTGTCTCGGCAGCCTTGCGAGCCAGTGCCAGTGAGTCGCCAACAAAGTCGGCCACATCCTGTATCTCACCATTGGTGTAATAGTGCGCCAGTATCACTGCCTTCTTGTCTGCGCACATCTTGCGTATTGCTTCTGCTTTCTGTATCATAATCTTTATTCTTTTTCTTTTCTTTTCTAAAAAATAGGAATGAATTAGATGATATAGTGTGGATATGTTGATATCGACTGCAAATATACTAATAATCTGATATATACGAGTATTTTTTATGTGGAAATCTTTGTTGATAACCGTATAATATGTATGTGGATATCATAATGACCATGTGTTATGTGTGGATAATGTGGATAACTGATTATTATTGTAAATGGGTTATAAACGAGTTTTCCATACTGTTTTCCACATAGTTATCCACAGTGGGATAATCATTGCAGATAAGTATATGGATATGAACAGTAGCGTAAACTGAATACTGATGTCTGAACACCGCATTGCCCATGGATATACTACTACGGTAACGATGATGTAATATATAGTCTGATAGAGATAAATATCATAGCCATAGGTATTCCATGGTTTTGCTATGGCATATATCACTCTTTTTGATTTATTGCCTATATATGGTTTCAGTATGGATATGATGACTGATACAGTGCTTATCGCTGCCATGCCATATACCATGAATATATAGTTGGCAGGGAATTTATGTGCCTGCAAAGAGAAGAAATTATCATTGGATATAAACCATATTGTGAGCATAATGCAGACAATGGCTGCTAATGCCACATTGCGCAATGGCAGGCCACGATAGTATATATATCCTGCTATGAAGAAGGTGTTATAGACGGGCAAGTTGTGGATTTCAATGTCTGCCACAGGGAAATGAGCATACGACATGACTATAACCAACAGAATATTGAGACCTAAGTAGAGGCGATGGTCAATATGATTGAGCAAGCGCTGCTGTATTGGCAATGAGAGAATAATAATGAGATAGCAGGATATAAACCAGGTGTAGCCATAGTATGGGATATGAGTGCATCCGCCAGTCATAATGGTTTTTATTATCTCTTGCCATGTAAGTGCTGTTATATCTACAGACATGACGTCTATGGGCAAAAAAGTGACAATGGCAAGAAAGAGATATAATACAATAAGAAAACCCCAATAGGGAAAGAGTATGCGCCGAATTCTGTTGAGCCCAAGTGACAACAGATTTGACCATAGATCACTATTATTATTGCCACTATGATAATAATTATCTTTGTTGTTGCCATTATTCTTTATCCTCTGCGATGCGCCTGCAATAAAGAATATGGCGGGCATCTCAAAGAGAAGAAAGGAGAAGAGTGGTTCGCGAGCCAAACCGAAATACCATAATACATGGATGACACATACTATATGTATCATTGTGAATCCACGTAATATGTCTAACTGTCTATCTCGCATAATACTTCTTTTCTAACCATTTGCTGTATGTGTCTATCTCGTTGCCTTCCACCACCAGCACATCCTGATATCCTTCTGTGTGTATAGAGTCTACATAATGATGAATGGCTGCGGTATCATTGGGTTGGAAGGTGTAATTGTCTATATATGCGGGATTGATGCCATCGCCATAGTGACGCACTGCCTTGCCCCAACCAAATGCATCATAGGGAATGACACAGAATGATGAATATTTGCTCTCGTTGGTGTCTATATACAACACACATAGTTTGGGCTTGGGGTGTATGGTTTTCAATACTTTCTCTGCCATACGCTTGCCTTGCTGACCTGACTCATAGGAGCAATACCAATGGTGAGTGTCTATGATAAGACACGAGAAGAGAAAGGCTATAAGATAGGGATTTCTGAATATTGTTTCCTCTTTTATATTGCTGTTTTGCCACAGCATGCCTATGGCTATGGAGATGAGTCCCAATCCAGCGTATGCATGCATGGTGGTGAAGAGGGTGGCTATATGGGGTCCTGCTGCCACCAAAGCACTTATCATCAGTGATACAAATAAAGGACTGCGCAGAGTGTGGCGACCCTTTACCACAAGCATAATCATGAAAGGCATAGAAAGGGCAAGGGTTACGAGGGCCAATGGATAATTGCGTGTGGCTTCAGTGGCTATGCTGACATAGTCTATGGGTATAAGCGAAAGCGACACAAAGCGTATTATATTGTTGGCTATACGTAGCAATGGCGAGTCAAAATATTCTTCGTTTATATATACTGCATCGCTCTCCAATATAACCCTTATTAGAAAATATAAGCCTATCACGGCCAATGATACACACAGATTGCGCAATGACAGCAGGATATTATCTCTGTTTATTGCCCATTTGATAATGATGGGGATGAAGAAAAAGGCTATGCCGTTTTCCTTGCAGAAGAGTGACAGAAGGGCACATAGTATCCACAATGAATGGCGACCATGCAGATATGCATATATGGCTATCATGCCCCAGAGATGGCTGTAGGCCTGATTGAGCGAGTCTATGCCCAACACAGTGCCAAGCATGGCTGGAGAAAAGAAGAAAAACAGGGTGGCTGCCCATGCCGACTCCTTGCACAACGAAAGCATGCGACCAAGTTTGTATACCATTAGTGCCGACATTACATGTGCAATGAATACTGCTATATGATTGAGCAATGGAAAGAGGCGATGGTCTATGGTGAGCAGCAAACCAAAGAGGCAATCGAAGGGTCGCCAGTAACTATAGCGTGGTATGAGACGGTCTATGATGTTAGTATCAAAGTCATAATAGGGTGTAGTGAAATATGTCCAGTCGTCAAAGGTGGGCTCAAGCATGCATACGGCTATGAGCAACAAAGGCAATATTACTATTATGGCTTTCTTCATGATTATGAAACTATGACATCATTGGTTTTTATCTCACTACGGCTATCTTGCATACCGTGCCCTTGCTGCCGTCGCTATGGGCGGTAACCACATTATATATTCCAGAAGCCACACGCTTGCCGCTGCGGTCGGTGAGGTCCCAACTATAACTGCCGCCATTGCTCCTACCCTCGTTTACCAAATATCCAGACGCTGTCACTATCTTGACATCAGCATCAAAAGAGAGACCATTGATGGTGACCATGCCGCTATAACCGGGTTCCACAGGATTGGGCCATGCATATACGTTATCCTTGTTCATCTGCTCTGAGGGTGCCGTGGCATCACTCATGTATGAGCAGAGACCACGGTCGGTACCGAAGAATATCTCGCCCGTCTGCTCATTGGATGTTATGGATATGATATTATCTGATATGAGGCTGCTGTTTGATTTGGTGAAATGGTGTATCTCCTCCATATTGTCGCTGCTGATGAGGTAGACACCATTGCCACTGGTGCCAAACCATTTGCGATTGCCGCCATCCACATAAATGGATGTGATGTATACATCAGAAAGAAGATAGTCAGCATAGTTGGTACCATCATTGCGTGGCACCTTAAACTGGTTGAATATGGGAGTGGCTGAAGAGTTTGCCGCTGCCTCAGTGGCTGAGATATAAAAGGCTCCCTTGTCTGTGCCTATCCATATATTGCCGTTGCGGTCTTCGGCTATGGCTGGCACATAATAAATATCATACTTGGTGTTGTCTTGGTTTACAAAGGTCTTGTAAACATCGGCTGTTTTATTGTTCATATCATAGCGCACCACAGATGCCATTGTCCAGTTGTTGTTGGTAAACCACATCTTGCCGCGACTGTCTATCATCATGCCATAGAGGGTGGTCATAGAATAGTTTTTGCCCGTGGTCATAAACGATGGCTGGTGGTGTGACTCCCATTCGCCGCCATCCTTGGGCACCTTGAAGAGAGATGAACTCTTGGTGTAGCCATTGCCCAACCACAGGTTGCCCTCACGATCATAGATGAGTGATGTAACCTCGGTATAGTCTCTAAGTATGTTCTCACCAAGATTGGTATTGTCTTCTATATCCTTGACAGTCTGCAATTTGCTGTTGTGGCGATTGTATTCCTTTACAAACTGTCCGTTGCGATATTCATAGAGTCCTGTCTGGCCTCCTGCCATCACATGGGTATCGTCGTTGGGGTCTACATCGAGGCAAAAGAGGTTTATATACCTATGCCCAGTCTGTGCGGTGATATCTGTTTCAAAGGCTGTCCATTCATTGCCATCATACATCTGCAGGCTGGCAGGGGCAGTCTGATAACCAAATCCATTGGCTGTATAGAGTTTGCCGTTAATGTATCTTACCAGTCCGCAATAATTGGTCTTGGGACCGCCGGGACTGAGTGTGCGCACCAAATCGATGTATTCATTGTAACCATCGTTGGCATTGGCAACAGATGGAAATGATGAGGCTTTGGTCCAGTTTGACTTGTCTATGAGGTTGGCATTGAGAGGTGCCGACATGGTATTGCCGTTGGTGAGGCGAGCATAGATGGTAGAGCCAGAAATGGCTACCTTGTTGACAGGAGTATCAAACATATATGTCTCGCTGACCACAGCCTGGCGTGTGTCTATTTTAGATATGCCATAGTTTGCGGCAAGATAGAGATACTGACCATAGGCAAAGCAACTGTTGATTGTTTTGTCAACAGTCATGTTCTTCTGATAGATGTCTGGAAGATTGGTAATGGCATCATTGGCATCCAGCATGTCTATATTACTATTGTCGTAGATGATGACAAGTCTGCCCGACTGACTATTGTAGGATATCATAGACACAAAGACGTCATTGAGCCCAGTGGTGCGGTCGTAGGTGGTGATGCTGCCATCAGCACGGTTGTAACGGTATACATCATTGGATGCCCTCACATAAAGGTCGTTTCCCCTACCCTTCTCTATCTGTTGTATGTCGCTGTATGAGAGATAGTTTTTCCATAATGATGCCATGGCACCATGGTTGAAGAGCGAGGGAACAATAAACAGGAGCAGCATAGTGAGAGTTAGCACCTTGAGCAGTTGGGCCACGGCACGGGCACGATGACTGATAGTGTTCTTGATGTCATTGCCCAGTTCGGCAAAGGTTTTATCGTATCCTTCTGGTTGGAAGATAGGATCATAGCCAAACCCCTCTCCTCCCCTACGCTCATGTGTAATAATGCCTTCTATGGATCCGCTGAAATGACTCTCGGGAGCATGATGTAGGCGGGCGGCATCAGCGGGAGTGAGGAGCAATGATATGACAGTGCGGAAACGGGCTGCGCGGTGTGGGTTGTCATTGAGTTCGTGCAGCAACTTGCTCATGTTGGCCTCGCTGTCGTGACCATCGCCGCCAGCATAGCGGGCACTATAGACACCAGGAGCACCACCAAGGGCGTCAACCTCAAGACCACTATCGTCGGCAAATACGCTCATGCCATAATGGTCGTAGATATAACGTGCCTTCTGCATGGAATTGGCTTCAAATGTGGAGCCCGTTTCGGGAATATCAGCATCGCAACCTATGTCCTTAAGAGACAGTATCTCTATATCATCAGACACCATGCTGCGTATCTCTGACAACTTATGGGCATTATTGGTGGCAAATACTATCTTCATTTCTCCTTGTTGTTTTCAATATTCTTAATCTTGATTTTTATAGGGTCGAAACCTTCACCATAAACACCTATGACGCTGCTCTGGCTTACAAAGGCATCGGGGTCTATACTCTTGATGAGACGGAATATATGCACACTTTCGCGCTTGCGGGCAAGCAGACATAACACCTTGGTTTCCTTGCCCGAATACCAGCCATGACCATCGAGAATGGTAAGCGTATGATCGGTGGTCTTGGTTATGGCGTATGCTATCTCCTGGTATTTCTTTGAAAAGATCATAAACTGCACAGACTGACGCTGAAGCGACATCACATAGTCGAGCATGGTGCACTCTATGAAGATGGTGCATAATCCAAAGGCTACCTTGCGGCAACGGATGTATATCTCGCCAAAAGAGTCGATAAACAGCGAACTGCCTATGATGCAGAAGTCTACCAATATTAGCACACGACCAAGACTTATGTTATGGTATTTGTTTACCACAGCCGCTATGATATCGGTGCCACCAGTGCTGCCATTATTCAGAAATACTATGGCAAGAGAGGTGCCCGTGAGGATACATCCCACCACAAGAGACATGAAATCATTGCCATCGCCAAGTAACTTATAGAAACTGCCATCGGGCAGCAATACAAGTTCTTGTGCCACCTCAAGCATTAGTGTGAGCATGAAGGTGGCATAGATGGTCTTAGTGAGAAATCGCCACCCCAATATCTTCAATGTGCCCAGGATGAGGGCAGCATTGATGATAAAGAAGGTGTATTGCACCGGAAACTTGGTGGCATAGAAGATTATGGCTCCGATACCCGTGATGCCTCCCGTCACTATCTCATAAGGCAGGATGAAAACAGTGAAGGCAAAGGTATAGAGAAGCAGTCCCAAGGTTATATTGACATAATCCTTGACCTCCAAGTATATGGTGCGACTATTCATGACTCTTTATTTTATCACTATGTTTACTATTCTCTTGGGCACGATGATTACCTTTACCACCTGCTTGCCATCCATATATTTGGAGGTGCGCTCGTCGGCAAATACCTCACGCTCTATATCGGCATTGGTGGCATCGGCGGCAAACTCCTTCTGGAAACGGGCCTTGCCATTGAATGAGATGGTCAACTGGATGGTTGACTCAACAAGGTAACGCTCGTCGCATACTGGCCATTGGGCATCGCATACCGTTGACTCATGACCCAAGGCATGCCACAACTCCTCAGAGATATGAGGGGCAAAGGGTGCCAACAGCACTACTATAGACGAGAGCAAATCACGATTGGTGCACTTCTCCTGGGCAAGTTCGCCTACACAGATCATAAAGGCTGAGATGCTGGTGTTATAAGAGAAGGTCTCTATATCGTGGGTTACTTTCTTGATAAGTTTATGAACACTCTTCAACTGGGCAGGCGTAGGCTCGCTGTCGTTGGGCAGGAACTCATCGGTGCGGTTGTTGTAAAACAATGCCCATAGTTTCTTGAGGAAACGGTGGCAACCATCGATACCATTGGTGTCCCAAGGCTTGCTCTGCTCCACAGGACCAAGAAACATCTCATACAAACGGAGAGTGTCGGCACCATAGCGCTCTACTATCATATCGGGGTTGACCACATTAAACATCGATTTAGACATCTTCTCTATGGCCCAACCACATATATACTTGCCATCCTCAAGGATAAACTCTGCATCGGCATACTCAGGACGCCAGTTGCGGAATGCTTCTATATCCAATACATCACCACTGACGATATTGACATCTACATGCAGAGGCGTAACATCATACTGATCTTTGAGACCAAGTGACACAAAGACTGGTGCCTTGCTGTGGTCATCGCTGTTGACGCGGTATACGAAATTGCTGCGACCCTGAATCATTCCCTGGTTTACAAGTTTCTGGAATGGTTCTTCCTTGCACGACACTCCATTGTCATAAAGGAACTTGTTCCAAAAGCGTGAATAGATGAGATGGCCTGTGGCATGCTCGGTGCCGCCCACATAAAGGTCTACATTCTGCCAGTATTGATCTGCTGACTCACTTACAAGTGCATCATTGTCGTGAGGATCCATATATCTGAGGTAATAGGCTGACGAACCAGCAAAGCCAGGCATGGTGTTGAGTTCGAGTGGAAACACAGTGGTATTGTTGATCTCGCTCTTGTCTACCACCTCGTTCTTCTCTGTATCCCAAGCCCAACGTTTGGCATGACCCAAGGGGGGCTCGCCGCTCTCGGTGGGCTTATACATGTCTACCTCTGGCAATTCCAGTGGCAACTTATCCTCAGGAATCATATATGGCATGCCATCTTTATAGTATACAGGGAATGGTTCTCCCCAATAGCGCTGACGAGAGAAGATGGCATCACGCAGACGGTAGTTGACCTTTACCCTGCCCAAACCATGGCTCTCAACATAACGCTTGGTGGCGGCAATGGCTTCCTTTACGGTGAGACCATTGAGCACCAATCCCCCACCCTGCTCTTTGCCCTTGCATGGACTATTGCATACTATGCCTTCCTTGGCATCATAACTCTGCTCGCTCACATCTGCTCCCTCGATGAGTGGAATGATGGGAAGATTGAAATGACGGGCAAAGGCATAGTCGCGTGAGTCGTGGGCTGGCACTGCCATGATGGCTCCTGTGCCATAGCCTGCCAATACATAATCAGACACCCAGATAGGTATAGCATCGCCAGTGAAGGGGTTGACGGCATAGGCACCAGTAAATACTCCAGTGACACGACGGTCTGAGATGCGCTCGCGCTCGGTGCGCTTCTTGGTGGCGCTGATATAGTCGTTGACAGCCTGCAACTGCTCTGCTGTGGTTACCATGCTCACATACTCGCTCTCGGGAGCCAATACCATGAAGGTTACTCCAAACATGGTGTCGGCGCGGGTGGTGAAGATAGTGAAGGTGAGTTCGCTGTCTTTAACTTTAAATTCTACCTCTGTTCCCTCAGAGCGGCCTATCCAGTTGCGCTGGGTTTCCTTAAGGGAGTCGGTCCAGTCGATGTTGTCTAAACCATCTAACAGACGCTGGGCATAAGCGCTGACACGCAGACACCACTGGCGCATCTTCTTCTGAACAACAGGATAGCCGCCACGCTCGCTCACACCATCTACAACCTCATCATTGGCCAACACAGTGCCAAGACCAGCACACCAGTTTACCATGGTCTCGCCAAGATAGGCTATGCGATAGTTCATAAGCACTTCCTGCTGGCGCTTCTCGTTCATGGCATTCCATTCAGCAGCGGTAAACGATAGTGGCTCACTCTGGGCTACATCCAAACCGGATGTGCCTTCTGACACAAAATGGGCAATGAGCTCGCTGATGGGCTTGGCCTTCTGGCAACTATTGCAATAGAAACTGTTGAACATCTTGATGAATGCCCACTGAGTCCACTTGTAATAGCCAGGATCGCAGGTGCGCACTTCCCTATCCCAGTCAAAACAGAAGCCTATCTTGTCTAACTGCTCACGATAGCGGTTGATATTGTTGACAGTGGTAACGGCAGGATGCTGACCCGTCTGAATGGCATACTGCTCGGCGGGCAGACCATAGGCATCATACCCCATGGGATTGAGCACATTATAACCGCACAAACGCTTGTAGCGGGCATAGATATCGCTGGCTATATAACCCAACGGATGGCCTACATGAAGTCCTGCTCCAGATGGATAGGGAAACATGTTGAGCACGTAGAACTTGTCGCGATTAGCGTCTTCACTCACCTTATAGGTCTTGTTGGCAACCCATTCCGACTGCCACTTCTTTTCTATTTCTCTGAAATTATATTCCATCGCTGTTTTATATGTTGTTTCGTTATTTCTAAATTAGATGTATATATATTAGGTTGCAAAGGTACTGCAAATGATAGAAATAACAAAATAATTGGTGTAATTTCTGATTAAAAACAATACTGCCCATTTGGCAAATAATGTTAATATTGGATATGTAACGGCATTTTAACCGCTATTTGTCTATAATCAACCACTTTTTTTACTAACTTTGCAAGCAATATAAACAAAATCATTAATTAACTAATAAATTCAAGTTATGAATAAACTTTTACGCTATTCAATGCTTTGGATGCTTGCGCTCATCAGTGCAGCAACTAATGCTGTGGTTATCGATTTCACACAATTGAGCATCACAAAAACCACAACGGGGTTTACCCTCGATGCAAACGGATATTCTTTTGTGGCTGAAAAGAATGATGGTGGAACCGCACCTACCCAAAACGGTACAAGCAAAGACATCAGACTGTATGCTAAAAACTCATTGACAGTGAGCGGAGAGGGCATGACCAAGATGGTGTTTAAAATGTCTGACAGGGGACTCAAGCAGTGGGGTACCGTGACTGCAGACAAGGGTACCGTGACTGTTGACGTGACTGCTGGCACAACTACTTGGGTTAGCACAGAGGCCGTTTCTTCGGTTACTCTCACCGTGGGAACAAGCAATGACTATGGTACAGACACAAGCAAGACCGCTGGTCAGTTTGACTTTATCTCTTTAGCTATCAATGAGGATGGTGGCAGCACAGGAGGCGGCGACCAGCCCGGCGGTGGCGACCAGCCTGGCGGTGGTGATACCGATTTGGTTATCTACAATAATACTCTCGTAAACAATACTGGTGATTTCACAATCAAAGATGTGAACTTGCCTGCTGAACTCTCATATATCTGGAAAAACAACAACTATGGTTGGGTGGCTTCAGCTTTTAAGAATAATGCAACATTAGCTGCAGAAAGCTGGATTATCTCTCCTGCCATGGTATTGCCTACAGAGTCTGCCAAGATGACCTTCGACCATGCTCTTAACAAGGGTTCACGTGGAGGTATTGGCGTGTATATATCAAAGGATCAGGAGAACTGGACAGAGCTGACCGTGGCTAACTGGCCTGAGGGTACAAATTGGACTTTCATCTCTTCTGGTGATATAGACCTCTCTGCTTTCAAGGGACAGAAAGTGTTTATTGCATTCAAGTATGTAAGCACAGCCGATAATGCTCCGACATGGGAAATCAAGAACCTTAAGGTGACTGGCAAGGGAGACATCGTGGGTCCTGCTAAGGCCGAGAGTGCATGGGCAAACGACTATGTGGAAGTGAAAGTGGGTGGCTCTGTAGATAACACCTTCACTACCAATTCTAATGGTGCTATTACATACACTTCTTCAAACACAGATGTGGCTACTATAGACGCTACAGGTAAGGTGACAGTGGTTGGCAAGGGTGTGGCAGAGATTACTGCCGAAACTGCCGAAACTGATGCTTTCTTGGCTTCTTCTGAGTCTTTCAAACTCTGCGTGGTTGAGCATGATGGTACTATCGAGTCTCCATTCTCTTGTGCTGAGGTTTCTTATCTCTACGACAACAAAACAGAAGAGGTTTGGATTAAGGGTTACATCGTTGGTTATATTGACGGAAACTCTGCAACAGGATTCAATCCTGATGTGCCAAGAGATACCATACAGACCGAAATAGTTATTGCTGACAGCGAGGATGAAACAGAGATAACCAACTGTGTGGCTGTACAGCTGCCTACAGGAGTTGTACGCGAGGCTCTCGACCTCTTTACCAATCCTGGCAACTTCAGCAAGGTGGTTTGGTTGCAGGGTAAGTTGCAGAAATACTTCGGTATGGCTGGCATGAAGAGCACTTCTGCTTTCAGCTTCGACGGTGTTACCGGCATCAACAACGTGGCTAACGACAACAAGCGTAGAAACGTTATCTATAACCTCAACGGACAGCGTCTGGAGACACTCCAAAAGGGTATCAACATCATTAACGGCAAGAAGGTATTCGTTAAATAATCACTTGATTATATAGATAAAAAAGAGGGTGTGTCATTTGCTACACACCCTCCTTTTTTTGTTTTATTGTGCTTTAGTGTTTATTGTTCTATTGCATTCTTTTTTATTCTATTTCTTGTGCTCAATACTCATTTTCTTGTGGCCAATATTCATTTTCTTGTGCCATCAATACTCATTTTCTTGTACCATCAATGGAGTAGGTCATACCATTGTCGAGTCTTACGATAGTGATACCTCCACAACTGTTTATTACCTTTACAATACGTCTGGATGATGTGTCTGCAAATGGGTGGGAGAGGGCAGTGGTGGTATACTCTGACTCGTTGGCTCCAAGGTCTGGAGCATTGCCCTTATAATCGATGCCTGCCACTTCAATGCCACGGTATATGGTGGCATCCACACGGGTGCCGCGGTCTATGAGCGATGAGCCTTCGCGCAGGGTGCCATAGGTAGAGTAGGGTAGTGAGCCATCGGCATTGCGCTCTGCTATGAGACTCGCATGATTGGCAACATCCACAAATTCTGATGGGGCGGCATGGCGGAACTCGCAACTTATCACACTCATGCCTGCAAGGGTGGAGTCAACCTGGAAACGACCATATTCGCCGTATTTGCCATCTTCTCCTTCGCGGGGTAGACCAGTATTCTTGTCTATCTTGTCGGTGGTGGCATTGTCATTGATGGCTATGCAGTTGGTGAGACGTACCTCATGACCGCTTGCTATAGCCTCATAGATACGATAGGAGTATGACTTGTCGCTGATGCTCTTGAGGGTCATGCCAGTGCAGTTGTTCATGATGATATCGCCAGCGTTGTGGTTCTGGTCGAAGCCCTTGGCCTTGTTGCAGATGGCCATGCAACGGTTCAGATATACATTCATGGCTCCCTGGTCGCTGCCCATCTTGAAACCGTTGCCATTTCCACTGGGGGCAATGGTGTTTTCATCCAAGAATCCGTTCTTGTAGGTAAGGCAGTTTTCCATTATTATGGTTTTATTGTCGCCGAAACCGCCGTCTTTCTTGAAGAACACATCCCATCCGTCGTCTGAATTGAGCCAAGCGCGGCAACCATAGAAATAATTGCCATCACCTACAGATATCTTTGGTGCGAAACCATCGGCATCGCCCTCTCCTTCGTCGCAGTTGAGATAGGAGTCGCAGTTGATAATATAATTGAACGATGCGAGGTTTTTGAGTTGAAGGCCTGTATCGCCATTCTTATAGAAATTGCACTCTTCGATGATGTTGTCGTGGGCTTGGTCAACGGCATCTATCACGTCTTGGGCAGTGCCGCCAATGGGTTTGTCGCGCTCTATGAGCATGCCATTGTCGCTGGCATTGGTGATGTCTATGCGGTAGAAATGCCAATAGCTGCCGCAGAGTCTAACACCCTGGTATGGGTTGTCGGAATGGCCATGATAGGGCATGCCTGAGAAGTCGAGAACGGCTCTGCCGTCTTTGGCGAATACAGATATATGCTTGTCTTCGGTTCCGTTTTTGTTTATGTTGATGCGTGCATCATACACATAGGTGCCAGCCATCATATAGATGGTATCGCCAGCTGCGGCCACATCAACGGCTTTCTGCAATGAATAGAAGGGGGCTGCCTCGCTGCCATCGGCAACATTGTCGTTGCCCATAGGCGAGCAGTACCATATATGGTCGGTGAAGTCGGGGATGACAAGGTCGCCGGTGGTAAGGGTCTGCTCGTCGCCATAACTTGTGCCTGCCTTGTTGGTGGCAAAGGCGCGATAATAGTAGGTGGTCTGGGGTTGCAGGCGCATCACAGCATTGAAGTCGCCATCGTCGGTGAGTGCCGAACTCAAGGCTCGTGATGCTGACTCAATGGTGGGAGAGGGGGTAGTGGCAAATACTACTCCTATCATCGTGGGTTTGGCACCGCCATCATCGCTGATGATACCACCGCTATATCCTGCCATGGTCTTATGGTCGGAAGAGACATTGTTGACACGCGCCGTTTTGGTGGTAAGCACAGGTAGAGTGGCTGCCAGGGTTGAGAACTGGCGAGCGTCGCCATAGCCAGTGCCTGCTCCTGTGATGGCATAGGCACGGTAATAGATGATGGTGCCTGCCTCCAGTCCGCTTATCTCTACTGTGAAAGGATTGCTATGGGCTGCCACACGATGGTCGGCAACTGTTGGGGTGGGGGAGGCGGTGCTCCAGCAGATGCCGTATTCAACCATTTCCTTGTCGCCACCGTCTATGATGCTACCTTCCAGCACAGCTGATGTCTTGGTTATGGATGTGGCTTCTCCCGTGGATACTGTGGCCTTGGTGCCTGCTGCCAGTATGCTCACGCTGATATTGTCTACATCGGCATCGCCAGCACCTTCATTGGTCAACTTGATGCGGTTTACCTTTATATTGTTGATATCTATGGTGTTATGATAGGTGGTGGCATCGGTGGTCACATCTTGTAGTTTAGACCATGTCTGACCACCATCTTCAGAGGTGTAGACAGTGATGGTGCGGTTGCCCCTACCCTCCATAAAGAAGAGTTGCTTGGCACCACGGTCAAGTAGCGGCAGGATTACATAACTGCCTACGTTTTTGTTCATGCGGAGGTCGCGGCTGCCCATGCCTTCACGCTGATAGGAGGCATTTGTGCCAGACGATACATTCACATATTTCCACTCGCCATAGGGCTGGTCAAAGATCTGCTCGGTGGCAGAACGACTCGAGGGATAGAGACTCTTATCCTCAAAATCATGTGTGAAATACAGGGGGTCTTCCTGGGCTCCTTGAACCATGGCATTGCTTCCATATCCTGCCGTTAAGGCTAACAGAAAGGATACAATCCCCCTTAGGCTAAACGTCTTTAGTGTCTTCATTTTTTGATTTGTTTTGATTAATAATAGATATTTTTTGTTACAATATTTTGGTAATAGTTTGGTTGTATCGTGTTGTGTGGCAGTATTGCACACATAGAGTGATTATTGTGACTCAAGGGATATAGTTTATCCCTTGAGTATTTTCTTTAGTGTGTTGAGTTTGTTTAATGCCTCTACGGGTGTCAGGTTGTTGATATCGAGCCCAAGCAATTCGTCGCGTATCTGGCTCAATACAGGATCGTCGAGTTGGAAGAAACTGAGTTGCATGCCTTCGCGGCTTGCTGCTATGTCGGCGGTAGGCTTGGCTGCCGTGCCCACACCTGAATTGTCTGATTCGAGTTGTTTGAGTATGACATTGGCACGCTTGATGATGCTCTTGGGCATGCCAGAAATCTCTGCCACATGGATACCGAAACTATGTTCGCTGCCGCCCTTCTGCAATTTGCGCAAGAATACTACTTTGCCATCAGACTCCTGCACGCTCACATTATAATTCTTGATGCGCGAGAAATGGTGCTCCATCTCGTTGAGTTCATGGTAGTGGGTGGCAAAGAGAGTGCGGGCTTGGGTGCCCTTGTGCTCATGCAGATATTCTACTATCGCCCATGCTATGGATATGCCGTCATAGGTGCTTGTGCCCCTGCCGAGCTCATCAAATAGTACTAATGAGCGCTTGGTGGCATTGTTGAGAATGCTGGAGGCTTCTGTCATCTCTACCATGAAAGTAGATTCGCCAGATGAGATATTGTCGCTTGCCCCAACACGGGTAAAGATCTTGTCTACAATGCCAATATGTGCAGCTTCGGCAGGCACAAAACAACCTATCTGTGCCATCAGCACTATCAGGGCTGTCTGGCGGAGTAGGGCAGACTTACCTGCCATGTTGGGACCCGTGATTATCATTATCTGCTGCCCATCGCTGTCGAGCATCACATCATTGGGCACATATCGTTCACCAACAGGTAATTGCGTTTCGATAACAGGATGACGACCCTGGCGGATATCGATGACCATGCTGTCGTTTACATCGGGGCGCACATACTTGTTTTCTTCTGATATGGAGGCAAAAGACTGCAGACAGTCTATTTGTGCTATCAGGCGGGCATCATTCTGCAAATGGGGAATATAAGCCCTGATACCATCGATGATGTCCATAAAGAGTTGTGACTCGAGCTGGGCTATCTTGTCTTCAGCTCCCAGTATCTTCTCTTCATATTCCTTTAGTTCGGGTGTGATATAACGCTCGGCACTTGCCAAGGTCTGCTTGCGCATCCACTCCTGCGGCACCTTATCCTTATAGGTGTTGCGCACCTCGAGATAATAGCCAAACACGTTGTTATAACCTATTTTTAGGCTTGCTATGCCTGTTTGTGCCGACTCACGCTCCTGCATCTTGAGCAGGTAGTCTTTGCTGCTGTAGGCTATATCGCGGAGTTCGTCCAATTGACTGTTTACTCCCCTGCGTATCACGTTGCCTTTGTTGACCATTGGTGGTGCATCGGCTTCCAACTCGCGCTCTATGCGCTGGCGTAATTCCTCGCAAACCTCCAAACAATCGCCTATATTGCGTATGGTTTCGCTGTCGCTATTCATGCATGCCAACTTGATAACGGCTATGGAGTCGAGGGCTATCTTCAATTGCATCACCTCGCGGGGAGAGGCTTTCAGCGTGGCCACACGAGATAGTATGCGCTCTATGTCGCCAATACGCTGTAGGTTGTTGTCTATTATCTCTCTCAGTCCTGGTTCGCGAAATAGCATCTCCACTATATCCAAACGATAATTGATTGCTTTCACTACCTTGAGTGGAAACACAATCCAGCGGTGGAGCAAACGGCTGCCCATGGGTGTCATAGTGCGGTCGATGGTTTGGAGTAGTGACTTGCCGTCTTCCTGCATAGTAGAGAGGAGTTCGAGGCTACGGGCTGTAAACTTATCCAGTCTTACATGCTTGTCTTCGTCTATCCTCGATACCGTGGTGATATGGCTGATGGCGTTATGCTGGGTCATGCCCAGATATTGCAATACTGCTCCGCATGCCGTGATGCCACTCCTGAAATGGTCTATACCAAATCCTTTGAGACTCTTCACACCGAAATGCTTGAGCAACAGGCTTCGGGAGGTTTGCTCATTGAATACCCACTCGTCTAAAGGGAAGGTATAATACTTGTTGCCGAGCATACGCTCAATGTCTGCCTTGTGGTCGCGGGAGTATAGCACCTCCTTGGGTTGTATGTTGGATATCAGTTTCTCTATATCATCATTGGTACCCTCGCCCGACATGAATTCTCCTGTGGAGATATCAAGAAAGGCTATACCCAGCATGCCCTTGCCGAAGTCTATGGCTGCCAGGAAGTTGTTTTCCTTATGATTGAGCACGTTGTCACTCATGGCCACACCAGGAGTGACCAGTTCGGTGATGCCGCGCTTTACCAATTTCTTGGTTAACTTAGGGTCTTCCAATTGGTCGCAAATGGCTACACGATGACCTGCACGGATAAGTTTGGGCAGATAAGTGTCGAGGGCGTGGTATGGAAAACCTGCCATCTCGGTCTGTCCGCTGTTGCCTCCGTTGTTGCGTCGTGTCAGCGTTATGCCCAGGATATTGGAGGCTGTCACTGCATCGTCGCAATAGGTCTCATAGAAATCGCCGCATCTGAAGAGCAGTATGGCATCAGGGTTTTTGGCCTTGAGGTCGAAGAACTGCTTCATCATAGGCGTCAATTCATTTTTCTTTGTTGCCATGCTGTCCTTTCAATAGATATATTATGCCAATGATTATGAATGGTATGCTCAGTATCTGACCCATGTCTAAGGGTAATGATGCCTCAAACGACTCTTGTATCTCCTTGGTATACTCAATCAGGAACCTGGCTGTGAAGATATAGGTGAGGCATAGGCCGAAATAGAATCCTGTGCCCACCTCTTGCTTGCCTTTGCGGTATATCCATAGGCCGATAATGAAGAGCACGAGATATGCCAAGGCTTCATAAAGCTGGCCTGGATGGCGAGGATAGGCATCCACACGCTCAAATACAAATGCCCACGGCACATCTGTCACCTTGCCTATTATCTCTGAATTCATCAGGTTGCCCATACGTATGAAAAAGGCTGTTATCGGGGTGGCAATGGCTATATTGTCGAGCACCCAGAGAAAGCCTAAACTGGTCCTCTTGACATACAACCACAGGGCTATCATCAGTCCAAGTGTGCCTCCATGGCTCGCTAATCCTTCATATCCCACGAAATCTATTGACCCGTCGGGGGTGATCTCAATGGGTAGCACCATCTCTATGAATCCTTTTACTGAGGTGAGATAGTAGTCTGGCTGATAGAAGATGCAATGGCCTAAACGGGCTCCAAATAGTATGCCTATGAAACAGTATACAAACAAAGGTTCAAATTCCTTGTCACTCTTACCTTGATGTTTGTAAAGTCTGCCTACAATCACAAAGGCGGCCCACAAACCTAACATCCAGCATAATGAGTACCATCGTATGCCTCCAAAGGCATATATGTCTGGATTCCAGTATATATACATCAATTCTTGCATCTCTATGGATTTGGGTTGTTCTAAACGTTGAAACGGAAGTGCATGATATCGCCATCCTGCACCACATAATCCTTGCCTTCTATGCCCATCTTGCCAGCATCGCGAACAGCAGCTTCCGAACCGTATGTTATATAGTCGTCATACTTGATAACCTCTGCGCGGATAAATCCTTTCTCAAAGTCGGTATGTATGACGCCTGCGCATTGTGGTGCCTTCCAACCCTTATGATAGGTCCATGCCTTCACTTCCATCTCGCCGGCGGTTATGAATGTTTCAAGGTTGAGCAATGAGTAGGCTTTCTTTATCAGGCGGTTAACTCCACTCTCTTCAAGACCTAACTCCTCAAGAAACATCTGCTTGTCTTCGTATGATTCCAGTTCGGCTATGTCTTCTTCTGTCTTAGCGGCTATCACCATGGTCTCAGCTCCTTCTTCTGCTGCCAGGGCTTCAATCTCACGAGTATACTCATTACCATCCTTGGCACTCGTCTCGTCCACATTGCATACATACAGCACGGGTTTGGCTGTGAGCAGAAAGAGATTGCGGGCAGCATCCTGCTCCTCCTTGCTGTCAAATTCCACAGTGCGCGCATTCTTGCCTTGCTCCAGAGCAGACTTATATGCTTCAAGCACAGATACTTCTATCTTGGCATCCTTATTGCCGGCGGCAGCCACCTTCTGCTGCTTCGACAAACGAGACTCTACAGTCTCCAGATCTTTGAGTTGCAATTCGGTATCTATGATCTCCTTGTCGCGCACTGGGTTTATGGTGCCGTCAACATGGGTGATATTTTCATCTTCAAAGCAACGCAACACATGGATGATGGCATCGGTCTCGCGTATGTTGCCGAGAAACTTGTTGCCCAGTCCTTCACCCTTTGAGGCTCCTTTTACCAAACCGGCAATATCTACAATCTCGCAGGTGGCAGGCACAATCCTACCGGGATGAACAATCTCCGCCAACTTGGTGAGCCTTTCATCGGGCACTGTAATTACACCTACGTTGGGTTCAATGGTACAGAAAGGGAAATTGGCTGCCTGTGCCTTGGCACTCGACAGACAATTAAACAATGTCGACTTACCCACATTGGGCAGTCCTACTATTCCACATTTTAATGACATATCAATATTGAATAAACGTTTATTTGGGCAGCAAAATTACCCTTTTTCTGTCAAATATCCAAACAAAACGGGGCCTTTTATCTAATTTGTTAGTTTTTACATACTTGTTTGTACATTATTGGCGTATCTTGCACCCTCATGAAGTCTTTTAAGTATATGCTTAGTGGGCTTCAAGCCAGTTGTCGCCCCAGCCGCAGTCAGCCACTAATGGCACCTTAAGTTCTATGGCGTTCTCCATTTCATTAATCACTATCTGCTCCACTTTTTCGCACTCCTCGGGCAGCACGCTGAAGTTCAATTCGTCATGCACTTGCAGTATCATCTTTGAGCGTATGCCTTCCTCTTCAAATCGTTTGTGTATGCGTATCATGGCTATCTTGATGATGTCGGCAGCAGTACCCTGTATGGGGGCATTGATGGCATTGCGCTCTGCAAATCCTCTTACAGTGGCATTGCGCGAATTGATGTCGGCAAGATAGCGGCGGCGGTTAAACATGGTTTCCACATATCCCTTGGCGCGTGCTGCTTCCTTGCTTTCTTCCATATAATCCTTTACCCTTGGATAGGTTTCGAAATATCCCTCTATGAGTTGGCGCGCCTCGTCACGGCTTATCTCCAAACGCTCTGCCAAACCAAACACGGTGATACCATATATGATACCGAAATTGGCACGCTTGGCTTTTGTACGCTCGTCGCGGCCTACCTTATCAATTTCTTCATGATATATCTTGGCTGCAGTGGCTGCATGTATATCATAACCGCTGCGGAAGGCTTCAATCATGTTTTCATCGCCACTCAAATGGGCCATAACTCGCAGTTCTATCTGACTATAGTCGGCAGAAAAGAATTTACATCCTGGTTCGGCTATAAAGGCCTTGCGTATCTCTTTGCCATCTTCTCCTCTCACTGGGATATTCTGCAGATTAGGGTTGCTCGACGACAGTCGTCCTGTGGAAGTGACGGTCTGGTTGAAGGATGTATGTATGCGTCCTGTTTTCGGATTTATTAGTTGGGGTAGGGCATCTATATATGTGCCCAGGAGTTTTTTCAATCCTCTGTAATCCAATATCTTCGATACTATAGGACTCTTGCTTTTAAGTGTTTGCAATACCTCTTCGCTGGTCACATATTGCCCTGTCTTTGTCTTTTTTGGCTTTTCTGTTATTTGCAGTTTGCCAAATAGTATATCGCCTACTTGCTTTGGTGATGAGATATTGAATTTCTCTCCTGCCAGTTCATATATCTCCTGTTCTATCTCGTTGCATCTGCTGGTAAGAATATTTGATGTTTCACTAAGAGCATTGGTGTCTATTCTCACTCCGTTCATCTCCATTTCTGCCAGTATAGGCATCAGTGGCATCTCGATATTATAGAAGAGATCTTCCAGTTTCTGCTCTTTCAGTTCCCGTTCGAAGATATTCTTCAGTCTCAGTGTTATGTCTGCATCTTCTGCCGCATACTCATACACTTGTTGTGGTGTCAGGTCGCGCATGTTTTTTTGGTTTTTGCCTTTTGGTCCTATCAGTTCATCAATGTGTATGGTTTTGTAGTGCAGGTATACTTCTGCCATGTAGTCCATGCTATGATGCAGTTCTGGTTGCAACAGATAGTGGGCTATCATCGTGTCAAACATCTGTCCTTTCAGTCTTACGCCATAATTGTAGAGCACCTCAAGGTCATATTTCAAATTCTGTCCTATTTTGATGATTTCCTCATTTTCATACACAGGTTTGAAAATATTAACAATCTTTTGTGCTTCTTCACGTTCAGCCGGTATAGGCACATAATAAGCCTCTTTTTCCTTGATTGCAAAGCTCAAACCAACCAGTTCTGCGCTTATTGCTTCGGTTGATGTGGTCTCTGTATCTATACTGAGATTTTTAGTTGTCAAGAATAAATCACGAATTTTGATTATATCTTCTTCATTGTCAATGAGTTTATATCTCTGCCCACCGTCTTTTAGGCTCTCATAATTTGCAAATTTTGGTTCGTCCTGCCCGTCGGTCGCAAATTCTGCAAACAAATCGAGTTGTTGATTAATCGTTTTTTTTATATTTTTTGTTTTGTTAAGGAGTTGGTCTGAGAGTCTCTTAAATTCCAGTTCGTTGTAAATCTTGAGCAGTTCTTTCTCGTCGGCTTGCTCAAGTTTCAAATCTTCAAGGTTGAGAGTTATGGGCACGTCTGTTTTTATGGTGGCCAAGAATTTTGAGAACATGATACCCTCTCTGTTTTCTTCCACTTTTTTCTTCAGTGCCCCCTTGAGTTGGTTGGTATTGTTGAGCAGGTTGTCGATGCTTCCAAATTCGGCAATGATTTTTTGAGCAGTCTTTTCTCCCACACTAGGGCAACCAGGAATATTGTCAGAGGCATCACCCATGAGCCCCAGCAGGTCGATAACCTGGAGTGGGGTAGTGATGCCGAATTTTGCTTTCACCTCTTCGGGCCCCATCACATCATATCCGTTGTTGCCAAATCTGGGTCTATACATCTTCACATTGTCACTTACTAACTGCCCATAGTCCTTATCTGGTGTGAGCATGTATGTATTGATGCCTTGTTTGCCTGCTTGAGTTGCCAATGTGCCAATCACGTCGTCGGCCTCATAGCCTTGCACCTCCAGCACGGGTATTTTCATGCATCTCAGTATGTTTTTGATTATAGGTACTGACATTTTGATATCCTCGGGGCAAGCCTCTCGCTGGGCTTTATATTCGGGATACATCTCATGTCTGAAGGTGGGTCCGGCAGGGTCAAAAGCCACACCTATATGCGTTGGATTCTCTTTGCTTATCACTTCATTCAGGGTGTTTACAAATCCCATGATGGCAGATGTGTTCATACCCTTTGAATTTACTCTCGGGTTTTTGATAAGAGCATAATAAGCCCTATAAATGAGGGCATAAGCGTCTAAAAGGAACAATTTTTCCATAATTTCAATTATTTAAGGTGTAAAATTACAAAAAATATTATCATTATCCGAGATTTTCACTAATTTTGTATCAAAATTTATTTCAATGGACCAATTATCTATCATAAAAAGGCCAATAAAGGCTGATTTAGAACGTTTTGTCAACCTCTTTGAGAAGTCGCTGACACATGACTATGGTTTGCTCGCACAAGTGCTTGACCATATACGCCAGAGGGCAGGAAAACGTATGCGCCCCATGCTAATTCTGCTCATGGCAAAGCATTTTGGTGGTATCACTGATGCTACTCAATATTCTGCTGTTGGTCTTGAACTTCTACATACAGCAAGCCTCGTGCATGATGATGTTGTCGATGATAGTGCTGAACGCAGAGGACAGTCATCGGTGAATGCCGAGTATAACAATAAGGTGGCAGTGCTTGTGGGTGACTATATCTTGTCTACGGCTCTCCTTAATGTAGCTCTTACTGATAATCAGATAATTGTTAAACGCTTGGCAGAACTGGGTAGAACACTTGCAAGTGGTGAGATTCTACAGTTGTCAAACATCCAAAATACTGAGATTTCAGAGGATGTCTATTATGATGTGATTATACAGAAAACGGCTGCTCTCTTTGAGGCTTGCTGCACTATAGGTGCGCTCTCTGCCGGCGGTAGTGATGAGGATATTGAAAAGGCAAGCCTCTTCGGCAGAAATCTTGGTATCATGTTTCAAATCAAGGATGATATCTTCGACTATTCGCAGTCGTCGGAGATAGGAAAACCTACGGGCAATGATATGGCAGAAGGCAAGCTTACACTGCCTGTCATATATGCTCTCAACAGTACTGGCAACGATAATATGAGGGCATTGGCCATGAAGGTAAAAGACCGCACGGTTACCCCAGATGAGATAACCATGCTAGTGGATTTTACCAAAAAGAATGGTGGTATCGAATATGCCGAAAAACGCATGAATGACTTCTCTGTCCTTTGCAAGGATTATGTGGCTCAACATGTTGTCGACCAAGAGGTTAGAGACTCTTTATATGCTTATATCGACTATATTGTCAACAGAAATAAATAGGGTGGGAGAGGTCAGAAGAATTTGACCTCTCTGCCTTCAATCTCACTCAATAGCATGTTGGCCAAACGGCTTGTTCCAAGACGGAACCATTGATTGGTCAACCATTTCTCTCCTAATACTTCCTTTACTATCGTATAGAATATCAGGGCATCCATTACGGTATTGATGCCACCGGCAGGCTTGAGACCAATCTGTATGCCTGTTTTTTCATAATACTCCTTGATGGCCTGGCACATCACATATACAGCCTCTGGAGTGGCTGCTGGCTCAAGTTTACCAGTGGATGTTTTTATATAGTCGGCACCGGCATACATGGCCAGGATGGATGCCTTTTTAATATTGCTTGCGGTCTTCAGACAACCAGTCTCAAGTATCACCTTCATCTTATGCTCGCCGCATACCTCCTTGAGCTCGCTGATCTCATCAGCCACACCCTCATAATCACCACTCAAAAACTTCCCCACAGGCATCACAATATCTATCTCTGTGGCGCCGTCTTTTATGGCAAGGGCCGTCTCTGCCACCTTTACCTCAATAAGAGCCTGAGACGAAGGGAAACTGCCTGAAACGCAGGCTATCTCTACACCTTCCACCTCTATAGTCTCGCTTGCTACCTTGGCAAAGCATGGATATACGCATACCGTGGCCACATGGGGCAGGTCGCCATACTGCTCGTCAAAGGCATTTACCTTCTCTGCAAAAGCCATTACGCTCTCTTCTGAGTCGGTGGTTTTGAGTGTAGTCAATTCAACGCTTCCCATAAGGAATTTCTTCACCCCGGGATTGTCATTCTCATGCACTTTCTCTACAATGATTTTCTTCACTGCTTCTTTTACCTGGGCATCGTCTATGCAGGTATCATACAAGGCAAGAGCCTCGTCATATTTGCTCATACTCTCTGCTGCGTCATGATGGTGACCGCAATCACAGCATTTGTTTTCTGTCATAATCACTTCAGTTTTGGATTGTTTATATGTCTTTGATTGTCTCTTTTTGTTTTCTTTTCAATATTGCGTTTCAGAGCTTCTGTCAGGTCTATACCTGTCTGGTTGGCTATGCATGTGAGCACCCATATCACATCGGCCATCTCGTCGCCAAGGTCATGATGCTCTCCTTCCTTGAAACTTTGGTCGCCGTATTTGCGTGCCATGATACGCGCCATTTCTCCAACCTCTTCTGTGAGTATAGCCATATTGGTAAGCTCGCTGAAATAGCGTACGCCGTAGGTTTTTATCCATGCGTCCACCTGCTCTTGCATACCCCTTAGTGTAATGTCTTCTTGCTTCGTTTCCATTGTTCCAGTCTGTTTTTATTCCTTGTTCTTGCTGTCCATGCAGATGGTTACGGGACCATCGTTGAGCAGTTCCACTTTCATGTCGGCACCAAATTCTCCCGTTGCCACAGGCTTGCCAATCAGACTGCTTACCTGACTGCAGAAATACTCGTATAACGGTATGGAGATCTCATGCCTTGCTGCTCTTAACCACGAAGGACGATTGCCCTTCTTGTAGCTTGCAAATAGCGTAAACTGGCTCACCACCATTATCTCGCCGGATATGTCCAGCACAGAGCGGTTCATGACACCTTCGCTGTCGTCGAAAACTCTTAGTGCTGCCACCTTTCGTGCCAACCATTCAGCGTCTTCCTTTGTGTCTTCTTCGCACACTCCCAACAACACCAGCAGACCTTGTCCAATCTCCGACTTCTTGTTGCCGTTGATGGTCACGGAGGCATGCTTAACTCTCTGGATTACTATTCTCATATCTTCACTTTTTTCTCTGCAAATATACGCTTTTTTATCTTATTACCCAAACCTTTTAGGTTATTTATTTTCGGCTGGATAATTCAGTTGTTTTATTATCACTTACTCTCATTGTCTATTTCAAGAGCCTCTGCCAGCAGTGCAGCCTTTGATTTGCCTATTACCCCTGCTATTTCTTCCATGCTTGCGGCCTTCATTCTTGCTATTGTCTTGAAGTGCTGAAATAGTTTGTCGCGTGTTGTTTTGCCTATGCCTTTTATGTCGTCCAACTGCGAATGCAGGGCTGTTTTTGAGCGTTTGTCTCTATGGAAAGATATTGCGTATCTATGCACTTCGTCTTGTATTCTGGTGAGCACATGAAAGAGCTCGCTATTTGTTTTCATGCCCACCACAACAGGTGGAAATCCAAAGAGCAGTTCATTTGTTCTATGCCTGTTGTCCTTGGCCAGTCCGGCTATTGGTATATGGATATTGAGTTCGTCTTCCACTACCTTTCTAACGCATTCCATTTGCCCTCTACCACCATCTGTAATGATAAGATCGGGCAGGGGTTGCTGTTCCTCTATCATGCGTTTATATCTCCTTCTCACCACCTCCTGCATCGAAGCATAGTCATTGGCTCCCTCCACGGTTTTGATATCGTATTTGCGATAGTCTTTCTTGCTTGGTTTTAGTTGCTTAAACACTACGCATCCAGCCACAGGATTGGTGCCAGAGATATTGGAATTGTCAAAACATTCTATGTGATAAGGCATCTTTTCCATACCCAAAGCAGTCTGCAACTCTTTCATTAGCCTCACTGATTTCTGTTCAGGATTGAGCTTTTCAGCCTGTTTGAGACGGTCAAAACGATACTGCTTGCAGTTCATTTCCGACAAGTCGAGTAGTGTTTTCTTGTCACCTCTTTGTGGAATGGTGAATGTCACTCCAGCCATTTCCATATCTATTTCAAATGGTATGATTATCTCTTTTGAATTACTTTCAAACCTTTTTCTCATCTCCACTATTCCCAAGCAGAGCAGTTCGCTGTCGCTCTCGTCTATTTTTTTCTTGTATTCGAAAGTAAACGATTGGTTTATGCTGCCGTTGCTCACATGAATATAGTTGATATACGCATTGCTCTCGTCGGAGCTTATTGATAGTACATCAATATTGTCGATAGTGTGGCTAACCACCTCGCTTTTGGCCGCATAATTACTTATCAGCAGGTATTTCTGCTTTACTGTTTCGGCTTCTTCAAACTTTAAATCCTCCGCCAATTCCTCCATTTCCTTGCGCAGGTCGGCAAGTACTTTCCTTGTGTTTCCCTTCAGAATCTCCTTTGCCTGTGCTATGTTTTTCATATATTCCTCGCGGCTCATCTTGCCTATGCATGGTCCGCCACAGTTTTTGATATGATAATCCAGGCAAACTGAATACTTTTTCCTGTCTATACCCTCTTGGGTGATGGGCATGCGGCATGTGCGAGGATGGCATAGGTTTTTGATTAAGTCAAGCAGGGTATACATGGTGCCAATATGAGAATAGGGCCCGTAATAAGAGCCCCATTTCTTGTTTATCGTGCGAGTCTTGAATACCCGCGGAAACAGTTCGTTGGTGATGCATATACTCGGATAGGTCTTGCCATCCTTGAGCAGCACATTGTATTTTGGGTTATATTTCTTTATTAGGCTGTTTTCGAGCAATAGGGCATCCTCTTCGGTGTTAACCACGGTATATGTTATATCGTATATCTTGCTTACCAAAACCTTGGTCTTGTATCTGTCTACCTCGGTATGGAAGTATGAAGACACGCGCGCTTTAAGGTTTTTGGCTTTGCCAACATATATTATCACACCATCTTTGTCGTAGTATTGATAGCTGCCTGGTTTGTCTGGCAGTCTTGATACTATGCTTTTAAGATACTCTAATCTCTGTTCTTTCGTTTTGTCAGCCATGGATTATAACCTCCTGGTTTACAATGTTTGTAGTGTTGTTTGTTTCACGTGAAACTAACCCTTGGTCTATACTGTTATAAGTGTAGTGAGTTCTGTTTCCTTGTTAAACAGATCGCGACCATGCAGTCCTTCATCGGTAATCTCGATGATAAAGTTAACATATATGTTTTTAGGGTTAAACTTCTTCACCAGGTTGTATGCAGCTTTCATTGTGCCTCCTGTAGCGAGCAAATCATCGTGCAGCAATACTACGTCTTCGCTGGTTATTGCATCTTTGTGGATTTCTATTGTATCGCTTCCATATTCTTTTTCGTAACTTTCGCTAACGGTCTCTGCGGGCAATTTCCCTGGTTTGCGGCACAGCACGATGCCCGCACCTAATTTTACAGCCAATGCTGATGCAATCACGAATCCTCTACTTTCTATTCCCACTATTTTGGTAATACCCTTGTCCTTGTATATCTCATACAGTTCGTCTACCATGATTCGCAGACATTCGGGGTTTTTAAATAGTGTGGTAACATCTCGAAAGTTGATTCCTTTCTGTGGGAAATCTGGGATACATCTCAGATTAGCCATAAGTGTTAAGTTGTTCATAATCAGTTGTCTTTTATTATTTGGTTTAACTATTTGTTTCACGTGAAACACGCTTGTGTTATTAGGTATTATTGTCGCTGTATTTGTACCGTTGTTATCTACCCAACAGCACGAGCATTACGTTGATATCGCTGGGTGAAACGCCAGGAATGCGACTTGCCTGCGCCAGCGTGTCGGGGTTGATAGCTTGTAGTTTCTGTCTTGCTTCGGTTGAGAGTTGCTGCATCTCTGGATAATTGAATCTGTCTTTAATGCGGATATTTTCCAGTCGGTGCATTTTATCTGCCACCATTCTTTCGCGCTCAATATATCCTTTATATTTTATCAATATCTCGGCGGCTTCGGTTATTTCCTCCTTGCGATTATCGAGCGATTCGATGGTTTCTTTCAGTGTAGGAGCTATTGTCATCACATCCTTCATTTCAATCTGCGGTCTCGACAGCAAGTCGATGATTTTGCATCCTTCGCGCAGTGGTGATGTGCCGATAGATTGCAACCAATCGTTTATTTCTTTTGGTTTTACCGATATGTTGCTGCATGTATGCATCACTCTGTCTATAGCTTCTTTCTTCTGCAACCACCAGTCATACCTATCTCTCTTGGCCAATCCGAGTTTATATGCCTTTTCAGTCAGTCGTCTGTCGGCATCGTCTTGTCTCAGCAATATTCTGTATTCGGCCCTTGATGTAAACATGCGGTATGGTTCGTCCACACCTTTTGTTACCAGGTCGTCGATGAGCACTCCAATATATGCTTCATCTCTGTGCAGGATGAAAGGTTCAGAGCCAGCGCACTTGAGGGCGGCATTGATGCCAGCCATCAGACCCTGTCCCCCTGCTTCCTCATATCCTGTTGTTCCGTTCACTTGTCCTGCCATGAAGAGTCCGTCGATGATTTTTGACTCGAGAGAGTGGGAGAGTTGTGTTGGGTCAAAGAAGTCATATTCTATTGCATATCCGGGCCTGTATACCTTGATATCTCTGAATGCCTTTATATGTTTGAGTGCTTCTATTTGTACCTCCATGGGCAGTGATGATGAGAAGCCGTTGAGATACATCTCGTTTGTATCCTCACCTTCGGGTTCGAGAAAAAGCGGGTGCTGTTCCTTGTCGGGAAATGTTACGAGCTTTGTTTCTATCGAAGGGCAGTATCTTGGACCTATACTTTTTATTTGTCCGTTGTATAGAGGCGAGTCTGCTAATCCAGAGTTGAGAGTTGCGTGCACCTCTTTATTGGTATAGCAAGTCCAGCAGGATAGTTGTTTTAGCACCCTGTGTGGAGCTTTGAAACTGAACTGGTGGAAGTCATGCTCGCCCTCTTGTATCTCCATGTCTTCGAAATGCACGCTTCTCTTGTCTATTCTCACTGGAGTGCCAGTTTTCATTCTTGCGCTTCTGATGCCGTGCCGAGTGATGCTTTCTGTCAGACCGTCAACGGCTGGTTCGGCTATTCTGCCTCCAGCCACCATGGTGCGCCCTATATGCATGAGTCCGTGCAGGAAGGTGCCAGCTGTGATGATCACACATCTTGCCATGATGTCTACTCCCCAGATGGTTCTCACTCCTGCCACCTTGTTACCCTCGGTCAGCAGTTCGTTTGCCTGGTCTTGCCATACGTCGAGGTTGGGGGTGTGGTCGATAACCCTTCTCCATTCCCATATATACTTGCCGCGGTCGCATTGTGCTCTTGGGCTCCACACGGCAGGTCCTTTGCTGCGGTTCAGCATTCTGAATTGTATGGCTGTGGCGTCGGTGACCATGGCGGTATGTCCGCCAAGTGCATCAATCTCTCTAACGATTTGTCCTTTGGCAATGCCGCCAATGGCAGGGTTGCAACTCATCTGTGCAATCTTGTTCATATCCATGGTCACGAGACATGTTTTCGCGCCCATATTGGCGGCTGCCGTGGCTGCCTCGCAACCGGCATGTCCACCGCCTACAACTATCACATCATAGCGTAAAATCATCGTTGCTTCAATTATTTTGCGCAAAATTAAGAATAAAAATTGATTTTTGAAGAAAAAATCCTTTGAATTATGATTATTTTTAGTAATTTTGCGCTCTAAACGAGAGGTATAATACCTATTATCAAGTATCAGCTCATTTTATTGGGGCGTGATGTCCCTTGTGGTGTTGAATATATTCAATCAAATATTTACTAATTTAATTATCTATCATTTATGTGGTTATGTAATTCAACTATCGGTAGAAAAGTTGTAATGTCCGTGACTGGAGTCGCGCTCATCCTGTTCTTGACCTTTCATGGTAGCATGAACTTGGTGGCACTCTTTTCGGGTGATTGTTACAACATGATTTGCGAATTCCTTGGTGCAAACTGGTATGCTGTAGTGGCAACACTGGGTCTTGCAGCCTTGGCAGTCATTCACATTGTCTATGCCTTCTGGCTCACAATGCAGAATCGTGAGGCACGAGGCACTGAGCGCTATGAGGTAACATCCCGTCCTGCCAAGGTGGAGTGGGCATCTCAAAACATGCTCGTGCTCGGCATCATCATCCTGCTTGGACTGTTGCTTCACCTGTTTAACTTCTGGTACAACATGATGTTTGCCGAACTGACACACATCCAGGTGGCTCATGATCCCGCAGATGGTTTCGCCTACATTCAGGACACATTCCAGTGCCCGGTATATGTAGTGCTTTACATCATCTGGCTTGCAGCCATTTGGTTCCACCTCTCTCACGGTTTCTGGAGTGCTATGCAGACATTCGGATGGAACGGCAAGGTATGGTTCTGCCGTTGGAAGGTGATAGGCATCGCCTATACCACCGTGCTTATGCTCGCATTCCTCGTAGTAGTTCTCGCATTCGCTTTTGGTTGCGCACCAAGCCTCTGCACCTCTGGCTGCTGCGGTTTTTAATCACTTACAGTGGTAACGCAAGTTACTCACCTATACACTAACAAATTTATTTCAATATTCCTATTATGGTAAAGAAAATAGATTCAAGGATTCCAGAAGGCCCCGTGGCTGAGAAATGGACCAATTATAAGGCTCACCAGCGCTTGGTGAACCCAAAGAACAAACTCAAGCTCGATGTTATCGTGGTAGGCACAGGTCTGGCCGGTGCCAGTGCTGCTGCCAGCCTTGGCGAGATGGGTTTCAATGTTTATAACTTCTGCATTCAAGACTCACCACGCCGCGCTCACTCTATCGCTGCACAGGGTGGTATCAATGCAGCCAAGAACTATCAGAACGATGGCGACTCTGTATACCGTCTGTTCTATGATACCGTAAAAGGTGGCGACTATCGTGCCCGCGAGGCAAACGTATACCGTCTGGCTGAGGTATCCAACAGCATCATCGACCAGTGTGTGGCCCAGGGTGTTCCTTTCGCCCGCGAATATGGCGGCATGCTTGCCAACCGTTCTTTCGGTGGCGCACAGGTGTCTCGTACCTTCTATGCCAAGGGACAGACTGGCCAGCAGCTCCTGCTCGGTGCCTATTCAGCACTCAGTTGCCAGGTAAATGCCGGACGTGTGCATCTCTACACACGCTATGAGATGGAGGATGTGGTAATCATCGATGGCCGCGCTCGCGGTATCATCGCCAAAAACCTCGTGACAGGCAAACTGGAGCGTTTCTCTGCCAATGCAGTGGTTATAGCAACAGGTGGATATGGCAATACCTATTTCCTTTCTACCAATGCCATGGGCTGCAACTGTACAGCTGCCGTTCAGTGCTACCGCAAGGGTGCCTACTTTGCCAATCCTTCATACGTGCAGATTCACCCAACATGTATCCCAGTGCATGGCGACAAGCAGTCTAAGCTCACACTTATGTCTGAGTCTTTGCGTAACGACGGTCGTATCTGGGTGCCAAAGAAAGAGGCTGATGCAAAAGCACTCCAGGCTGGCACCAAAAAGGGTAGCGACATACCTGAAGAAGACCGCGACTACTACTTGGAGCGCCGCTATCCTGCCTTCGGCAACCTCGTGCCTCGCGATGTGGCCTCACGTGCTGCCAAAGAGCGCTGCGATAAGGGCTTCGGCGTAAACAATACTGGTCTTGCCGTATTCCTCGACTTCTCAGAGTCTATAGAGCGTCTCGGCATCGACGTGGTACGCCAGCGCTATGGCAACCTCTTTGATATGTATGAGGAGATCACCGATGTTAACCCAGGCGAGTTTGCCAAAGAGATTAACGGCGTGAAATATTATAACCCGATGATGATCTATCCTGCCATACACTACACCATGGGAGGTATATGGGTAGACTATGAACTCATGACCAGCATCACCGGACTCTTCGCCATAGGCGAGTGCAACTTCTCTGACCACGGTGCCAACAGACTCGGTGCCTCTGCACTCATGCAGGGACTCGCCGATGGCTATTTCGTTCTCCCTTACACCATACAAAACTATCTCGCCGACCAGGCTATATGGCCACACATACCTACAGACCGTCCTGAATTCGAAGAGGCAGAAAAGGCTGTACAGGCTGAGATAGACAGACTTATGGGCATCAAGGGCAAACGCTCTGTTGACTCTATCCATAAGGAACTCGGACATATCATGTGGGAGCATGTGGGTATGGGACGCACAGCTGAAGGACTCAAAGAGGGTCTCGAACTCATAAAGAAACTCCGCAAGGAATTCAATACCAACCTCTTCATTCCAGGAGAAAAAGAGGGACTCAATATCGAACTCGACAAGGCTATTCACCTGCGCGACTTCATCACCATGGGTGAACTCGTGGCTTACGATGCTCTCTCACGCAACGAATCTTGCGGAGGTCACTTCCGCGAGGAATACCAGACCGAAGAGGGAGAAGCCAAGCGTGATGACGAGAACTTCTTCTACGTAGGATGCTGGGAATACCAGGGTGACGACGAGAAAGCACCAGAGCTGATCAAGGAGCCACTCGAGTATGAGGCTATCAAGGTACAGACACGTAACTATAAGAATTAATCACTTTTTATCGACAGCAATTATGGAAAACAGTATAAGTTTCACACTGAAAGTATGGCGTCAGAACGGACCAAAGGCTAAGGGACATTTTGACACATTCGAGATGAAAGACATCCCTTGCGATACCTCATTCCTCGAGATGCTCGACATCCTCAATGAGCAACTCATAGAAAGCGGCAAGGAGCCTTTCGTGTTTGACCACGACTGCCGTGAGGGTATTTGCGGCATGTGCTCACTCTATATCAACGGACATCCACACGGACCTGCCACCGGAGCCACCACATGCCAACTCTACATGCGACGCTTCCATGAGGGCGACGTGATTACCGTGGAGCCATGGCGCTCGGCCGCATTCCCCGTAATCAAAGACTGTATGGTTGACCGCTCTGCCTTCGACAAGATCATACAGGCCGGAGGATATGTCACAGTGCGCACAGGACAGCCACAGGATGCCAACGCTATTCTCATTCCAAAGGAAGATGCCGACGAGGCCATGGACGCAGCCACATGTATAGGTTGCGGATGCTGTGTAGCAGCATGTAAAAACGGCTCTGCCATGCTTTTCGTTAGCTCAAAGGTATCACAGCTCGCTCTACTGCCACAAGGCCGTCCAGAGGCAGCAAAACGCGCCAAGGCTATGGTCATGAAGATGGAGGAACTGGGATTTGGCAACTGTACCAATACCCGTGCCTGCGAGGCTGAATGTCCAAAGAACGAGTCTATTGCCAATATCGCTCGCCTCAACCGCGAATTCATCAAGGCTAAACTCGCTGACTAATCATTTTCACAAGAGGTGCGGCCATTTGCCGCACCTCTTGTCATTATATCGTAGTAGATACTTTTTCATTCCAATGAAAACCTATCTTGAAATAAAGGTTCCTATATACTACAGTGCTCCTTGGTTTTCTGAACTCAGGAAGGCATTGAAAGATATGCCTGTGCTATGGCAAAAAGGTTTTTATCATATAACCTTAGCCTTCATTGATGACACCCAGCACCTTTCTGATGTAGAAGCCATCATGCATAAGTATCTGGATTATGCCCATCCTGTCAATATCACCTTTGACAAGTTGGACGTTTTTACTGCTGGAAATGGTATGCAAATAGTGTATCTTGGTACAAATAACATTCCAGAAGGATTCCAAACCTTGGTTGAAAACATCAGACGTGACATTAGTTGCACACACTCCAGCATACAGTCTGATTTCAAACTACATGTAACTTTAGGACGCATTACCGAGCCAGAAGCAGACATTTATGATGTTGGATTCCTTATTGATGAAATAGACTTCAAACCTTTTTCTCTTACACTCAATGAAGTTGAATACATGGTATTTAGAGGAAGAAGTATATATAAAACGACTCTAAACTAGGGATTGTCGTTTAATTCTTTCAGTCGTGGACGCATAGAGGTCATCTTGG
>OBLI01000578.1_pt1 | contig 38993 bp, 43 predicted proteins | sample 1519701 | NCBI WGS metagenome assembly OBLI01 (sample SAMEA3663005, study PRJEB22513) | pig gut metagenome | biome: pig gut; feature: pig-associated habitat; material: faeces | place: France | collected 2012
GCTCGCAGTCCATGCCCTTCACCCGAAACGACAGCACGCCCGACTGCGCCGTTCCCTTTTCATCCGCAAAGATCTCCACCTCGGGCATACGCCGCAGTCCCTCTGCCGCCCGCCGCGCCAGCATTCTTTCCCATCGGGCGATGCGCTCTGTCCCCGTGCGGCTGACAAATCGTATCCCCTCCAGCAGTCCGGCGATCCCCGGCATATTGTGCGTGCCGGCCTCCAGCCGATCCGGCAGGTCAGCCGGCATAGTCTGCATGCGGGAGGCGCTGCCCGTACCGCCGAACAGGAGCGGCCTTGCCTCCTGCCCGCACAAAAGCAGCCCCATACCCTGCGGGCCATACAGTCCCTTGTGTCCCGGCATTGCCACAAACGCCGCCCCCCACTGCTCCAGCGACACCGGCAGAATACCCGCCGATTGCGACGCGTCCACGATCAGCGGCGTGTGGTTCCTCCGGCACAGCTCCGCCAGCTCCTCCACCGGCTGCACACACCCGAAAACATTAGACACATGGTTGCATATCACGGCATCCACGCCCCGCCGCAGCGCCCCGCGGAAGCCCTCCAGCATTTCCTCCGGCCGAAACAGCGGCGCATCCACCACCAGTATCTCCACCCCCCATATGCTGTGCAGCACACGGGTCACGGCGTTGTGCTCGTACCCGCTCACGGCCACTCGACTGCCCGGACGTACCAGTGTCCGTATGGCGATGTTCAGCCCGTGGGTCGCATTTCCGGTAAAAACCACCTGCTCCGGCGACGGCACCCCGAACAGCTCCGCCGCCGCTTCTCGGCAGGCAAAGGCCGTCTGCGCCGCCCGCTGGGAGGCCGGATAATTTCCCCTCCCGGGCGAAGACATCTCCCCCACCGCCCGCGCCATGGCCTGCGCCACGGCCGGCGGCTTTTCCATGGTGGTGGCTCCGCTGTCCAGATAGATCATGTCTGCACCTCCCTATATCCGCTCTCCGTTTTTTCGTGAACGGACAGCGGCGTCAACCCGCTGCGGCGCAGGCAGTCCATGGCCTGCCAAAGCTTTTCCCGCCTGATTTTGACCGCATAGCTGCAGCCGAATTCTGTCAGCCCCACCGGAGCTCGGAATATTTTTGCCCAGATCCCGCAATCCTCCAGCTTCCGCATCATGCGCTGCGCCTGTGTCACGGATCGGGCTATGATGATCACATATTCCATGCTGCCATTCCTCCTCATGTCACATTTTATGTGCCGCTGCGGATCGGTGACACCTCAAAAAGAAGCAAAAGATCCGGCACCCGTTTGCACCTTCCGCCAGTGCCGCAGGGAATATCCGCAAAAGAAGAAATATTTTCGTTATTTACCAAATTTCATTGACATAGACCGTGTTTTTTCTTATAATATAACTTAAAACAGAAAGAAAGTACGTGGTGCTCTGTTTCATAGAGTATAAAAGCATTGGTAACACGCAGAAGGAGAACGGTAAGAAGAAATTGTTCTTATGAAAAAAAGCATATCGCATTGTCTTTATCGCCCACTGACAGGAGGATGAATTGCATGAAGCGAGTTTTTTTACTATCCCTGCTCCTCGCATTTTCTCTTTGTGCCTGCTCTAAGCAGCCCCAGCAGCCGCCTGCGCCCACAGTGCTGCAGCTCCCTTCTCCGCTGACACTTTCCGCAGAGGAGGACGCCCTGGTGCTGTGCTGTGAGGAAAACCGCGCTCTGCTGGCCGTCGGCCATCGCAATGGTGCGCTGGAAGGCCCCCTTTATAATACCGATTACCTGCTTCGCTGGAATTATACGGACGGGACCTCGGATAAAGTTCCCAACCAGTCCCAAGCCTACATCACCTCCGCAGTTTTTGATGGATCTGACCTTTTATATGTGGACTATGAATCTTCGGATGCGCGCATTGCCTGGTCGCTCGTCCGATACACGGAAGCGGGAAAAACCACCCTTGCCTCCGGACAGGCCGATTCCTATGACCGCGTTCCGGCTCTTTTCACGTTGGACAAGCATCCGATGTATCTGCTGGCGGATGATTCCGGCCTATCGGTATTCCGGGTTGAGGGCGGCAAGGTTTCCGCTGTGCTGACCGTGCCCGACTGCACCATGTCCGGCGGTGTGGCCGTGTGCAGCAACGGCAGTCAGTACGCCTTTTTGGCAGCCGTCAACGGCTCTCCCCATTGCACCGTGTTTATCTGTGACGGCTCCGGTATTCTCCGGCAGAAGGAGCTTTCCAAGCCGGTTACGACCTTTGCTATAACGGACGACTATGTGGTGTGCGGACTGGGCGCTCCGGATACAGCTGCATTTTCCTGCGAATCCATTCCCATCGGCAGCGGAAATACAACAACAGCCGATTCCGCAACGCCCATGTGGCGGCTGGCCGGAAGCGGCAATAGTTGTCTGTATGTTGACGGCAGCTTCGCGTCCTACATCTTCTATCCGAATACACAGCAGACCAATACCCTTACCATAAGCCGCGACACCGCAGTTTATCAGAATTGGCCTACGCTATTCTTCTCCGACGGTGCAGGCGGGTACTTGCTGCAGATGGATATAGAGAATACCGACTATTTCTGGCATATAACCACCTGATTTCCCCCTATCAAAAGAGTCCTGCTGCAAAACAAGAATGCAGCAGCAGCTTGCACACAGAAATAGAAAAAACAGAAACCCGAAATCTTTTTTAAGCCGTTTTGGCTCTAAAAGATTTCGGGTTTTGTTTCATATTTTTCAGAGAACTATTTTACAATAAGTCCATCCGTTTGTAATTTCCAGAATTACTCCTCGACCTCAGCCTCGTCGGCCTCGTCCTCGTGGCTACCCAGCAGAGCGCGGATAGACAGGGAAATCTTCTGCTTCTCCTCGTCGATAGCGGTGATCTTGGCGTCCACCATCTGACCCTCGGACAGAACGTCGCCGGGCTTCTCAATGCGGCGGTCGGCGATCTGGGAGATGTGGATCAGGCCGTCAACGCCGGGAACGACCTCAGCGAAAGCGCCGAAGGTCATCAGCTTCACGATGCGCACGTTGGCCACATCGCCCACATGATAGGTCTCCATAAACTTATCCCAAGGATTGCAGGAACGATCCTTCACGCCCAGAGAGATCTTGTGCTTCTCGGGATCGAAGGAAATGACGTACACATCCAGCGTGTCGCCCACGGAAACCACCTCAGCGGGGTTCTTGATGCGGGACCAGGACAGCTCGGAGATATGTACCATACCGTCCACGCCGCCGATGTCCACGAACACGCCGTAGCTGGTCATGGACTTCACGGTGCCGGTGTAGTGCTTGCCCACTTCGATGCTCTCCCAAACAGCAGCCTGGGCAGCCTGACGAGCCTCGAACTGCACCGCGCGAATGGAACCCACCACACGGCGGCGGGCGCGGTTGACCTCGGTAATGCGCAGGGACACGGTCTGGCCGATCATCTCGCTAAGCTCGGCGCCGCGGGGCATACCGCTCTGGGAAGCGGGCACGAACACGCGCACGCCCTTCACGTTCACCACGATGCCGCCCTTGTTCTCCTCAGTGACCTTGCCCTCCAGGGTGGTCTTGTTCTCGCGAGCCTCTTCGATGTCTTCCCACACCTTCACGGCGTCCAGACGCCTCTTGGAGAGCATAGCGTAGCCCTCCACGTCATTCACGCGGATGATGTAGGTCTCGATCTCGTCGCCCACCTTCACCACGTCTTCGGGCTTCACGTTGGGATCAGCGCTCAGCTCATCCACGGAAATGTAGCCGGCCTGCTTGCAGCCCAGATCGACCTGGACCTCGGTGGGGCCAACTGCCGTCACGATACCGGTTACCTTCTCTCCTGTATTTAAAGTTTTAAAAGATTTTTCCAGCAGTTCCTCGAAGCTCTCCTCGGTGGCCTCCATGTTCTTGATTTCTTCGCTCATCGTTGTATATACCTCCTTAATGATGCCCGCTGGCGTAGATGCGCCGGCCGTTAGACCTGCCACAAGACATCCTTCAAAAAGGTCTGACGAGAGCTCACCGGCCCGCTCAATTTGAACGACCCGTCCGCATTTCTCCCTGCAAATCTCTGCTAAATGCTTGGTATTGGCACTTTTTCGGTCTCCGACCACGACCATGACATCCACCTTGGCAGCCAATTCGGCCGCCTCCGCTTGACGCCTATGCGTAGCATTACATATTGTATCAAAGATTTTGGCATTTGTACACTGTTTTTTTAAAATTTCTTTTGAACTTTCCCAAATTGCCCGTACACAGGTGGTTTGCGCCGCCGCCGTTAGGGGCAGATCGCGGCGCGAAGGCTCCTCATTCAGCCAATTTTCCAGTTCCTCCGGCCCCTGCAGGATCACCGACCGCTCCGACCAGCTGGCCACGCCCATCACCTCCGGATGGTGCGGCTCTCCGATAATAAGGGGCGTCCTGCCCTCCTCCTGCGCCTGCGCCACCAGCTGCTGGATCCGCAGCACATTGGGACAGGTGGCGTTGACGCACTGCGCGCCCAGCGCCTCCAGCTTCTGAAAGACCTCTTTCTTTTCGCCGTGGGAGCGGATCACAACGGTCTCATCGGGGCGCACCTCCGCCCACGAGTCCACCCTGCGCATCCCCAGCGTCTCCAGCTCCTCCACCACGTTTGCGTTGTGGATGATGCTGCCCAGCATCACGCAGGGCTTCCCCTGCCGCGCCGTTTCCCGCGCCATGTCCACGGCTCGCTTCACGCCGTAGCAGAATCCGGCGCTTTCGGCCACCTTCACGTCCATGCTTCTCCTCCCAGCGCATAAGCCTGCCGTATCACCTTGTCAGCGTTGGCCTGATACTCTTCCGCCGTGCCCTTCCGTCCGGTATATTCCGGCGCAAACGGCTTTCCGAATATAATGGGAACCGGGGCAAACAGCCGCTTTTTTGTGCCGATATAAATCGGCATCAGCTTGGCGCCGCCCCGAATGGCCATCATGGCCACGCCGCCCTTAGGCCGCACGCCCCGATTCTTTTTCCGCACGCGGGTCCCCTCCGGAAAAACCATCAGCAGGTCGCCGTCCCGCAGCGCCTGGATAGACGTTTTCACGGCGCCAATATCCGAGTGCCCCCGATCCACGGGAAACACGCCCATTTTCCTTAGAAAAGTGCGCAGGATCGGAATCTTGAACAGCTGGTTTTTCCCCATAATGCGCAGATTCACCGACCGCCCCAGAGCGCACATCAGCAGGATCGGATCCCAGTTGCTGCTGTGATTGGGGCACAGGAGCAGCGGCTCGCCCTGCGGCAGATTCTCCAGTCCCTCCACGCGGATGGGGTGCAAAAACGTGGCAATAGGCTTCACAATGTCGTATACCGTGGCGTAATACCTGCTGCTCATAGCTGCAACTGCCTCCCGATCACCTGCAAAATAGCTTCCTTACTCTGCTGAAAATCCATATTCGTGGTGTCCACCACAACGGCGTCCTCCGCCGGACGCAGCGGCGCGGTTTCTCGGTGGCTGTCCGCCCAGTCCCGCTCCTTCATCTCCTCCAGCACCTGCGCATAGGGCTTGGGTGTGCCCCGCTGCTCCAGCTCAGCCGTGCGGCGTCGGGCGCGCACCTCCACGTCGGCGCTGAGAAAGATCTTCACCTGCGCCTGCGGCAGCACCACGGTGCCGATATCCCGCCCGTCCATAATGACGCTGCAGCGTTTGGCCATGTCCCGCTGCATATCCAGCAAATAGTCGCGCACCGCCGGAATGGCGGACACGGCGGAGGCATACATGGATATTTCCGGCAGCCGGATCTTCTCCGTCACGTCCTCGCCGTTCAGCAGCATGTGCTGCATCCCGTCCTCGCTGTATCGCATATCCACACGGATCATGGGCAAAGCGCCCACCACGGCACCTGCGTCCTTCGGGTCGATGCCCATCTTAAAAATATAGTATCCAATGGAGCGGTAAATGGCGCCGGTATCCACATACACGATGCCCAGCTCCTGCGCCACGGCCTTGCTCAAGGTGCTCTTTCCTGCGCCGGACGGCCCGTCCACGGCCACGGAATATACGCTCATGCTTCCTTCTCTCCTCCTGTTTCGGCGGCGGCCAAGCCGGCCGCTCTCCCCGTAGACCATGCGATCTGCAGGTTAAATCCGCCCGTATAGGCGTCCACATCCAGTATTTCTCCGGCAAAAAACAAGCCGGAAACTTTTTTCGACTCCATGCCGGCGGGCTTCACCTCGCCCACCTTCACGCCGCCGGAGGTCACGATGGCCTCCGCCACGGGTCTGGAGCCGGTAATGGAAACGGCAAAATGCTTCAGCTCCCGCAAAAGCGCCCGCCGCTGCTCTTTCTTCAGCGAATTCGCCTTCAGCTCCGGCGAGATCTGCAGTCGCTCACAGAACACAGGCACCATGCTGCTGGGCAGCAGCTTCCGCAGAACATTGTCCATGTCGCGGTTGCTCTGCTCCCGCAGCTCCCGCAGCAGCCGCTCCTCCAGCTTCTCCTCGCTGAGCGCCGGCTTCAGGTCGATGACGAGCCGATAGCTGTGCTTGTCCCAGTCCCGCAAATGCGCACTGGCCGACAGCACCAGCGGCCCCGAAACGCCGAAATGGGTGAACAGCATCTCCCCGAACTCGGTAAACACCGCTTTCCCTTTTTCATTCTCGGCTGAAAGCTGCACATTTTTCAGCGCCAGCCCCTGCATCTGCCCGCAGCACGCATCATCGCTCACAAGGGGCACCAGCGAGCCGCGCGGCTCAACGATCGTGTGCCCCAGCTCGGCCGCCATGCGGTAGCCGTCGCCGGTGGAGCCTGTCCCCGGGTAGGACACGCCCCCTGTAGCCAGGATCACCGCCTGCGCCGGATACGTTCCCTTTTCGCCCTTCACGGCGGAAACGGCTCCGTCCTCTGTCATAACGGCCGTCGCCCTGTCGTGCTCCCACCGGACACCCAGCTTTTCCATGCGCCGTTTCAGCGCTCCGGACACGTCAAAGGCAATGTCCGACTGCGGGAAAACGCGATTGCCCCGCTCCGTCTTCAGCGGCACGCCAAGCCCTTCAAAAAACGCCATAGCATCGGCGCTTGTAAAGCGGGTCAAAGCGCTGTAAAGGAATCTGCCATTACGGGGAATATGTGCCATCAGCTCCTCCACAGGGCAGTTGTTGGTCACATTGCACCGACCTTTTCCGGTGATATTCAGTTTTTTTCCCAGCCGTTCATTTGGCTCCAGCAAGCGCACCTGCGCTCCCTGCTCCGCTGCCGTAATGGCCGCCATCATGCCGGCTGCGCCGCCGCCGACCACCACGACCTCCTTACTCATCCTCTTCATACCCAAATACTCCGTAACGGGACCAAACCCGTTCCAATTCCGAAAAAGTTTCAGAGGTTTCCGCACTCTTTTGCTGCCCCACGGCCAGGATCAGCGCATTGAGCAGGCTCACCGGCGCCGCCATGGAGTCCACAAAGGAGATCATGTCGCTGCTCACCAGCAGCGACGCGCTGGCCATCTTGTAAAGCGGCGACATTTTGCTGTCCGTCACGGCGATAACATCCGCCCCCCGATCCCGCGCAAAATGCACGGCGTTCACCGCGATTTTAGAGTACCGCGGAAAGCTGATGCCCACCAGCACATCCCCGGGGCCGATGTGCAGCATCTGGTCGAATATCTCGCCCGCCGCCGAACTTTGCACCAGCGTCACATTTTTGAATATCAAATGAAAATAAAAGTTCAAATACCCAGCCAGAAACGACGACGACCGCACGCCCAGCAGATAAATGTGCTTGGCCTCCACCAGCTTCTCCACCGCCAGATCGAACTCCGCCCGATCCATACGCTCAATGGTGCTGCGGATGGTCTCCATGTCCCGCTGCATGACGCTGCCGGCGATGTCGCCGCCGCTCATCTGCTCTCCGGAGGCCTCGATGCGCTGGATGCTGGTGAGCTTGCCCCGAATCAGCTCCTGCAGCGCCTTCTGCATGGCAGGATAGCCGTCATAGCCCAGCTGCGCGGCAAAGCGCACAACCGTGGATTCGCTGACCTCGGCGATCTGTCCCAAGCGGCAGGCAGTCATAAACGCCGCCTTGTCATAGTCGGAGAGTATGTATTTTGCAATCCGCTTCTGACCTTTGGAAAATCCGTCCATTCCCGTGCGGATCAGATAGAGCACATTACGGGTCATTTTTCCTCGCATCCCTTCAACGTTTTGACTTCTTTATCTGTCAAGGCTCTACACTTGCCACATGGCAGGTTTCCTAATAAAATCCCGTGTTCCGCAAGTCGTTCCAGCCGCAGCACGGTAAGCCCTGCCTGCCGGCACATCCGGCGGATCTGCCGGTTCTTTCCCTCATGGATGGTTATGTGCAGCACGGCGCAGCCGTCCTCCGCGCGCAGAAGCTCCACCTGCGCCGGCGCAATAGGCTCCCCCTCCAGCACACGCATCTGCCGCAGCAGCGGCACGCCCTTTTCCCAGTCGCCCCGCACCGTCACCCGATACAGCTTGTCCACCTCATACTTCGGGTGGATCAGCCGCTGCATAAGTTCTCCGTCGTTGGTAAACAGTAGCAGCCCCTCGGAGTCCCTGTCCAGCCGTCCCACGGGAAACACGCGCACGCCGCAGTCCCGCACCAGCTCCGCAGCCGTCTTCCGGCCAAATTCGTCGGAGAGTGTGGTCACATAGCCCCTCGGCTTGTGCAGCATGAGATATACGTTTTCCTCCCTGCCTCTCAGAGGCTTCCCGTCCACGAGAATGCAGTCCGTGTCCGGATCGGCCTGCGCACCGGGTCTGGCCGCCGTTCCGTTCACCGTGACCCGCCCGCAGAGCATCCACTCCTCCGCCGTACGGCGGGAGCACAGCCCTGCCTGCGCAATGATCTTCTGCACTCGCTGCCGCACCGGTGTCACCTGCCATTTCTCTCACAATTTCCTTTTATTATTCGGGAAAAACGCCGTTTCCACGCCGCCGTTCCCCTCAAAACCGTATGCATATAAGGCCGCATGGTCGGCCCAGTCGTTGCCGTCCTGCAGTGTCACCGCCACCAAAGTCCTCCCGTCCCGCTCCACGCAGGACACCAGCGTCCGTCCGGCAGCCTTGGTGTAGCCGGTCTTCATACCCATGCACCCCTCCAGCTCTCGCAGCAGCCGGTTGTGGTTTTTCAGGCTGCGTCCGCCGATCTGCGCGGAAATAGTGGAGCAAATACGCATAAATGTGGGATTTTCGGCGGCAAATGCTGCCAGCTTCGCCATGTCGCGAGCAGTGGAGTAATGCGCCTCCCCGTCCAACCCGTTGGGGTTTTCAAAGTAGCTGCCGTCCATGCCGATCTCCTCGGCCAACTCGTTCATCCTCCGGACGCACCGCGCCTCCCCGCCGCAGGCCTCCGCCAAAGCAAGGGCTGCGTCGTTGCCCGAGGACAGCATCAACCCGTAGAGCAAACTCTCCACCGTCACCTTTTCCCCTATTTTCAGGTACATGGACGAACCCTCCGCCATGTGCCGTCCGGTCACGTTGACCTCCTGCTGCATCCCGCAGTCCTCCAGCACCACCAGCGCCGTGAGGATCTTGGTGGTGCTGGCAATGAGCATCCGCCTGTCGGCGTTTTTCTCATAGAGGATCCGCCCCGTGCCGCAGTCCATGAGCACCGCCGCCGTAGCGGACACCTCCACCGCCCACGCTCTCTGCGTCAGCAGGAGCAGCATCGCCAGCGCGGCGGCGGCCACGCGCATAAATTTCAAGTCCCATCACCCTTTTTATAGCTGATGGTGACAGTATACGCAGTTAAAAGTCGGTAGTTTCCTTCTTTTTGTCGATGAAATTCTCCACCCGATCCAGCACCTGCGGCACCATTTCGATGATGCGGTCAGCAGTGCCCATGGCGGGGATAGCCACCGGCATGACCCTCGTCACGCCGTCCTTCACCACCAGAAACGCCACCGGATCCACCTTCACGCCAGCCGCTGTGCCGCCGGCAAAATTCTTGCCGTCTGCCTGCTTTCCGAAGTCGCTGCCGCCGCAGCTGAAGCCGAAGCTCAGTCGGGACACCGGCACCAGCGTCACGCCGTCAGGGGTGGTGATGGGCTGGCCGATCACAGTGTCACTGCTGACCATCTCCCGCACCTTGCTCATGGAGGTCTCCATCATTTCGCTGAGGTTGGTCTTCTGCTTGTTTTCCATGTTGTTCATCCTTTCCAGACTGGCTGTTTGTGTCGTTCTTTACATCCGGCGCCTGTTTGCGCAATTTTATGAACCATTTGATAAGCGGAATGCCGCAGGCAAAGCCTATGACCGTCATATCCCATATGAGAAATGAGAGCCCCACATCGCCGGAAACATTGGATTCTCCTCCCTGCAAGTCCGGCTCCATGTGGACATGGGCGTCCGGCATATCCACAAGCTCCTGCAGCGGCGGCAGCACCGACCACATGGCTGCGTTGAGCTTGCCGTATAAAATGGCCGTATCCGCCGGATCCTCTCCGCCGATAACCGCCGAAAAGTCCATAGGCGATATTCTGATGCGGCGGAAGGTCATCCTAAGACCCTTCTTTAAGATCCGCCACAGCTCCGGAAGGCTCCCCCAAATAGTGGAAAAGTCTGGCTTCCACGGTTCCTTCGCCGGTTTTTTTGTTTCCTTTTTCTTGGGTTTTTCTTTTTTTGGGGGCTTTTTCTCCTTTGGGGGCAAAAGCTGCACCCGTACAGGGCCGAACCGCGCCGTCACCCTCGTTTCCTCTCCGAAAGTCAGGCGCACTCCCACACGGCACAGCTGCACCGCCAGAAGGATAAGGAGCAGTATTCCCACGATCCACAGTGCCGTCAACCGTTTTTGCCCCCTCTCAGGTGTTCATTTCGTCGCTGATGGTGCCGTCGTTCTCCAGACGCAGCTGGCCGTCGTTTTCCAGCCCCGGCATCTCCGGCAGATCCTCCAGTGTGTTCAGGTGGAACGCCCGCAGGAATTCCTTTGTCGTACGGTACAGCCGCGGCCGCCCCGGCACCTGCAAGGTGCCGCACTCCTCGATCATGTGCCGCTCCAGCAGCAGCCCCACGGTATACGAGCTGTCCACGCCGCGGATCTGGTCGATGTAGGCACGGGTGGTGGGCTGATAGTAGGCGATGATGGTCAGCACCTCCAGCGCAGGCTGGGAGAGCTTGGCGGGCTTTCGTATTTCAAAGGCTTTGCGGATGCTGTCAGCATATTCCGGCGCCGAGCACAGCTGCCAGGAGTCCTCCATGCGCACAAGGCGGATGCCCCTGCGCTCATAGCTATAATAGTCCCCCAGCTTCTGCAGCACCAGCTCCGCCGTAGCCCTGTCCAGCTCCAGTGCCAGACAGATGCGGTCGATATGCACCGGCTCGCCGGAGGCAAACAGAATGCCCTCCAGCGCCGCCTCGATCTCTTTCATTTCCAGTATTTCCATGATCCCCTCCGATTACACCTCGGCGTCCTTCCCGCAGGATACCATGCAGTCCTCCGACCCGCCGGTCAGCCGCAGCACATGCTTTTTGCACAGCTCCAGCACGGCCATAAACGTGGCCACCAGCTCGCTGCGGCTGCGGCTGCCCTTAAACAGAAGCAAAAACCGTGTAATACCCGCCAGCTTTACACGCCGCACGATCTCTGTGGCTTTCTCCTCCACGGAGTACGGCTCCCGCTTCACGATGTCCTCAAACACCGCCAGCTGCGGGTGCATGGCCACCTCCCGCCGATCCAGCAGCTCCTGCATGGCAATGGCCAGCTCGCCCGGCTCATGGTCGTACTCAAACACCTTTCCCCGCTTCACCGGCTCCGGATTCTTGGTGAAGATGTTGCGGCCGAACTCGCTCATGGGTCCCAGCCTTTCCGTAAGCTTGCGGATCTTCTGGTAGCACTCGCCCCGCTGCCGCTCCTGCAGCGACTGGATAAGGGCATCCATCTCGCTCTGCGCCTCCTCGTCCTCAATGGACAGGAGCATTCTTGTCTTGATATACATAAGATGCGTGGCCATGGTCACAAACTCGCTGGCCACCTCCAGATCCATCTGCTGCCGCTTTTCCAGATATTCCAGATACTGATCCAGGATCAGTGCAATGGGTATATCTTGAATTTCTATTTTATTCTTGCTTAAAAGGAACAAAATCAGATCCAGCGGCCCCTCGAAATCCTCCAGAGGCTCCGCCGTTTTGCTCTGCACCACTTTTTCCAGTTTAAAAATGGGATTATCCAATATTCTTTCTCCCTTACAAGCCGACGATCCGGCAAAATAGCTCAAACACCCACTCGATGGCCGCCGAAAACGCGCTGCTGCCCACGTCAAAGAAAACCAGCGCAAAAAGCAGCAGCATACCGTAGCGCTCGTAGCGCATAAGCTGGTTATAGGCTCCGTCCGGTAGCACCGCAAAGAGCACCTTCGAGCCGTCCAACGGTGGAATGGGCAGCAGATTGAACAGCCCCAGACCGATTGAAAGGAGCGCCACCATCAGCAAAAAGTCCAGTATTCTCTGGTTCGCCTCCGAGTAGGCGGCCACATCGCAGAAGATGCGGGCGGCCAGCAGCATGAGAAGCGCCAGCAGGAAGTTGCTCACCGGCCCAGCCAGCGCCGTGAGCGCCATGCCCTGCTTGGGTTTTTTGAAGTAATTGGGATTCACCGGCACGGGCTTTGCCCAGCCGAAGCCCGCCACAAACATCATCAGCAGGCCGAACCAATCAATATGCCGCAGAGGGTTCAGGCTGAGCCTGTGCTCCCTGCGGGCGGTGGGATCGCCCAGCGCATAGGCCGCCAGACCGTGGCAGGACTCATGCACCGTCAGGCACAGCAGCACCGCCGCCAATCTCGTCACCATGGAAAGCAGGGAGCCAAAGTCCAGCGCCGCCCACAAGTTGCTCAAATAGTGCAAGTCAATACTCCCCCATCTTCACTCTATAATAACAAATGTCATTATACCAAAAAAACAACTCCAGTTCAAGCGCAAAACCGCGCCGGAGCCGAAAGGTTACATTTGCGGCTTTTTTATAGAATTAATGTAACTGTTTTGTAGTCAAAAACGTTAAGGATTGTAGTCGTGCTGTAAAGAAAAATGTTAATCTCTCCGCTATAATGGGATCATAAAATAAGTACAGGAGGAATGTAACATGAAACAGATGAAGACCATCCGCAGCCTGATCGTTCTGCTGACGGCTGTTTGCTTCGGTTTGGCCGTAATTGCCTTCTTCCTGCCCCAGGGCATCGGAACGGTATTCGCCATCGGGACCGTTGCGCTGGCAGCGCTGGTGCTGATCCTGTGTCTGGCTTACGGCGTGCTGTATTTCGATCAGCGACGCACCGCCGGCTAACGCCATCAAACAAACGAAAACACCGCAGGATTCATACCTGCGGTGTTCTTTTTTTGTTTACAACCCTCGCATGAATTCGTCCCGCAGGCCGTGGCCGGAAAGCCCCTGCCGCACCTGCTGCAAAAGCCGCTCCCGATCCTGATTCAGCGTGCCCTTCAGCGTGAGATAGTTGGAGGCGTGATTCATGCGGAAGACGCTGCCCTCGCTGTCGATATGCTGCAAAAACAGCTCCACCTCCCGCAGCACCTCGCCGGCACCCAGCACATGGAAGCTCCCCTCCCGCACCCATTTTTCAAGAGGGGTGCCCGGCTCCACCATCAAGGTCAGCAGGCCGATATACTCCGGCTTCATGGCGCTGAAAGCCTCCGCCGTCTGCACGGCGTGCTGCTGCCAAAGCTCCCGGCTCCCGAGGCCGGAAATGGCCGTGACGGAGAGCTTCAGACCGCTTCGGCGCGCCTTCTGGCCGGCGGCAATAATCTCGGCGGCCGTGTGACCCTTGCTCATGCGCGCCAGCACCTCGTCGCAGCCGGATTCCAGCCCCATGTAGACCATTTCCAAGCCGCTTTTGCGCAGCAGCTCCAGCTCCGCCTCGGTCTTGATCTGCAGGCTGGTGGGCGAGGCATAGCATGTCACCCGCTGGCACTCGGGAAACAGACCGTACACAAGGCCGAGGATCTGCACAAGGTCGTCGGCCTTCCGCATCAGGGCGTCGCCGTCGGCCAGAAAGACCCGCTCCACACGGCGATATACGCGCCGCGCCATCTCGAAGTCCTCGCGGATCTCCTCCATGGGGCGCATGGCAAAATGCTTGTCGTCATACATATTGCAGAAGGCGCAGCGGTTGTGGCTGCAGCCATAGGTCACCTGCACGATGAGGCTGTACGCCTCACTGGGCGGACGATATACTTTTCCTTTATAGCGCACGAACATCGCTCCTTTCGTTTTCTGCATTATACCGCGTTTTAAGCCCCTTGAAAAGGGCATATTTTCTTTCGCGGCGCCATATAGTGTCCCATGGAAATCTACCGCCAAAGCGAAAGGAATGGTCAAAGCCATGGAGGATTGCTATAACCGAGTGGATCTGTGCGGGCAGGTGCTCACCGCTCCCGAGCCGTCCCACACCAACCACGGAGAAACGTTTTACCGCTTCATCCTGTCCGTGCCGCGGCTCTCCGGCCAGAGCGACGAGCTGCCGGTACTGGTGCGGCAGGGACTGCTTACCGAGGAGCTGCGGGAGGGGGACACCGTTACCCTTGCGGGGCAGCTCCGCTCCTTCAACAACCGCAGCGGACAGGGGCGAAAGCTCATCCTCTCCGTCTTTGCCCGCAGCCTTGCCATCACCCCCGATGCAGCCCCCTTGAACCGCATCCGCCTGTGCGGGGCGGTGTGTAAGCCCCCCGTCCTGCGCAGCACGCCGCTGGGACGGGAGATCTGCGACATATTGCTGGCGGTAAACCGCCGGTGCGGGCGCTCGGACTATCTGCCGGTGATCGCCTGGGGGCTGCTGGCGCGGCAGGCGGCGGAACTGGATACCGGCGACTGCTTCTGCGCCGAGGGACGGGTGCAGAGCCGCGTGTACTTAAAGGTGACGGAGGGAACGACCCAGCAACGCACGGCCTACGAGGTGTCCGTGATGCACATGACCGAGCGGGAGGATTTTCCGCCGGAATAAGACGGAAAGACGCACGGGAGGCAAATTCCCGCGCGTCTTTTATTGTTATAAATTTAGTGCTGGTACTCAAACTCAAGGTCATACATGGAAACGATGTCGCCGTCCTGTATGCCCATCTGCTCCAGACGGTCGAACAGGCCGCTCTGGCGGAGCATCTTGTCGAAGTACATGCGGCTTTCATAATCGGAGAAGTTGATATTGGCCATGAGCCGCTGGAGCCAAGGGCCCTCCACCAGCCAGGTGTTGTCCTCCACCTGGATATTGAGGGGCTGGGAGGTATCCACCTCCGGCGGACGGGGCACATACTCCGGCTCGTACACCATCACGGGGGGCAGCTGCGTCAGCATACGGCCGATGGTCTGCACCAGCTCCCGCGTGCCCTGATGGGTGGCGGCGGACATCTCCAGAAAGGTGTACCCCGCTTCCTCCACATGGGCCTTCAGCTCCTCCAGCTTCTCAGGTTCCTGCAAAAGGTCGGTCTTGTTGCCCACCACGATCTGCGGGCGCTTGGCAAGCTCGGGAGAATAATTTTTCAGTTCTTCATTGATGGCGTCAAAATCCGCCACAGGGTCGCGCCCCTCGCTGCCGGACACATCCACCAGATGCACCAGCAGGCGACAGCGGTCGATATGCCGCAGGAAATCATGTCCCAGACCCGCACCCTCACTGGCACCCTCGATGATGCCGGGGATATCCGCCATGACGAAGCTGACACCGTCGTCCACATACACAACCCCCAGATTCGGATAGAGGGTGGTGAAGTGGTAGTTGGCGATCTTGGGGTGCGCCTTGCTGACAACACTCAGGAGCGTGGACTTGCCCACGTTGGGAAAGCCCACAAGACCCACATCCGCCAGCAGCTTCAGCTCCAAAATCACATCGTGAGTCTCGCCGGGAAGGCCTGCCTTGGCAAAGCGGGGCACCTGACGGGTGGGCGTGGCAAAATGCTGGTTGCCCCAGCCGCCTCGGCCGCCTTTGCAGAGGACAAAAGGCTCCTTGTCGGACATATCCTTGATAATTTCGCCGGTTTCGGCATCACGGATCAGCGTGCCCCGGGGGACACGGATGGTGAGGCTCTCGCCGTCCTTGCCGCTCTTGCGGCCGCCCTGCCCGTCTACGCCGTTACCGGCTACATATTTGCGCTTATAGCGAAAGTCCATAAGGGTGGACATATTGTCGTCCACCTGCACGATGATGCTGCCGCCGTCTCCGCCGTCGCCGCCGTCGGGGCCGCCGGCCGCAATATACTTTTCCCTATGAAAGGCCACCGCGCCGTTGCCGCCGTTGCCGGCTCGAACGGTTATGCGCGCCTTATCAATGAATCCGTTTGCCATACGATCATACCTCGCTGCTTAGTTTACTCTATTTTACCGAAAAACGGCCTGTCCGTCAAGCTCACTCCTCCGTGAAGTGGACATGGGAGAAGATATGATCCTGACAGAAGCAGTGGTAGCCGGCGCACTTGCTGCAATAGCGGAACTGCAGGTCGGGATAGTCCGTGTCCGTGCGGCCGCAGACGGCGCACTTGTGGTGATAGGGCGCCTTTTGCTGTTGCTGCTGCGCCTGATGCACCGTGCGGCGGAAGTTCACCGCCCCGCTGGAATGCCGGTACTGCGTTTTCTGGCGCAGGTAGCGCACATGGGGCGTAATAAAAATGGCAAAGTTCAGCAGCGCCAGCACAGGCGTGATGATGCCCACAACATTGCCCGCAAGAATAGACCGAGCGATCTCAACGGCGAAGAAGACGCCGTCGACGATGGCCAGCCACTTGATCTTGATGGGGATGATGAAAAACAGCAGCACCGTCATATTGGGGAACAGCACCGCAAAGGCCAGGAACATGGACAGGTTCACATAGCCCGTGCCGGCCAGCGTGAGGAAATGGTTGCCGGTGATGAGGCTGGTGATGACCACGCCCAGCAGCGTCAGCAGGGCGCCACCGGCATAATATAAGGTGAACTTCGCCGTGCCCCACTCCCGCTCAAGGATGGAGCCGATCCAGTAGTAAAAATACAGGGAGATGATCAGCGCAAAGGGGCTGAAATACTCCGGCACAAACACGAAGGTCACCAGACGCCACACCTCGCCGTGGAGCAGGCCGTTCAGGTTAAAGACCAGAAAGTCCAGCGCCGTGGCGTCGGCCTTGCTGCTGAGCATGGAGAGAAAGTACACCACCACGTTGCCGATGACGATGTAGCGCATGAGGTTGGGGATGCCGAAGCGGGGATGGCGGGCGCAGAAGCGCTCCACCGCGTCATAAATTTTTTTCAAAAGGAACTCCTCCTGTTCGATTCATTCGCCTTATTGTAGCCGATAGACAGGGAAAAGTCATTACATTTCTTTGAATTTTTCCCGAAATCAGAAAAATATTTCTCAAATCACCGGTCGGCGATTGACGAACACAAGGCGGAGAACTATAATAGCACCGAAATAAAAACGCCGAGGGAGGTGCGCCGATGGGCGGAAAATGCGAAAGCTGCGTCTACTACTCCTATGACGAGGAGTACGACGACTACATCTGCGAGATGGATCTGGACGAGGACGAGATGGTGCGCTTTCTCTCCGCCCGCGCGGACAGCTGCCCCTACTGGCGGCCGGGGGACGAATATATCACCGCGAGAAAGCAATAAAATACAGGGTGCCGGCGTTTGGCTGCCGGCACCCTGTATTTTTACGGCGAAAGCGGGAGATAGATATTCACTGTGCCCAGCATATTCCTGTAGGCGCCGTCCACAAGGAACTGGACGCGCTGCACCTCGCTCAGCGAGCACAGGGACTGCACCAGCCCGCGCACCACAAGCGCCTGATCCACCTCGGCCTCGCAGAGCTTCCGATAGCTTGCAAAAGAAAAATTCAGGCAGCAGATGTCGCCGTCCATCCACGCGCCGGCTACCTCCACGCCCTCCGGCAGGAGCTTTTGCAGGGTTTCCTCCTGCGGCCCCTCAAGCAGAGCCTCCGTCACCCGCAGGGGGCGGTTTTCCCCTTCATAGATCAGCAGCTCCCGCCGCTCCGGCTGCAGAACGCCCTCCGCATCGGGGAAATACAGCGTCACCGGAACCGCCTTCACCACATCCTCGGAGCTGGTGAGCAGCACGTCTCCGGTGGTCAGATACTCCGATTCACGGGTCGGGAGGGGCTGCCCCTCCACCAGCAGCTGGATCCAGCGGACACTGGGGATCTGGGAAGCCGAGAGGGTGATGCAGTAGTTGGCCACCGTGAGGTCAAACCCCGACAGGCGGCGATATGCGGCGGAAAAATCCAGCGTTGCTATGCCGCCGGACACCGAGCAGCGCAAAAGCTCCGTTCCCTGCGGCAAGGGCGAGGGGAAATCCATGCTCCCGTCCTTGTTCAGCAGCAGCGACACAACCTGCTTTACCTGCTCCGCGGCCTCTTTCCCCTCCTGCTGCGACCAGTCCACGGCCTGGGAGTGCAGCACATCGCCGCCGGCCTCGTACTCCGGCGCCGGATAGAAAAGGCGCAGCTCCCATTTTTCCTCCTGACTTTTCGCGCAGCCCGTCAGCAAAAGCGCCAATATAAGCAGCGCGCAGACGATCCGTTTTCTGCTCATGCCGTCACCTCCGCTTGGGGAAAGCGCACCGTGAACACCGTGCCACCGCCTACGCGGGGGGACACGGTGATCTCACCGCTCCGACGCTGCACCGTGTCGCCCACGATGCTCAGGCCAAGCCCCGTGCCGCCGATCTGACGGGAGCGAGCCTTGTCCACCCGATAGAATCGCTCAAAAATATGAGGCATATCCTCCGGAGGGATCCCGATGCCGTTATCCTCCACGGACATGATGACTTGCCCCTCCCGCACCGATACGGTAGCATGGACAAAACCTCCGGCGGGGGTGTATTTCACGCCGTTTTCCATGAGATTATATAAGATTTGATGGACATCGCCTGAGGTGGCCAGCACGGCAGCGGCTGCATCCGCCTGACAGCGCAGCGCTACGCCACGCTCCTTTGCCACGGGCTGGAGCATGCGGGAAGCGCGCTCGAGAACAGGCTTCACCTCCACACGCACCGCCGGATCTATGGCACCGCTGTCCAGCCGCGTCAAACGAAGGAGGTCTTCTGTGATGCGCTCCAGACGGCTGGCCTCGTCGCCGATGTCTGACACGAACTCGCGGGTGGTTTCCGGATCAATGTTTTCCGTCTGCAAAATGGAATCCGTCAGCAGCTTGATGCCGGCCAGAGGCGTTTTCATCTCATGGGAGGCATCGGACACGAAGCGGCGTCTGGCCTCCTCCGTCGTCTGCAGGCGGCCGGTCAGGCTGTTGAATTCGCCGGCGATCTGGGCGATCTCATCGGAGCCGCTTATCTGGGCGCGGTGGCTGTAAGACCCCTCACGCACCGTGCGGATGGCCTGCAGCAGGCGGCTGATGCGGCGGGTGAACATCCGCGAGAGCAGAAAGCTGACGCCGATGGCAAACACCGCCGCCACAACGGAAATGGTCATTAAGTTCTTCTGCAATTCCCGCAGCAGCGTTCCCTGCTGGGCGTCATATTGATAGGCGTATACAACGCCGATGATCTGGCTGCGGTACACCACCGGCGCCGCCCCACGGCTTAAAAATGCCTCCCCGTCATAGCCGCAGTAAAAGGCGTCGTTGCCCTCCAGCGCCTGGACGATCTCGGTGTAAAAGGCGTACTGCCCTCGGGCGTTCTCCTGCCGGCGGCTGTCATAGAGCACGCGGCCGGCCGTGTCCGTGACCAGCACGCGGCTCACGCCCGTTTCTTCCAGCCCCGACAGCGCCTTCTCTACATTGCTCTCCGTCAGAGTATTCAGCCCCGACAGCGCCGAGCCGATGACCTTTACGCTGCTGTTGAGGGTGGTTTCCTTGGAGTGAAACACAAGGTTCTGCGACTCGATGAGCGGATAGGTATTCAAAATGATCAGAACGGCGGCAATGATGGACAGGTAGCTCAGGCCGATCTTAAATTGCAGACTGCTCTTCATCCTGAAAATAGTACCCCACTCCCCACTTGGTCATAATGTACTTCGGCTGCGCCGGATCCGGCTCCAGCTTCTCCCGCAGGCGGCGGATATGCACGTCCACCGTGCGGTAGTCTCCGGCGTAGGTGTACCCCCACACCTGATCCATGAGCTTTTCGCGGCTGAAGACATGGCGGACGTTCTTCATTAATATCTCCAGCAGGTCGTATTCCTTGGCCGTGAGATCCACCACGCGCCCTCCCCGCAGCGCCACCCGCTGGCTCATATCCAGCGTGAAATCGCCGCAGCGGAGCCGGCTGCTCTCCTGCTCTTTACGCTTATTTCCGGCGGAGCGGCGCAGCAGCGCACGGATGCGCGCCTTCAGCTCCATGATGTTAAAGGGTTTGGTCACATAATCGTCCGCCCCGCAGGCAAAGCCCATGATCTTGTCGCTGTCCTCACTTTTGGCGGTGAGCATGATGACCGGCACGTCGGAAAAGGTGCGGATCTCCATGCACGCCTCGCTGCCGGATTTTTCGGGCATCATCCAGTCCAGAATGACAAGATCGAAGTCCCCTCGCCGTACCAGCTCCACGGCAGATATGCCGTCGTAAGCGGCCTCCACCTCGTAGCCCTCGTTCTGCAGGTTAAAGGTGATCCCCTTTACAAGCAGCTTTTCATCGTCAACGACCAGTATTTTCATGGTGTATCCTCCGTGCAGATAAGATAGCGTATATTCTCGATAAGGCTCATGCCGATGCCCTTTACATTGTCCAGCTCTTCGATGGAGGCAAAGGAGCCGTGCTCCTCCCGATAGGTCACGATGCGCTGCGCCAACGCAGGTCCGATGCCCTCCACGGCGATAAGCTCCTCCTCCGTGGCAGTGTTGATGTTCACAGGCTTGAGCTCCTGCTCGATCTTCGTGTTCCGTTCCGGCTTGACCTGCCAGCCGCTTTCGGAAGCTCCGGAACCTCTGAGCAGAAGCATGGCGCCTGCAAACAAAACTGCCAGCAGCAGAAGCACGAATTCTGTTTTGGTTGGTTTTAATCCGACTTTCACTGTTGACGCCACCCTGTTTTTTGCTTATAATTTAAGAAATAGACTTGCAGAATCCTGCATTGCTTTATCATTATACCATAGATGGAGAGAAACGACCATGAAAATTCGCCGCATTTTATCTGTTTTTTTGCTATCCGTTCTTCTGGCGGCTCTTTTTTTGACGCCGTGTGCCTACGCCATAGATGAACCGACGCTTGACGCCCGCAACGCCCTGCTGATAGATGTGACCGCCGATCGGGTGCTCTATGGGTACAAAGAAAAGGAAAAGGCCTATCCCGCCAGCATCACCAAGGTGATGACAGCGCTGCTGGTGCTGGAGGCCGTTGACCGAGGCGAGCTGTCCCTTTCTCAGCCCATCACCGCCTCCAACGTGGCCGTCACCAGCATCACCGCAGACAGCAGCACCGTGGGCATCAAGGCGGGCGAGGTGATGCCCTTGGAGGAGCTTTTATACTGCCTGCTCATTGAGTCTGCCAACGAGGCGGCCAACGTGCTTGCAGAGGCGGTGGCAGGAACCATTCCCGATTTTGTGGACAAAATGAACCAAAGGGCGAAGGAGCTGGGCTGCGAAGGCACCCACTTTGTCAACCCCAACGGTCTGCATGACCCCAACCACTATTCCACCGCATGGGATATTTATCTTATTGCCCGAGAAGCCATGAAGCACGAGCTGTTCACCACCATCTGCAGCAGCAAATCTCACAACGTGCCCGCCACCAACAAATCCAAAGGTCGGGAGCTGCACTCCACCAACGCTCTTATCTCCAATTGGCGCATGCTGGGCTATCTTTACAACTATGCCGACGGCTTGAAAACCGGCTCCACGCCGGAAGCCGGCCGCTGCCTGTTGGCCTCTGCCGTGAAGGACGGACGCCGCCTGATCTCCATCGTGCTGGGCTGCCCGGTGAAGAACATCAACGGCCAAAACAAGATCATGAGCTTTGTGGATTCTGCTGCTTTGCTGGACTGGGGCTACAATAATTTCAGCGTTAAAACCATATTCACCACGGAGGATCTCATTCAGGAGGTGCCGGTGGCACTGAGCAAGGAAACGAACGGCGTACTGGTGCACGCAGCCGAGGATGTATCCTTCCTCCTGCCCAATGACGTGACCCCCGACATGCTGGTGCGGAAGGTCACGGTGTACGGCGACACCGCCTACGCCCCCATCGAGGCCGGCCAGGAGCTGGGCGAGATGACCCTGTCCTATGACGGCTACACCTATGCCACCGTGAAGCTGCTGGCCGCCGACAGCGTAAGCGTGAACCGCTTCCTGCAGGGTAAATATATTCTGGGGCAGTTCTTCTCCAAGACCATTGTGAAAATCATCACCATCGTGGTGATCCTGCTGGCGCTTTTCCTTGTGGTCTGGTTTAAAATGCTGCGGCCCAGGAAGCGCTACAGCTCCCGCAGAAAAAACGGCTCCGGCTTCCGAAATTATCGGGGCAGACGCAGATAATATTTTTACAGGGCAGGCGCACATAGAACTGCGCCTGCCCTGTTCAGAAAGGACACCGTATGGCTCACAGCGATCTAACAATAAAGTATGAAGACAAATTTCTCCTGCTGTGCGTGAAGCCCGTGGGCGTTCTATCCGAGGACAGCGAAAGCGGTGCCTCCATGCCCCGCCTCCTGCGGGCGCATTATGCAGCCCTGCATCAACCGGACTACATTGCCACCGTCCACCGGCTGGACAAGATCACCGGCGGTCTGATGGTGTTTTCCCGCCGAAAAGAAGCCACCGGTAAGCTCATTGCGGCGGTGGCAGAGCATCGGGTGGAAAAGGAGTATCTGGCAGTGCTGCGGGGACACCCAGCAGAGCGGGAGGCGGAGCTGACGGATCTGCTGTTCCGCGATGCGGCCAAAAACAAAAGCTACGTGGTCAAGCGTATGCGCAAGGGCGTACGGGAAGCAAGGCTCTCCTATCGCGTGCTGGCGGAAACGGAGGGGCTGACCCTTGTGCGGGTGCGTCTGCACACGGGACGCACCCACCAGATACGGGTGCAGTTTTCCTCCCGAGGGCTGCCTCTGCTGGGAGACATACGCTACGGCAGCAAGGATCCGAACTGCACCGCTGCCCTGTGGTCGTACCGGCTGGCACTGACACACCCCGTCACCGGCGAACGGCTGGATGTGACCCAGCCGCCCCCAGGGCAATATCCATGGACACTTTTTTCCTGCGCAGAATTGGAGCAATAAAAAAATATCCGAAACGGCAAGTCCGTTTCGGATATTTTTTTACCAGCTCTGATAGGCATCCCGCCGGCGATACCCTGCGCAGGGCGTTTGATCCTCATGGAACTCCACGAATTTCAGGGCATAAATATCTCCACTGACAAAGCGGTTTTGATCCGGCTGGTAGATCACAAGGTAGTCATTGCCCACGCTGGCCAGTATCCCCTCCCATTGAATGGCCTGCTGGGTACCCATGAGAAAGCTGGCCACCACATAGTAGCCCAGATTCCGTGCCAGCAGACCCCGCACGGAGCTGTCGGTCACCTCTCGATTGCCGGCAGGCCCCTCGATGGTACCGATCTCCTGCTGACGCAGCATCATATGCTCCGGCCGCTGGGGGATCAGCGCCATATTGCTCCGATCGGCCTGCATGGGCGTCATAGCTGTCCCGCCGGCATCCATATTCCTTTGCATGGGACTCATGCCGCCCTGCAGAGCGTTTGACCTATTTTGCGTGGGATCCGTTCCCATCACATTTCCCTGTAGTGGATCCGTATGTAACTCCAACATACATCGCACCTCACTCAAGTGTCATAATAGGCATCTGTCGGAACATAAAAGCAGTGCTGTCCGATCTTCTCTACAAACTGACCCACGCGTGAAGGAAAATAGCTCCGGCAGGGCTGGTCGTAGGGATTATAAAACCATAGGGCATCCCCAACAACGGGCAGACGGTTGCCTGCCAGTGCCCAGTCGGCTATGTCGTAGTTCTCCTGCGTGGGCCGCATATTGTATATGTTCTGAGGGTTGTATACGCCGGCGGTGTACTCCATCAGACAGGTGAACTGACCGGGCTGAAAGACGATGTTATACAGGTCGCCCTGTCCCAAGCGGCCATACTCGCCTCCCAGCACATTGACCCGATTCATCACCACGCCGGCCACCGCCTTCATACCGTTTTCCCCCTCGCCTCCCGCCTCGCACTGAATGAGACGGGCCAGCAGCTCGCGCTCATCATAAGCCATTGCTCTCACGCTCCCATTGCTCTCCATTCTATGCGCGGGGCGGACTGTAGGTGCAAAAACAGACTGCGGAGGGCGTTCCGCAGTCTAATGCTTTATTTTTCCTGCTGCAGCGCCTGCTCCAGAGCCACAGAGAGCTGGTCAGGGCAGGAGCTGGGCTTCCCGCCGCAGCGGATGCCACGCATTCGCTCTATAGCCTCCTTGGCGGGCATGCCGATCACCAGTCGGGAAATGCCCTGCAAATTTCCATTGCAGCCGCCCTCCACACGGACATCACGGATGATGCCGTCTTCCAGCTCCACCGTCATCTTGCGGGAGCAAACGCCCCGAGGCTGATAGGTATAGGTCATGATCCTTCCTCCTTTAGATGAATTATGCCTTAGCCGCCGTGAAGATGCCCACACCCAACACGGAGAGGACGCCCATTATGACGCCGGCCAGCAGCACGCCGCCCATGCAGGCCAGCACGCTCTTTTTGAAATCCATGTCCAGCAGGCTGGCCGCCAGGGTGCCCGTCCAGGCGCCGGTGCCCGGCAGCGGAATGCCCACGAACAGCAGCAGCGCCCAGAAGAGGCCGCGTCCGGCTTTTGCCTGCAGCTTTTTGCCGGCCTTTTCGCCCTTTTCCAGACACCAGGTGAAAAACTTGCCGATGAACTTCTTGTCGCTGCCCCAGACCAGCACCTTTCTGGCAAAGAAATAGATGATGGGTACCGGCAGCATATTGCCGACGATGGCAATGGCAAAGGTCAGCCACAGCGGCAGGTCAAAGGCCACGCCGTACGGAATGGCGCCCCGCAGCTCAATGAGCGGCACCATGGACACGCCAAATACGATGAGACAATGTTTCAGCATGAAATAGTTGCTCCTAACTTCAGTATGCCCCTATTATACACGCTCCGCTCCCCAATGGCAAGACCTCAGACCAGCGCATATTTGCGGGCATAGAAATCGTACCGCTGGCGGAACTCGTCGCTGCCCGAACGAACACCGTCAAGATAGCCGTGGATGTCCAGCCGGCTCTTCTGCATCTGCACGACGCAGCCGGCTATATTGGAGCAGTGGTCGGCGATGCGCTCCAGATCCGTCAGCAGATCCGCCCAAACGAAGCCGGCCTCCATGCTGCACTTGCCCTCCTGCAGGCGCAGAATATGACGGGAACGGAGCTGCTCTTTCAGCGTGTCAACCACCTGCTCCAGCGGCTCCACCTCGGCGGCGGCGGAGAGATCCGTGTGGATGAAGGACGTCAGAGCCAAGTCCATGATCTCCTCTACGGCTCCAAACATCTTTTTCATTTCTTCCATGGCGGTGGGTGTAAAGGTTATCCCCTTGCTGCGAAGCTCCTCGGTGGATTCCAGAATATTCACGGCGTGGTCGCTGATGCGCTCGAAATCGCCGATCATGTGCAGCAGCTCCGCCGCCTCCACCCGATCCTGCTCGTTGAGATGGCAGCCGGAGAGCTTCACCAGGTAGGTGCCCAGCTCGTCCTCATAGCGGTCGGCGGTCTGCTCGTCCTCCCGAATGCTCTCGGCACGCCTATCCTCGTGGGTCTTCAGCTCCTTCATGGCATTGCGGGTGGCACGGACAGCCGTAAGCCCCATTTTCATGGTCACCTCATGGCAGCGCTCCATGGCCACGGCGGGCGTAGCCATGAGCCGCTCGTCCAGCTCCGGCACGCTGTCGCTGCCGGTGTGGTCGGGGATAATGCGGCAGGCCAGCTTTTCCAGCAGACCCGTCATGGGCAGCAGCAGCGCCGTGCAGAGGATATTGAAGATGGAGTGCACGATGGCAATGCCCATCTGGTCGATGCTGCCGCTCAGCATCGGAATATCAACCAGACCGCGCACCACCTCAAACACTGTCAGCCACACCACGGTGCCGATGATATTGAAGGAGAGATGCACCGCCGCGGCGCGGCGGGCGTTGCGGTTGGTGCCGATGGAAGACAGCAGCGCCGTGACGCAGGTGCCGATGTTCTGCCCCATGATGATGGGAATGGCGGCGCCGAAGGTGATCTGACCGGTGGAGGACACCGCCTGCAGAATACCCACAGAGGCGGAGGAGGACTGGATGATCGCCGTGAGCACAGCGCCGGCCACCACACCGAGGATGGGGTTGGTGAACACCAGCAGCAGCTCGCGGAAGCTCTCCATGTCCTTCAGACCCGCCACGGCGCCGCTCATGGTGTCCATGCCGAACATCAGTGTGGCAAAGCCCAGAAGAATAAGCCCCGTATCCTTCTTCTTGCCGCTCTTGCCCATCATATACAGCGCAACGCCCACAAGTGCCAGGATCGGCGTGAAAGACGTGGGCTTGAGGAGCTGCATAAAGAAATTATCGCTCTGGATGCCCGACAGGCTCAGGATCCACGCCGTCACCGTAGTGCCCACGTTGGCTCCCATGATGACGTAGATGGCCTGCCGCAGCGCCATAAGCCCCGAGTTTACAAAGCCCACCACCATGACCGTTGTGGCGGAGGAAGACTGGATCACCGCCGTGACGCCCACGCCGGTGAGGAAGCCTGCGGCCTTGCTGCCGGTGAGCTTGCCCAGCAGGTTCTTCAGCCCCTGCCCTGCGCGCTTTTCCAGCGCATCGCCCATGAGGTTCATGCCGAACAGAAACAGGCTCAGACCACCGATGAGCGTTAATACATCAAAAAATGTCATTTCCTTCTCTCCTCTGTATATTTATTTCTCTGCTTTTAATCTAAATTTAGCATACCCAAGTTATATTAAATCCGAAACCTCTGTTAGGTTAAATCCATATTAAATTATAAAAAGAAGACCCCTATACAGAGGTCTTCTTAATTATAAGTCGAATGATTATTCCCTGGGAAAGATGACGGAAATGCTGGTGCCGATCTCCGGCCTGCTCTGCAGCCTTATATCGGCGCCGTGGAGAAGCGCCGCATGCTTGACGATGGACAGCCCCAGTCCCGTGCCGCCGATGGCGCGGCTGTGACTCTTATCCACCCGATAGAAACGCTCGAACACACGGCTCTGGTGATCCGGCGGGATGCCGATGCCGGTGTCGGTCACGGTGACGGAGGCTCTGCCCTCCTTTTTCTCCACAGTGACGGTGACGCTGCCGCCGACGCGGTTATATTTGATGGCATTGTCACAGAGGTTATACACCATTTCATGCAGCGCCTGCCGCACGCCGTGCACGGTCTGCCCGCTCCCTTCCAGGCGCAGGGCAATGTCCTGCTTTCCGGCCAGCGGTTCAAGGCTCTGCAGCACCTCATCACAGAGGGTGTAAAGGTCAACCTCTTCCCACACCATTCCGGCGCCCTCCTCCAGACGGGAGAGGTCGATAATGTCCTCCACCAGATTGGTCAGGCGGGCGCATTCCTTTTGAATGTCGCGGCTGAACTCCCGCACCTTGTCCTCCGGCACCAGCCCCTGGCTCATCAGCTCGGCAAAGCCGGAGATGGAGGTGAGTGGTGTCTTCAGCTCGTGGGACACGTTGGCGGAGAACTCGCGGCGCAGCTGCTCCCGCTGCTCCCGCTCCGTGACATCCATGGTCAGCACAACGGCGCCCGCCACCTGACCGGACTCCAGCACGGGGCTTGCTATGACGGAGAGCGTCCGCTCCCCCTGCTGCATGAGCTGCTCACACCGCTGGCCGGCCAGAGCCTGTTGCGCCGCATGACGAAGCTGCGTCACCTCGCATTTGGCGATATTATCCGCCTCGGCGGGCAAAAGCATGGCGGCGCTGTGGTTCTCCGTGAGCACATGGCCGCGCAGGTCTATGAGCAAAAATCCCTCGCTCATGTTCTCCGTCATGGCGGAAAACTCCAGCATGCGGCGGCTCAGCTCGTCCATCTGCCGGCGGATGGTGTCCTTCTGCTGCCGCAGCCGTCGGGTGAGGGGCTGCAGCTCGGGATATACATCCTGCGGATCATCGGGGGAAATGGAGTTGATGGGCTTTGTGATCTGCTGCGCCAGACGCACGGACAGACCCGCCGCCAGCAGGAGAAGCCCCGCCACCGTGGCCGCAATGGGCCAAGCCATATTCAGCAGCATGGCGCCCAGACTGCTCTGCTCCCGACTCAGGCGCAGCACATTGCCGTTGCGGAGCCGGAGGGCATAGTAGAGATTCTTTTTCAGCACCGTATTGGAGTAGTGGCTGCTTTTGCCTCTGCCCTCCCGCAGCGCCTGCGCCACCTCCTCGCGGTTCAAGTGGTTCTCCATGCCGGCGGCCTTGGCCACACTGTCAAAAAGCACAGTGCCGTCGGGGGCGATGAGGGTGATGCGGTCGGTGGATCGCATTTGCTCCGGAGCGATGTAATCCAGCGACTGCTGCAGCTGCTCCGCCTCCTGCGAAAGCGAGGCGAAGGACTGCTTTTCATAGTAGCTGTATAATATTCCCGAAAAGAGGCAGGCTCCGGCCACAAGCACCAGCAGCGCCAGGCTGAACAGGCTGCGAATGATCTTTCCGGTCATGCCTGCCCTCCCAGCTTATAGCCCACGCCGCGGACGGTTTCGATGAGGCCGCCGGCCTCCCCCAGCTTCTGGCGCAGGGTGCGGATGTGCACGTCCAGCGTGCGATTTTCCCGCTCCGCCTCCAGACCCCAGATGCGATCCATCAGCACGTCACGGGTCAGCACGCGCCCCTGCTGCTGCAGGAGCAGAGACAGGATCTCAAATTCCTTATAGGTGAGCACGACCTCCCGCCCGTTTACCTGCACCTGCCGCCGCTGGGGGCAGGCGAACAGAGGCCCAACCTGCCACTGCTGCTCCGACGGCTGCTTTTCCGCACGGCGCAGCACCGCCCGCACACGAGCCATAAGCTCCATCATGCCAAAGGGCTTGGAAACAAAGTCGTCCGCTCCGCCGTCCAGCCCCGTCACCCGATCGAACTCCGTATTTTTAGCCGTGAGCATGATAACCGGGATGGCGGCTGTGGCCGTGGCGGCGCGCAGCTTTTTCAGCACCGAGAAGCCGTCCTCCTCCGGCAGCATCACATCCAGCAGCACAAGCTCCGGCAGCTTCCGGCTCATGGCATGCCAGAACTCCGACGGCTTTTCAAAGCCCGCCGCCTCAAAGCCCTGACTCTGCAGGGCGTAAACCACCAATTTGCGTATACTTTCGTCATCTTCCAGCAGAAAAATCATCCGTTTCACCTTCTTCCGAGGTCATTATACCGTATCTGTGTTAAAAAGAAAATCCGCTTTATGTTAAATCCATCTTAAATAATAGCATATCCTCTGAATTTTTAATATATTTTTTCATTCTTTTTTAACCTGATCTTTAAAAAACTTGTCGACAATGTCTAACAAATTTTGTATACTATAAAAAAGGATTCAGATTTGGGAGGGAGAATTGCGGATGGGCATATCCGATGTTATAACCCTGCTGGGCGGCGTGGCCCTGTTCCTGTTCGGCATGAGCCTGATGGGAGACGGGCTGAAAAAGGTCGCCGGCAACAAGCTGGAGCTGGTGCTCTACCGGCTCAGCAGCACGCCCCTCAAGGGCGTTTTGCTGGGCACAGCCGTCACCGCCGTGATCCAGTCTTCCTCCGCCACCTCGGTGATGGTGGTGGGCTTTGTGAACTCCGGCATGATGCAGGTCAAGCAGGCCATCGGTGTGGTCATGGGCGCTATTCTGGGCACCAGCGTCACGGGATGGATCCTGTGCCTGTCGGATCTTTCCGGCGGCAGCGGCTGGGTGGAGCTTTTGAGCACTGCCACCCTCACGGGGATCGTGGCCATCGTCGGCATCGTGCTGCGCATGGCCGGAAAAAAGCAATCCACGCTGGCCGTGGGCAACATACTCATGGGGTTTGCCGTGCTCATGTTCGGCATGTCTGCCATGAGCGGCGCCGTGGCTCCCCTGAAGGAGAGCGAAGCCTTCATCGGCATTCTCACCAGCTTTTCAAATCCCTTTCTGGGCATTCTGGTGGGCATTGCCTTCACCAGCATTCTCCAGAGCGCTTCGGCCGCCGTGGGTATTTTGCAGGCACTGGCCATTACCGGCGCCGTCACCTTTGAGGTGGCCTTCCCCATCATCATGGGCATCGCCGTCGGCGCGGCCGTGCCCGTTCTGCTTAGCGCGCTGGGCGCCAACATCCACGGCCGCCGCACCGCATTCGTCTACCTGCTGATTGACGTTTTGGGCGTTATTATCTGGGCTACGGTGTTCTATACGGTGAACGCTTTCGTACATTTTTCTTTTATGACGCAGACCATGACCACGGTGTCCATTGCACTGCTGAACACCCTGTTCCGCCTGGCCACTGTGGTGGTGCTGGCGCCGCTTATCGGCCTGCTGGAGCGCTTTGTCTGCTTCCTCATCCCCGACAGGAGCAGCGCCAACGCCGCACAGCTGGAAATGGATCGGCTGGAGGAGCGCTTTCTGCAGCACCCCGCGCTGGCCATTGAACAGAGCCGCGAGGTCACGGCCGCCATGGCCAACACCGCCTGCTGCAATCTGGTGGATTCGCTGGGGCTTATCGGCGCATACAGCGACAAGACCTTCCAGCACATTGAGGAGCAGGAGGAGACCATTGACCGCTTTGAGGACAAGCTGGGCACCTACCTCATGAAGATCACCGTCAAGTCTCTGAACACCCGCCAGAGCGAAGAGGTATCCAAATATCTGCACACTATTTCCGACTTTGAGCGCATTGGCGACCATGCGCTGAACATTGCCGAGTGCGCCAAGGAGATCCACGAAAAGGGGATCGTTTTCTCCCCGCAGGCGCAGCACGAGCTGTCCGTGCTGCAGCAGGCCATACGGGACATCCTGCACCTGTCCGTGGACACGTTTATCGACAGCGATGTGGAAGGTGCCCGTCGGGTGGAGCCGCTGGAGGAGATCGTGGATACCCTGTGCGACGAGATGAAGAGCCACCACATCGACCGGCTGCAGCAGGGCACCTGCACACTGAACCAGGGGTTTGTCTTCAACGACCTGCTGACGAACTTTGAGCGTGTGGCCGACCACTGCTCCAACATTGCTTTGGCCGTGATTGAGCTGCAATCCGACTCCTTCGACACCCACGAATATGTCCGCAGCCTCAAGCAGATGAAGGACGAATCCTTTGCCAAATACTTCGATGAGTACAAGCGAAAATATACTCTGGCATGATTTGCCGCAAAAAACGGAGGGCATTCCTCCGTTTTTTATTCTCTTTCACACACTGTCAGCACATAGCCCGCCGGAGCCGGAGGAAAGGAAAACGTGAAACCCGCCGGCGCAGATAGGAGCTTGTCGCCTTGCAGCACGAATTCCACCTGACGAAACTCCATAAGCCGGCCGCCGCGGCATTTGATCCAGCTCTCCTTCAGCGTCCAGAGCCGCAGAAAAGCCTCTGCACGCTGCGCTTGCGGCAGCGCCGCCAGCCAGCGCCGCTCCGCCTCCGACAGCGTGCGCTCCATGCGCTCGTGCACCGGACGGATCCGCTCCAGATCCACGCCGATCTCCTTTTCGCTGACAGCGCAGACCACATGATCGCCGCTGTGGCTGCAATTAAAAAACAGGGGAAGTCGGGTCAGCGGCTTTCCGTTTTCACCCCGATAAAACACGATGTTCTCCGGCTTTTCTCCCGTGGCATCGGCCAGCATCTTCCGCGCCAGTGACTCCGCCGATTCGTCCTTTAGGGATGCAACGATGATGTTCATTTTCTCACCTCTTTGCCTATCCTACCACAAGGGCGCCCCCTGCGCAACGATTTTACACATGAAGCGCAGGGAGATTTTAGGAGAAATTTATCATACACCCCCATAGACAACCGTTCGATGCAATGGTATGCTGATGCAAGAAAAGAAGAAAAAAGATGCGCTATGACTTCCTCCCCCACGCCCATGACCCGCGGCTATATCATGACCCTCTGCGGCGGCCTGTGCTGGGCTATCGGCGGCGCCTGCGGGCAGGTGATGTTCCGCGACTGCGGCGTTACCTCCGACTGGCTGGTGCCCATCCGGCTGTTCACCGGCGGTATCATCACCCTGCTCATTGCCGCACTCACCGGCGGAAAGCCGCTGGAGCCGGTACGCTGCCGAGACGCCTGGCCGGACATACTGGGCTTTTTCCTGATCCTTGTCACAATTCCCATAATGGCTATTGGAAAAGCCAAAGAAGCATAGTCAAACACCCGCGCAGGTGCCGCAAGCCTGCACGGGTGTTTTCATCAACAGATCAGTCGCAATGTCTGTACGGCGTGTTCTGCCACTTGCCGCCGTTTATCCGGTGCATCTCCTCCGTGAGATGATCCCACCGCAGCACATCCCGCCTATCGGGATAAAATTCAACAAACTCTCCATCGACGAAGGTATAGAAACGAGAAATATCCGTGCACATGCCGAAAGTGGGCACCTGCTCCGTGGTCAAATGGAAGGAATAGGGCTTTCCCTCCACGGTGCCGGCAAAGTGCAGCCCCGCTCTGTCCAGGCGAAGCTCACCTTCTCCACAGATGACAGAGGTATTGTTTCCTTTGAGATATTTATACTGAGGCAGCTTACCCACGCGAACGTGGCCACTGTATGTAAAGTTCGGATCCTTTACATCTTCCTCTGCCTTTTTCCGCTCCAGTAGCACCCAGTCGCTGACAAGCGCGGGGCAGTCGCTCCCCTCACCCACCGGATGCAGGTTGTAGCATTCGTCCAGCGCAACGGTGTTTCCGCAGGCGGTGCAGCGCATCTCGTTGCCGCTGCACGCCATTTGGTGCAGAGCGCCGCACTTGGGGCACAGGTACAGCAGCGTGTCCAGCGCCTTGGCCATCTGCCCCTTTCCGTCAAAGCGCACCTGCGCCTGCTTATTCCAGATGTAGTCGTCGTGCGCCAGCAGGCGGTTCATGGTGTTCTCGATCTCCTGCGGCGTCAGGCTATTCAGCTCCTCCGCCGTGAACATGCGATCCACGGTCACCTCCACACGGCCTGCGCGCTCATCCAGACAGTGCTTCGTGTAGGTCAGATAGCCGCCGGAAACCTTGGTATAGTACACCGTCACGCCCATCATTTTCAGAAATTTCCCCGTGCCGATCATCACCGGCTGCGCCATGCCCGTAATGGAACTCATGCCCTCGGGCATGATACACAGATTTCCGCCCTGACGGATGACGCTGCGCATCTGACGCATGCAGTGCAGATCCGGCGTGAAGTTCTTCTTGGGAATGGCCTGCATCAGCTTCAAGATCAGGCAGACGGGAAAGCGCACGAACTCGTTATACCCCACCACATAGTTGAGCTTATTGGGAAAACACGCGGGGCCGGTGAACTGATAGTCCACCCGAGAGGCATGGTTGCTGATGAGGATAAACGGCTTTTTATCCTTACGGGGGTCGGCCTTAAAACGGAAGGAGGTGTGGATCTTCCCGTTGAGGATCTTCACCACCAGCATGAGTATTGCGTACAGCAGGCCGTTGGGCAGCTTTACCTGCCGCGCCTGCAGCTTTTCCTGCAGCGTCTTCTTCATAGGTCTCTCCTCGCTTGCTTGATTCTTGGTTCCATTGTAAAGGATTTTTCGCCATAAAGCTACCCTTTTTGCAAAAAAATGGGTACAGGCACGAATTTGCGTGCCCGCATCCATTTTTTGCATTGATTTGGTTCAGCCCTCGACCACCTGACGGAAGTAGTAGGAATTGCTGGCGCTGTCGCCCACCAGCATGACCATGATGGTGGTGCCGTTGAGATCGGCAAACAGGAAGGTATAGTCGATCTTGGTGCCGTTGTTGTCGACAGACAGAACGATCATGTCATTGTTCTCATCGGCGCCGCAGGAACCGGTGAGGACGCCGCCGCCCTGCACGAAGTCAGCGCTGTCGGCAGCATTGAAGTCCACCTCAAACTTGCCGCCGTACTTCTTCAGCGTGGCGGTAGCCTGCTCGTTATCCATCTCCACACCGTTGAGGAAGCCGCCGCAGAACTCCCAGCGGGTGCCCACGATGTCCTCGGGAACCTTTACAAAGTTCATGCTCTCCAGCGGAGTGCCCTGACCGGTCTTATCGGTCTTATCGGTCTGCTCGTTCTGCTGGCCGTTGTCGGGATCGGTGTTGGTGTCGGAATCGCTGCCGCAGGCTGCCAGAGACAGCACCATGATTATTGCCAGCAGGCAGGCCAGAATCTTCTTCATTTTCATTTTTCCTCCAAGAGTAATTTGATTTTATATAAGCCGTTGGCCGGTTTATACCAGAATTATGCGCGCATCAGGCGACGCTGGTGAATATCTCCCCGTCGCTGCAGGTGAAGACCACGGGGTCGGAATAGACGCTGTTATCCAGCGCGTCGCGCATTTCAAACACCATCGCATAGTCGCCGTCCGGCAGATCCATCTCCGAAAACGCCGTCTTATCCGACACGGTGATCGTCATCGCCGGATAAGGCTCCGGATCCTCGTCGCCTGAAAGAGCGGAAACATACCATATAGGCGTCAGCTTATCGCCGCTCTTGAGCTGGCGCAGCTCCTTGCCGGCCATGCCCTCGTCGCTCACGCCCTGCTGAGCGCCCAGGATCGTCCACTCCTCCTCGGTGAAGTCGTACACGACCTGCAGGTTATACTCCTCGTCGTTGAGCATTACGGGCACCGTGTAACGGTTGTAGTCGTCCCCTTCAAAGGTCAGCTCCATGTAGACGGGCACGCCGTCAATGCTGCCCCAGACGCCGCGGAAATTATCGGTGAAGATGCCGTTTTCCCAGTCGCTGACAAGGTCATTGTCCGAGCCGAGGAGCATCATGGAATCGCTGTCCTCGTCCATATAGTACAGCAAAAAGCCGATGTAGGCAAGAGCGCTGTCAGCCTCCGGCCCCAAGGTCAGCACGGCGAGGCCGTCGTCCGTCACCGCGAGGGACGCATCGCTCCATTTCTGGATGGCGTTCACCGGCAGCTCCGGCAGCGAGTCGATGCCCAGCGACCGCACAAAGGCCATACCAGCCTCGTCCAGCCGCCCCGTCAGGCCATAGGTATAGAAGTACAGAAACGACGTTCCCACGCCGATGGCGGAATACTCCTCCAGACCGTCGGCGCTGCCATCATAGGCATAGTAGCAGGACAGGCCCGTTGCCTCGGAGCGGTACGGACCGTTCACCTTGTACGCCACGCACGCCTCCAGCGCGCTCAAGACCGCCTTGGCCGAGGGCAGAGTCTCCATGCTCTGCCGCGCCAGATGGCCAAGATCCACCATGTTGGTATAGCCCTGCTCGCGGCTGTTGCCGCCGTAATTCTCCGTCTTCTGGGCAAGGCGGGCAAAACGGGAGTAAAAGCCCGCGTCCTTCCCCGCCGCCTGCAGCGCCTCCGCGCCGAAGGCTTCATAGGCAGCCAGCAGCTCCTTTATCTTGGAAAGATCCGTCACCGACAAGGTGGCGTCCATCTCCGTGTCGTTTTCACGGCAGCCGGCCATGTATGTATCGCACATCACCTTTCCCAGCAGCAGACCGTCCATGGACGGCTTCTTTGCCAGTGCGCCCAGCCAGCCGGTGTAGTTCCAGCCGTTGCCCGGCTCCGTTTCCTCCGAGGCGACCATATACCGGCTGAAGCCGGACAGAATATTGGCTACATCCACCGTGGCCATGAGGCAGGCGTCATAGCCCACCAGCTCCAGCGGTGGCTCTCCGGACTCCGACGGAGTCCAGACCTGAGAAAATGCCTCATAGATCTCGTCCAGCGTCAGAGAGTCGTTGTCATACAGCTCGTCAAAGGCCACGCCGCCCACCGAGCCGCCGCCGTGGTTCCAGAACACCACGGCTGTTTTGTCGGCGGGATACTGATCCACCGCAAACTGCAAGAACGACGCCAGCGTGTCCGTATCGCCCATGCTGGCCGAGGGCTGCTCCTCCACCAGCTTCAGGCCGTCGGAGGTATACACATACCGCTGCAGTACAGACGCATCCACCGTGTCATTCTGCCACTGGGAGGCGCCGCCGGTCTGGATAACCACAGTCACATTCTCTGGCAGCGACACATCCAGCATCTCCGACAGATCCTCGGTGGCGCAGCCGCTTTCCGACTCCAGATCGCTGCCGCACAGATACCAGTATATTGCCCAAGTGCCGCCGTCAGCCGCGCTGCCGCAGGCCGACAGGGAAAAGATCATCGCAAGGGAAAGGAGCAGTGCCGCGATCCTTCTGCTCATATATATTCCTCCCGTCAAATGCCCAAAAGCTGCTTTTTCTTGGCTGCAAACTCTTCCTCGTTGATGACACCGGCGTCAAACAGAAGCTTATACTTCTGGATCTCCGCCACGGGATCCGCAGCGGCGGGCGCCGCAGCAGTCGGCGCGGACGCAGCCGCCTGCACCTCATCCTCCCAACGCTCGGCGGCGGCGGGGTTCATGATGTGGGCAAGCTGCGCCGCCAGCTCGTGCAGCTCGTTTACCTTGTCGTCGTACTCCCGCAGATAGTCGTCCACGCTGGGATACTGGCTGCTGAAGTCCGGCGCGCTGATCTCCTCGCAGAAAGACCGCCAGTACGGATGCTCCAAGGTCAGCTCAATACGGAATTTCCGCACCGGAGGCGTGCATTCAAAGGTGGGTCTGGGCGGGCGGGGCGGCATACGGTCATGATTCCTGTCGTCACGATCCCGCTCCATCATGCGGCGCATGTCCTCCATGTGCTCGAATTCCTGCTTCCGGCGCAGGAAGCTGTCGATGCTGGGCGCCAGCGCGGCGGCTCTGTGGGGCACATCGCTGCGATAGCAGAGCAGGCCGTCCTCCTTCCCCACAAACAGGGGATCGGTGTCCTCCGTGATGCGGAAGGACTTCAGGGCAGATGCCTCAAAGACCAGCGAACGGTCATAGGGCTTGAGCCGCAGAAGACGGTGCTCGCCGTCCATCAGCAGGGCGCCGCTGAGCAGGCCGAAGCCGAAGCGGTAGCTCTCCTTGAAGGTCTGCTGCAGGGCTTCATTCTCCGCATAGAAATCCATGTACTTTCCCAGCTGATCCAGCGTCATCTGATCCAGCGCGCCGTCCGGCAGGTCGATCTTGGAGGCACACTCCTTGCACAGGGGCACGTCCTCCACCTTTGTGGCCAGCAGGCGGGGCGTAGGATTGCCGCAGATGGGGCAAAGCTTCTTATTGTTGGTGAAAAGTCCCATAGTGTTCTCTCCTCCTGTAAAATATCAATTTATTTTAGCACAGTTCACTTGCCTTTAGCAGCTTTTTTCTTTGGTTCCGGCAGCTCGGATTAATTTCGGCAAACAGCCGCGCCAGCAGCTCCCTGTCGTCGGTCTCCTCCACCAGCACCATCTCCTTTGCCCCCAAATAGGGCGCTTCCATAGGTGCCTCCGGCAGCAGGCGACGAGCGGCAGCCACAGGCTTTATAAGCAGCCGGTCGTCTCATACATAGGCCGCGATACGGCCGTGCATATACAGGATATACTCCCCCATCATCTTTCGGCAAGTGATCCCGTCCTCCGGCGAGAGCTGGTCAAGGATATAGTCTATAAATTCTTTGCCGGTTGCCATGATTTTTCTCCCTATTTAAGACCGTTCGCCTGCGGCACCCGCCGTTTTTTTCTTAATGGCAAAGTGCGCATACAGCGTCAGCAGCGCGCACAGGAGCAGCTGCGTATAGTAGCTCAGTCCCCTGCTCAGTACCATGCCCGACAGCAGCAGCTTCTCGCCGAACACCGGCAGGAATATCGTCAGAAACAGCTTCTCGCTGATGCCCATTCCGCCCGGCAGGGGCAGCATATCCACGGAAATGGAGATGGCCGCCTGCAGCAGCATGACGGTCAAGGCCGAAAAGTCCTGCAGGCCAAAGGAGCGGTAGACAAAATAGGTGGACAAAAACAGCGCAAACCGCTGTGCAAACGTGATGCTCAGCACATTGAGGACAACGTGCTTGTGGGTTTTGAAATAGACAGCCGTTTCCCTGTATTTTTCCATGCCGGAGGCCAGCTTTTCGCGGCGGCTCTCCTTGTGACGCAGCAGATGCAGCTTTTCCAGCAGCGCAAGACCGCGGCTCAGCATGGATTCTGCCAGCGAAGTGTGGAAAACCAGCACGGCCAGTATGGCCACGCAGATGACATTGAGGGCAATGCCCAGATAGAACACCGGCATAATATCCGTCAGGTATGTCCGGATGAAACTCTGCCCGAAAGCGAGCATGGCTAGGCCCGTAAGCACCAGCACGGCCTTGTAGGTGATGGTGACCACCATGAGCACCAGAGTGGACACGGGAATGGGGATGTCCCTGCGCTTCATGTAATAGATCTGCGCGGGCTGGCCGCCGGAGGCCGACGGGGTGATGCAGCTGTAGAAAAAGCCGATGGAGGAAAAGAGGAAACACGTCCACTTTTTCAGGCGCACCTGCAGCGTCCCCATCATGTAGTATATGATGATGGACTCGCCCCAGATGAAGAATACCACGCACACCGTCGCCGGAAGGAGATAGACCGCATTCACCTGCCGGAGGATGTGCAAAACCTGCGTCAGATCCTCCCCCCGAAAGACACCGTACACCGTCGCCCCGAAGACAAGGACAAGAAACAGGATCTCCCATATCAGCGTTTTTTTGTTCTTCATACAGCGCTCCGATCCGCGTCCCTGCTCCACTATCCCACAGCAAAAAATAAAGCGCAGACCCCTATCCGAAACTGCGCTCCGCTAAAAGAAAAAATATCATGATAATTATACTCACCCGCGGAGGCGATGTCAACCTGTATATTGCCTTCTCGCCCCCCTGCGGCGTCGTTTTCTAACAGAATAAAAAGCCTGTTTTACTGCAAACGAGCAAAACAGGCTTTTTTATCCAGTTATTTCACGCAGCAGGTCTCGGCAGCCCTCCAGCACGTCGCGCCACGTCGCCTCAAAGTCGCCGGTGTACCACGGGTCGGCCACGTCACCGGAACGGGCGGTATGATCCAGCAGAAGGGACAGCTTGCCGTCGGGGTCGCCGCCGCAGATGCGGCGCATGTCCCGCAGGTTGGCGCTATCCATGCCCACGAGGAGGTCGTAGGCGGCGTAGTCCTGCTTTGTGAGC
>OBLI01000579.1_pt1 | contig 38974 bp, 37 predicted proteins | sample 1519701 | NCBI WGS metagenome assembly OBLI01 (sample SAMEA3663005, study PRJEB22513) | pig gut metagenome | biome: pig gut; feature: pig-associated habitat; material: faeces | place: France | collected 2012
GCCTAAAGCGAGCAGGTGTCGCAAGACACCTATAGGAAGCACGCGACTTCAGTCGTGTGAGGCTTCACACCTTCCTTGGTGTAGAGTCACAGGTAACCGGATCTGATCAGATGGTATGGTGGCTGACCGAAGGAATCCGTGACTGGGTGGAAGCTGCTTATACAGTAGAGACAGATATTGAAAAACTCGGTGATGCAATGATTCAGAGAATCGAAGAAAAAAGAAAAGCACTTGGTATTTAAATACATCCATAAAAGGACGGAAGCTTTCCCGGCTTTCGTCCTTTTTTCTTTTCTGTGGCCGATTCGGGATTGCAAAGGGAGGTCGCAATGGTGCCTGAAAAATAAAAATTGAAAAAATGGGGAAAATGGGGTATGATTATGAACAGCGCAACGAAATTTGCACAGAAATAAGGAAAGGGATTTTATGAGCTGGGAATTTTCTATTTTAGATGCATTACAGAACTTGCATACGCCTCTTTTTGACCGCATCATGGTCTTTGTTACTTCCCTTGGGAATGCAGGGTGGTTCTGGATTGTATTGGGACTCGGATTGATGATTTCAAAAAAATACCGAAAAGGGGGCATTCTTGTACTGGGTGCTTTGATTTTTTCCGCACTATTTGGAAATATTATTTTAAAGCCGCTGGTTGCCCGGCCGCGTCCCTGTTGGGTGAGGGATACAGTGCAGCTTCTGATCGCAGTTCCGCGGGATTATTCGTTTCCTTCGGGACACACACAGGCGTCTTTTGCCGCAGCATCCGCATTGATGCAGACAAATAAGAAAGCCGGGATCAGTGCCTATATACTGGCAGCTTTGATTGCCTTTTCTCGTCTCTACTTGTATGTGCACTTCCCGACAGATGTGCTGGCAGGGATCCTGATTGGAATCTGCTGTGGACTGCTTTCCGGATGGATCTTTGGAAAAGCGGGAGAGAAAAGGGAAGAAAAGGAAACAGAAAGGAAACAGTAATGGCAAAAAAGAACACGTATGATGCCAGCAGCATTACAGTTCTGGAAGGACTGGAGGCTGTGCGGAAACGTCCCGGTATGTATATCGGAAGTGTTTCCAGAAAAGGTCTGAATCATTTGATTTATGAAATTGTAGATAATGCGGTAGATGAACATCTGGCCGGTTATTGCAGCAGGATCCGTGTAACACTGGAGAAAGACGGATCTGCCACGATAGAGGATGACGGAAGAGGAATTCCGGTAGGTATGCATGAAAAAGGGGTCTCTGCGGAGCGTCTTGTTTTTACTACGCTGCATGCAGGAGGAAAATTTGATAACTCTGCATATAAAACCAGCGGTGGTCTTCATGGTGTGGGCTCCTCGGTTGTCAATGCATTGTCCACGTATCTGGATATTAAAATCAGCCGCGAAGGGTATGTGCATCACGATCATTATGAGCGGGGCATCCCTACCATTGAACTGGAAGAAGGATTGCTTCCGGTTTTGGGAAAAACAAAAGAAACAGGAACACTTGTGAATTTCCTGCCGGATCCGGAGATTTTTGAAAAAACAAAATTTGCGGCAGCAGAGGTAAAAAGCCGCCTCCATGAAACGGCTTATCTGAATCCGGAACTGACCATTCTTTTTGAAGACAAAAGAGAAGAAGAACCGGAGTGCATCACATATCACGAACCGGATGGAATCGTAGGATTTATCAAGGATATGAATAAGAAATGTGAAGTGCTCCATGAGCCGGTTTATTTTAAAGGGGAATCCGAAGGAATTACCGTAGAAGTTGCATTTCAGTATATCAATGAATTTCGGGAAAATGTACTGGGATTTTGCAATAATATTTACAATGCAGAAGGCGGTACCCATCTTACCGGTTTTAAGACTGTGTTCACTACAGTTATGAATAACTATGCCAGAGAGCTTGGAATTCTGAAAGAGAAAAACTCGAATTTTACCGGTGCAGATATCCGTAACGGTATGACTGCCGTGGTGTCCATCAAGCATCCGGCTCCCCGTTTTGAAGGACAGACCAAGACGAAGCTGGACAATCAGGATGCATCCAAGGCAACCGGAAAGGTAACAGGAGAAGAGCTGGTTCTGTACATGGATCGTAATCTGGAAACTTTGAAAAACATTCTTTCCTGTGCAGAAAAATCTGCGAAAATCAGAAAGACAGAGGAAAAGGCAAAGACGAATCTGCTGACAAAGCAGAAGTATTCCTTTGATTCCAACGGAAAGCTGGCAAATTGTGAAAAGAAGGATCCATCCATCTGTGAAATCTTTATCGTGGAGGGAGATTCTGCCGGTGGAAGTGCAAAAACAGCCCGGGACAGAAGCTTCCAGGCAATCTTGCCGATCCGTGGAAAGATTCTGAATGTGGAAAAAGCAAGTATTGATAAAGTGCTGGCAAATGCGGAGATCAAGACCATGATCAATGCCTTTGGATGTGGATTTTCCGAAGGATACGGCAATGATTTTGACATTACCAAACTTCGTTATGACAAGATTATCATTATGGCAGATGCGGATGTAGATGGTGCGCATATTTCCACTTTGCTGTTGACTCTGTTTTATCGTTTTATGCCGGAACTGATTTACGAGGGACATGTGTATATTGCCATGCCGCCTCTTTATAAAGCCATGCCTGCAAAAGGAAAAGAAGAATATCTTTATGATGATAAGGCACTGGAACGTTACCGGAAGAAGCACAAAGGCCCATTCACCCTTCAGAGGTACAAAGGTCTTGGAGAAATGGATGCACAGCAGCTTTGGGATACGACACTGAATCCGGAGACAAGGCTTCTGAAACTGGTAGAAATCGAGGATGCCCGAATGGCATCGGAAGTAACGGAAATACTCATGGGAACAGAAGTTCCGCCAAGAAAGGCATTTATTTATGAACATGCCCAGGACGCGGAATTGGACATATAGGAGGAAAAGATGGCAAACGTACAGGATCATATTATCAGAACAGAATATTCGGAAGTCATGCAGAAATCCTACATTGATTATGCGATGAGTGTCATTGTTGCCCGTGCACTTCCGGATGTAAGAGACGGACTGAAACCAGTACAAAGAAGAACCCTTTACGATATGTATGAGCTGGGCATCCGGTATGACAGACCTTATCGTAAATGTGCCCGTATTGTAGGCGATACCATGGGTAAATATCATCCTCACGGAGACAGTTCCATTTACGATGCACTTGTAGTCATGGCGCAGGATTTTAAAAAGGGACAGGCCCTGGTGGATGGGCATGGGAATTTTGGATCCATTGAGGGAGACGGTGCAGCAGCCATGCGTTATACGGAAGCCCGTCTGGGAAAAATCACACAGGAAGTTTATCTGAGCGATCTGGACAAAAATGTAGTGGATTTTATGCCGAACTTTGATGAGACGGAAAAGGAGCCGGAAGTGCTTCCGGTTCGTGTCCCCAATCTGCTTCTGAATGGTGCAGACGGAATTGCTGTTGGTATGGCAACCAGTATTCCACCGCATAATCTGGAAGAAATCGTGGATGGAGTCATTGCTTATATGAAAAACAGTGACATTACCACAAAAGAACTGATGAAATACATCAAAGGACCGGATTTCCCTACCGGCGGAATCGTCATCAACCAGGATGATCTGCCCGCAATTTACGAAAGCGGAACAGGAAAAATTAAAATCCGCGGAAAAGTAGAAGTGGAAAAGGGAAAAGCAGGAAAGATGCTGCTGGTCATTACAGAAATTCCCTATACAATGGTAGGAGCCAATATCGGAAAATTTCTGAATGATGTAGCCGCTCTTGTAGAGAGCAAAAAGACAACGGATATCCTGGATATTTCCAATCAGTCTTCCAAAGAAGGAATCCGGATCGTACTGGAACTGCGAAAGGGAACCGATATTGAAAATCTTACGAATATGCTTTATAAGAAGACACGGTTGGAAGATACGTTTGGAGTCAATATGCTGGCAGTTACAGACGGAAGACCGGAGACTTTAAGTCTGAAACAGATCATAGAATATCATGTAGACTTTCAGTTTGAGATTGCAACCAGAAAATATCAGACACTTCTGGCAAAGGAAAAAGACAAGCAGGAAGTGCAGGAGGGGCTGATAAAAGCCTGTGATGTGATCGATTTGATCATTGAGATCCTTCGGGGGAGCAAAAATCGGGAACAGGTGAAAAAATGTCTGGTCAATGGCGATACCGAGGGAATCCGATTTAAAACAAAAACCAGTGAACGCCAGGCGCAAAAACTGCAGTTTACAGAACGGCAGGCAACTGCGATTCTGGAAATGCGGCTGTATAAGCTGATTGGTCTGGAAATCGAAGCGCTGATGAAAGAACATGAGGAAACGTTGGCTCATATTGCAAAATATGAAGATATTCTGAATCATTATGATTCTATGGCTGCAGTAATCATAAAAGAATTGAAAGCAGTAAAAAAAGAGTATGGAAGAAAGAGAAGAACTTCTATTGAAAATGCAGCAGAGGCGGTATATGAAGAGAAGAAAACAGAAGAGATGGAAGTCGTTTTTCTTATGGACCGGTTCGGATATGTAAAAACGGTGGACAAATCTGCTTATGAGAGAAGCAAAGATAACGGAGCTTCAGAATACCGGCATGTGTTTACCTGTATGAATACAGATAAAATCTGTGTATTTACAGATAAAGGACGGATGCACACTGTAAAAGTCATGGACATTCCTTATGGAAAAATGAAGGACAAGGGAACCCCGATTGATAACGTAAGTAATTTTGTCAGTTCTGATGAGCAGATGGTTTATGTGGCAAGCCTGGAAGAAGTAAAAGCTTCTACTTTGTTTTTTGCTTCTGCAGCAGGTATGCTGAAACTGGTAAAAGGGGAAGAATTTGATGTATCCAAACGAACCATTGCAGCAACAAAACTGGGAGAACAGGATCGCCTGGTGCTGGTACAGGCGGCAGATGCTATGGAATATGTAGTTCTGCAGACGAAAAACGGATACTTCCTTCGTTTCCTGAAAAATGAGGTGCCGGAAAAGAAGAAAACGGCAATCGGTGTGCGGGGCATCCATCTGGGGGACAAGGACGAAGTGGAACATGCCTATCTGCTTGAAAATAAAATGGATTATACCACAGAATATAAAGGAAAGAATGTAACTCTTAACCGGTTAAAACTTGCAAAGCGAGATTCCAAAGGAACGAAAGCAAGAGTTTGACCTGTGAATCCCACAGAAAGGGAAATCCTATGAAAAAAAGAAACCACATGTTGCTTCTGCTTTTGCTGATGGCTGTCATTTTAAATGGATGTACAGGAATCCCCGCACGGGATTCCAGAGAGGAATCTTCCGGTGAACAAGCTGGAGTCGAAGAAGAAAAAGACGGGTTTTCCGTGTGGAATATCCTGCAGGAGCAGGAAGCCGATACGCTTCCGGAAGAAGCGATTTCTGCAGAAGAGGAAGCGTATCTTTATGGATACGAAACCCTTCCGGAAGATCAGAAAATCATTTACCGACAGATTCTGAAAGGAATTCTGGAACGGGCAGATACGGTAAAAATCACAGCCTGCCCGCAGGAAGAACTGAATTACATCAACAATCTGATTTTTGTAGATCATCCCGGATTGTTCTGGCTTGAGCAGCAGAATTATTCTTATACGTATGAAGCGGAAAACACGGATGCTGCCATGCTGGAACTCAGACTGGTATACAATATGGAAAAAGAAGCAATTGATGATTTGCAGGCGCAGATTGATCAGACAGCAGAAGAATGGTGTGCACAGGTACCAAAGGATGGAAGTACTTATGATCAGATCCGGTACATTTATGAATTTCTGGGGGCAAATGTGAAGTACGAAAAGGAAAGTGTCAATAACCAGAATATACAGAGTGTATTTCTTAATCAGAGTACCGTCTGTATGGGATTTGCAAAAGCGACCCAGTATCTTTTACAGAAAATGGGAATCTTCTGTACCCTTGTAACCGGAACGGTCATGCCGGATCAGATGGAACATGCCTGGAATCTGGTAAAAATGGGAGAGAATTATTACTACGTGGATACGACCTGGGGGAGTCCGGAATTTTCAGCAGAAGAAGGAACCATCCAGGATTTTTCCTATACGTATCTTTGTTGTACCGAAGATACGATTCGTGTCAGCCATACGCCGGATGAAAGTATTCCCTTGCCTTCTTGTACGGATGACAGTTATAATTATTATAAAATGCACGGAAGCTGGTATGATACGTTTGAAGAAGATACCATCTATCAGGTTCTTGGAAATTCTATTACAGAAGGCAAAGAAAAAGAAGACTTTAAATTTGCAGATGAAAACAGCTACAGACAGGCAGTAGAAGCTTTGGCGCAGGGGAATCTGGTGGAACGTGCTGTTCAGGATTTTTATCCTTTTGAGCCTGGAGAAACCTACAGCTGGAATATCGGATACAGTGACTGGGAACGGCTGCTGACCGTGTACTGGTAAAAAAATACTTGCAACTTGTGCGTATTAGTGGTATGCTGTTAAGGAACTAGATAACAGATAGCATAGGAGTGGGCCGGAAGGTCCACTCTTCTTCATTAAGCAGAAAATGATACGATGGCTTTTGGTTTTGAAGGAAGGTGAATGTGTGAGTAAAAAAGAGACTTATGAACAGAAGGCAGAAGCTTTGCTGATGCCCATAATCGAGCAGCATAATTTTGAACTTGTTGATGTGGAATATGTAAAAGAAGGAAGCAACTGGTATCTGAGAGCTTATATTGATAAAGAAGGAGGAATCACAGTTGATGACTGTGAAGTTGTAAGCCGTGCATTTTCCGATAAGCTGGACGAGGAAGATTTTATAGAAGAGGCTTATATTATGGAAGTCAGTTCTCCGGGCCTGGGGAGACCTCTCAAGAAGGAAAAAGATTATAAGCGCAGCATGGGAAAAGAACTGGAAATCAGAACTTATCGCGCCATTCATAAAGAAAAAGAATTTTATGGTGTTTTAAAAGCATATGATGATGACAGTGTTACAATTGAAAATGAACAGGGTCAGCAGACATTTCAAAAATCCGAGATCGCATTGATCCGTCTGGCATTTGATTTTTGAAAATGAGAAAATAGGAAGAAATCAGGAGGATATAAAAATGAACACTGAGTTATTGGAAGCGCTGAATACTCTTGAAAAAGAGAAATCCATCAGCAAGAATACACTTCTGGAAGCAATCGAACAGTCCCTGATTCAGGCATGCAAAAACCACTTTGGAAAAGCGGATAATGTAAAAGTAAACATCAATCCGGATACCTGTGATTTTGGTGTGTTTGCAGAAAAGACTGTAGTAGAAGAAGTGACAGACCCGGTTACCGAAATCAGTCTGGCAGATGCAAAGATGATGCATTCCCAGTATGATCTTGGTGATACCGTAAATGTGGAAATTAAGTCAAGAGAATTCGGACGTATTGCAACACAGAATGCAAAGAATGTAATTTTACAGAAAATCCGTGAAGAAGAAAGAAAAGTGATTTTCAATCAGTACTATGGAAAAGAAAAAGATGTAGTTACCGGTATTGTACAGAGAAATCTGGGCAAAAATTACAGCATCAATCTTGGAAAGGCAGATGCGATCCTTTCTGAGAATGAGCAGGTCAAAACAGAAGAGTTCAAACCGACCGAACGTATTAAAGTATATATTCTGGAAGTAAAGGATACACCGAAAGGACCAAAGATCCTGGTTTCCAGAACACATCCGGAACTGGTAAAACGTCTCTTTGAAGCAGAGGTTGCAGAAGTAAAAGAGGGAATCGTAGAAATTAAGAGCATTGCCAGAGAGGCCGGTTCCCGTACAAAAATTGCGGTATGGAGCAATGATCCGGATGTAGATCCGGTTGGTGCCTGTGTAGGTATGAATGGTGCAAGAGTAAATGCAATCGTAGAAGAACTGCGCGGCGAGAAAATCGATATTATCAACTGGAGTGAAAATCCGGCACTGTTGATCGAGAATGCACTGAGCCCTGCAAAAGTAATTTCTGTACTGGCAGACCCGGATGAAAAATCTGCAATGGTAATTGTTCCGGATTATCAGTTGTCTCTTGCAATCGGTAAAGAAGGACAGAACGCAAGACTGGCGGCAAGACTGACCGGATTTAAGATTGATATTAAGAGTGAAACACAGGCAAGAGAAGCCGGAGATTTTGATTTCTATGAAGAAGAATACGAAGAATATCCGGAAGAAGAAAACTATACAGCCGAGTATGAAGAAAACACTGAGGCAGAAGAAGAGTAAGGTGAGCCTATGGGTACAGTGAAAAAGATTCCCATGCGCAAATGTGTGGGATGCGGTGAAATGAAAAACAAAAAAGAAATGCTTCGTGTGCTGAAAACACCGGAAGATGAGATCCTGTTGGATACGACCGGCAGAAAAAACGGAAGAGGTGCGTATCTTTGCCTGAATAAAGAATGTCTGAAAAAAGCTGAGAAAAGCAAAGGTCTGGAGCGCTCTTTGAAAATGGCTATTTCATCAGATGTGTATGAAAGTCTGGAAAAGGAGTTTGATCAACTTGAGCATGAATAATCGATTGTCCCTTCTGGGACTTGCGGCCAGAGCCGGCAAAGTGGTAAGCGGAGAATTCGCCGTAGAAAAATCAGTGAAATCCGGAAAAACATTTTTGGTATTGGTGGCAGAAGACGCTTCTGCAAACACGAAGAAGAATTTCAGCGATATGTGCACATATTATAAGGTACCCTTATATTATGTGGGAACAAAGGAGGAGTTAGGAAAGGCAATCGGAAAAGAATATCGGGCGTCGCTGGCTGTGACGGATCGGAATTTTGCGGATGCCATGAGAAAAAAGTTAGATCAGACAGGAATGGAATAAGGAGGCAAGTATATGTCAAAATTGAGAGTACATGAACTCGCAAAAGAAATCGGTAAAACCAACAAAGATGTAATGGATTTCCTGAAATCCAAAAATATAGATGTAAAAAGCCATATGAGTACAGTGGAAGATGCAGATGTGGATATGGTACGTACAAACTTTAGAAAGGGAAATATGACAGCTGCCAGTACAGATACAGAAGAAAAACCGAAGAAGAAGCTGATTGGGGTTTATCGTCCGCAGAATGCAAGTCGTCAGCCGGAACGCAAAAACAGACCGCAGCAGGCAAATGGTACACAGCAGCAGAGCAGCCGTCAGTCTGGCAATGAACGCCAGGCACAGGGAGGAATGAAAACGGAAAATACAGGAAATACTCAGAACAGAGCAGAACAGTCTTCACAGTCAAGATACCAGGGACAGTCAAACAGAAATAACGGAGAAAAAAGACCAAATCGGTTCAACAATGACAATCGTCAGGGTCAGGCAAGAAATAATGGAGAGAATCGTCAGAAGACACAGGGGGACCGTCCGAGACGATTTAACAATGACAATCGTCCAAACCGTCAGGGAAATGGAGGAGACCGTCCAAACCGATTTAATAATAACAACGGAGAAGAACGGAATGAGAACCGCAGAGAGGGCGGATTCCGCAGCAATGAGAATCGTCAGGGCGGCCAAAGAGGCGGTGATAACCGTCAGGGCGGTCAAAGAGGAAATGAGAACCGCAGAGAAGGCGGATTCCGCAGCGGCGAGAATCGTCAGGGTGGATTCAACAAAGAGAAGAGCAGTAAATTTGATATGCCGAAGCTGGAATTCGTAGAGAAAGACAGCAGCCGTAAAGCAAACAGAGATAATAAAAAGAAAGATAATCGCAAGGACGAGTATCAGAATCAGAACAACAAGGGCGGAAAACGTCCAAATCAGGGAGGCGGAAAACGTCCGAATCAGAGACTTCCAAAAGCACTTCAGAAACCAAATACACAGCCGAAGGCAGAAGAAAAGAAAGAAGAAGTAAAGGAAATTACACTGCCTGAGAAAATGACAATTCGAGAACTGGCTGAGAAGATGAAAATGCAGCCATCCGTTATCGTAAAGAAACTGTTCATGCAAGGGGTTATGGTAACGGTAAACCATGAAATCGATTTTGAAAAAGCACAGGAAATCGCACTGGATTATGATATTATTGCAGAACCGGAAGAAAAAGTAGATGTCATTGAAGAACTTCTGAAAGAAGAGGAAGAAGATGAAAGCCTGCTGGTTTCCAGACCGCCGGTAGTCTGTGTTATGGGTCATGTCGACCATGGTAAAACGTCTCTTCTGGATTACATTCGAAATACCCATGTAACCGACAGAGAGGCCGGTGGTATCACACAGCACATCGGTGCATACATGGTAGATGTAGAAGGACAGAAGATCACCTTCCTGGATACACCGGGACATGAAGCATTTACTGCTATGCGTATGCGTGGTGCAAACTCTACTGATATTGCGATTCTTGTAGTTGCTGCAGATGATGGTGTTATGCCTCAGACAGTAGAGGCCATCAACCATGCAAAGGCAGCAGGCGTTGAAATCATTGTGGCAATCAACAAAATTGATAAGCCAAGTGCAAACGTGGAAAGAGTCAAACAGGAATTATCCGAATATGAACTGATTCCGGAAGACTGGGGCGGCAGCACCATCTTTGTACCGGTTTCTGCTCATACAGGAGAGGGAATTGATAACCTGTTGGAAATGATCCTTCTGACAGCAGAAGTATCTGAACTCAAAGCCAATCCAAAGAGAAGAGCAAGAGGTCTTGTAATTGAAGCGGAGCTGGATAAAGGAAAAGGTCCTGTAGCAACGATTCTGGTTCAGAAAGGTACCCTTCATGTCGGTGACTTTATTGCCGCAGGTGCAAGTTCAGGTAAAGTGCGTGCCATGATGGACGATAAGGGAAGACGTGTAAAAGAAGCAGGTCCTTCTACTCCGGTAGAAGTCCTTGGTTTGAGCGATGTTCCAAATGCAGGTGAGATTCTGGTAGCAACAGAAAACGATAAAGAAGCAAAACATTTTGCTGCTACCTTTGTTTCAGAAAACAAAAACCGTCTGCTGGAAGAGACAAAAGCAAAGATGTCTCTGGATGATCTGTTCACACAGATTCAGGCAGGTAACCTGAAAGAACTTCCGATCATTGTAAAAGCGGATGTACAGGGATCGGTAGAAGCCGTAAAACAGAGTCTTGTAAAACTTTCCAATGAGGAAGTAGTAGTAAAAGTGATCCATGGCGGTGTAGGTGCCATTACAGAATCCGATGTGTCTCTTGCAAGTGCTTCCAATGCGATTATCATCGGTTTCAATGTACGTCCGGATACAACTGCAAAGGCAGTTGCTGAACAGGAAGGTGTGGATGTACGTCTGTATCGCGTCATTTATCAGGCAATCGAAGATGTGGAAGCTGCTATGAAGGGTATGCTGGATCCGATTTACGAAGAAAAAGTAATCGGTCATGGAGAGGTACGTCAGACATTCAAGGCTTCCGGCGTAGGTACGATTGCCGGAGGTTATGTACTGGATGGTATCTTCCAGAGAAATTGTAAAGTCCGCATCACACGTGGCGAGGAACAGATCTATGAAGGAAGCCTGGCTTCTCTGAAACGATTCAAAGATGATGTAAAAGAAGTAAAAGCAGGATACGAATGTGGTCTTGTATTTGAAGACTTCAATGATGTTCAGGAAGAAGACAGGGTAGAAGCTTATATTATGGTGGAAGTGCCAAGATAGGAGCGCTTTGAAATGAGAAAAAACAGTATTAAGAATACAAGAGTAAATGCAGAAGTTCAGAAAGAGCTGGCAGAACTGATACGGGGCGGAATCAAAGATCCCCGTATCCATCCGATGACCTCTGTTACAGGAGTGGAAGTGGCGCCGGATCTGAAGACCTGCAAAGCATATATCAGTGTTCTGGGAGACGAAGAGGCGAAGAAAAACACCATTGCAGGACTCAGAAGTGCTGAAAGTTATATTCGCAGACAGCTTGCGAAAACCGTTAATTTAAGAAACACACCGGAAATCCGGTTTATTCTGGATGAATCCATTGAATATGGGGTGACCATGTCCAGACTGATTGATGAAGTCAGCCGAAAAGACGCAGCACAGGAGGTGTAGGAAGATGGAGAAGATAACTGATGAATTAACAGGTGTGAAAACCGTTGCCATTGCCGGACATATCCGTCCGGATGGTGACTGCATCGGTTCCTGTATGGGAATGTACTTATACCTGAAGGAAAATTATCCGGACATCGAGACAGATATCTATCTGGAACAGCCAAGAGAAGGGTTCTCTTATATCAGTCATCTGGAAGACATTAAAACCGCATGCACGGAAGAGAAAATCTATGACCTCTTTATTACATTGGACGCCAGCACATCGGATCGGATCGGAGTTGCACAGGAACTTTTCAGAAAAGCAAAAAGAAGAATCTGCATTGACCATCATGTAAGCAATCCGGGATTTGCAGACAAAGATATCATCTGTCCACAGATTGGATCTGCTTCTGAGGTGTTGTATTATCTTCTGGAAGAAGAGAAGATTACAAAACCGATTGCAGAAGCAATTTATACAGGAATGGCACATGATACCGGCGTATTCCGGTATTCCTGTACAACACCGGATACGATGCGTATTGCGGCAAAGCTGATGGAAAAGGGGATTGATTTTTCTTCTATTATCGATCAGTCTTTCTGCGAGAAGAGCTATGTGCAGAATCAGATTCTTGGAAGATGCCTGATGGAAAGTATCCAGGTTCTTCATGGAAAATGCATTGTGGGATGTTTAAGACGGAAGGATCTGGAATTCTATGGAGTAGAACCAAAAGATCTGGATGGAATCGTAGAACAGCTTCGTGTGACCCGTGGAGCAGAAGTAGCAGTATTTCTGTATGAACTGAAAACACAGGAATTTAAAGTCAGTCTTCGTTCCAAAGGAAGCGTAGATGTGAACCGTGTGGCAGTTTATTTTTCCGGAGGCGGTCATGTACGGGCAGCCGGATGTACCATGCAGGGATCCGTTTATGATGTCATTAACAATCTGACCTTGCAGATAGAAAAACAGTTAAAGGAAAAATGCAGTGATTAACGGAGTAATTAATGTATATAAAGAACGAGGCTATACCTCCCACGATGTGGTAGCGCGGCTTCGTGGAATCCTGAAACAGAAAAAGATCGGGCATACAGGAACACTGGATCCGGAAGCGGTGGGAGTACTTCCTGTATGTCTTGGAAGAGCGACAAAGCTTTGTGAGCTTCTGACAGATAAAAAGAAAACCTATGAGGCAGTGTTGCATCTTGGGATTGTGACAGATACGCAGGATCTGACAGGAGAAATTCTTGAGGAGCATCCGGTTCAGGTATCGGAAGATGCGGTCAGAGCGTGCATCATGGGATTTGTAGGAGAAAGAGAACAGATTCCTCCTATGTATTCTGCGTTGAAGGTGAATGGACGAAAACTGTATGAACTGGCCAGAGAAGGAAAAACTGTGGAACGGAAACCACGGGCAGTTACCTTTTATGAGATTGAAATTCATGAGATTTCTCTCCCAAAAGTGCGATTTTCGGTTACCTGTTCCAAGGGGACTTACATACGGACTCTGTGTCATGATATTGGTGCTGCACTTGGATGTGGAGGCTGTATGGAAAGCCTGATCCGTACCCGGGTGGAACGTTTTGCGGTAGAAGAAAGCCTTACACTGGAGCAGATTGAAAAAGCGGCAAAAGAACAGACACTGATGGAACACATCGTCAGTATCGAAGAAATGTTTTCTTCGCTCAGAAAGATTTCCATGTCAGAGCAGATGGATCTTCTGCTTCACAATGGAAATGCAGTTCCTTCGGAGACAGTGTCTGTGGAAAATCTGGAAGATCATACAAAAGTCCGTATGTATGACAGTCAGAACCGGTTTATCGGTATTTACGAATATGAAAAGAGACGGCAGCGTTTTCGGCTTCATACGATGTTTTGTGTACCTGAAGATTTTCGGGAACATAAAAAGGAGGCACTATGATTTATGTTACAAATGTGCCCAGACTTGAAGAAGGAGAAACAAGTGCAGTTACACTTGGAAAATTTGACGGACTTCATAAAGGGCACCAGAAATTAATCAGCTGCATACAGAAAAAAAAGAAAGATAACTGCAAAACGGTTATTTTTACTTTTGACATTTCTCCCCTTGTAAAAGTACATCATAAACCGGCAAAAGGTCTTCTGACCAATGAGGAGAGGCAGGAGCTGGCAGAGATGCTGGGAATGGATATGCTGGTGGAATGTCCTTTTACAGATGCGGTTATGCATATGGAACCGGAACAATTTGTAAAAGAATTTCTGGTAGACCGTCTGCATGTTTCTTATCTGGCAGTGGGACCGGATTTCCGGTTCGGCTATGAAAGAAAGGGAACTCCCCAATTATTGGAACAAATGGGGAAAACGTATGGTTTTTCTGTAGAGATTGTGGAAAAACTTACAGATGGTGAAAGAGAGATCAGCAGCACTTACGTGCGGGAAGAACTGGAAAAAGGAAATATAGAAAAAGTAAATAAACTTCTTGGATATGAATATTTTACAAGAGGGGAGATTGTACATGGCAGGCAGCTTGGAAGAACGATAGGAGTACCTACGGCCAATCTGATTCCGCCGACAACAAAAAAACTTCCGCCGAACGGCGTTTATATTACCGTATCCAGAATCGGAGAAAAAGAGTACGGGGGAATCACCAATGTAGGATATAAACCCACCGTAAAAGAAAACTTCCTTGGAGTTGAGACAAATCTTTTTGAATGCAATGAGGATCTCTACGGACAGGAGGCTGAAGTTCGGTTTTATCACTATCTTCGGCCGGAAAGAAAGTTTTCTTCTCTGGAAGAATTAAAAGGGCAGCTGGTAACAGATGAGAGAATGGCCCGGGAATTTTTTCAATCATTTTCTAATTAGTTGTGGACAAACTTTGAAACTTCTATTATAGTTGAATTCGGAAAGAATGATAATCTTTTACTAAGGAGAGTATTATGGACGTAGGAAGTATCTTGTCGCTTATAGGCGGCCTTGGTTTGTTCCTGTATGGTATGGATGTGATGAGTGACAGCATCGAAAAAGCCGCAGGAGCAAAAATGCGCGGATTTCTGAACTTTTTCACGAAAAACAGATTTATGGGTCTGCTTTTTGGTATGATTTTCTGCGCAGTAGTTCAGTCCTCCAGCGCGACTACGGTTATGGTAGTAAGCTTTGTAAATGCGGGACTGATGAGTCTGTATCAGGCAGTAGGCGTAATCATGGGTGCGAATATCGGTACCACGATTACTTCACAGTTGGTGGCCTTCAATCTTTCTCAGGCTGCACCGGTGTTTGTTATGCTGGGTGTGTTGATTTCCATGTTCAGCAAAAAAGAAAAGATCAATCGTGTGGGGGATTGTATTCTGGGATTTGGTATTCTTTTCATGGGACTTTCTCTTATGTCAGGAAGTATGGATGGATTGAAAGAATCTCCCCATATTATTAATCTTCTGGGAAGTTTGAGAAATCCGATTCTTGGTATTCTGGTAGGATTCCTTGTAACTGCGGTTATTCAGAGTTCTTCCGTTACGGTCAGTATTGTACTTCTGATGGCACAGCAGGGACTGCTTCCTTTATGGATTTGTTTTTATATCATCCTTGGATGTAACATTGGTTCCTGTGTCACTGCTTTGATTGCAAGTCTCAACGGAAACAAAGAGGCAAAGCGAGCTGCTATGATTCATTTCCTGTTCAATGTAGTCGGTACGATCGCGATGGCATTATTCCTTATGGTTGGCATTAACTGGTTTGAAGCATTCATTCTGCATATTTCCGGAAATAACATTGGAAGAAGCGTGGCAAATGCCCATTCCATTATGAAAATTACAGAAGTATTGCTGCTGTTCCCATTCTCCGGATGGATTGTAAAAGTCGTATGTATGCTGGTACCGGATAAGACAGACGAAAGCGGAAAGGAAAAATTCAAGCTGGAATACATCGGACCTACCAATGTATTTTCCCCAAGTACGGCAGTTGTGGAAGTAACAAAAGAACTGGAACGTATGGGAAATATGGCAATCACAAACCTTACCCGTGCTATGAATGCTTTGATCACGCTGGATGAAGAAGAGATTCAGAAGGTTTATAAAGAGGAAAAGAATATAGACTATATGAATCATGCCATTACCGATTACCTGATCAACATTAATCAGAGCACCCTTCCGATCGATGATATCAAGAGCATCGGCGGGTTGTTTCATGTAGTGAACGATATTGAGAGAATCGGTGACCATGCAGAAAATGTGGCAGAAGCTGCCGTGGAACGAAAAGAGAAAAACATTCAGTTCAGTCAGGAAGCACAGAGAGAGCTTGCAGACATGATGGATAAAGTCATTCGTATTATGACTTATTCCATGGATATGTTCTCACATAACAGCAGAGCCCATCTGCAGGAGATTCTGGAGTTGGAAGATAATATTGACCGTCTGGAACGTCATTTACAGGAGACACACATTGAACGTCTTACAAGAAATGAATGTACACCGGATGCAAGTATGATTTATTCGGATCTGATTTCAGGACTGGAACGAGTAGCAGACCATGCCACAAATATTGCTTTTTCCATTCTGGATGAGGAACCGGAAGAAGACAAGAGAATTGTTCTGGAACTATAACAAAAGCCTTTACAATCAAAAATACTTATGCTATACTATGCAAGTATGAGTTCAGCCGTGGTTCAGGAACCGGAGACTCCGACCGTTCCTTAATTACAGGCGATAATAAGAAAATGGAGGAAATGAAAATGATTTCAAAAGAAAAGAAACAGGCTATTATGGCAGAATTCGCAAGAACACCAGGTGACACAGGTTCACCGGAAGTGCAGGTTGCAGTTTTAACAGCAAGAATCGAAGAACTGACAGAGCACTTAAAAAACAACCACAAAGATCACCACTCAAGAAGAGGTCTTCTGAAAATGGTAGGTCAGAGACGTGGTCTTCTTGCTTATCTTAAGAAAACTGATATTGAAAGATACCGTGCTTTAATTGAGAAGTTAGGTCTCAGAAAGTAATCAGGCAAACCCGGGGCGGAACTTTTCCGCCCTAATTTTATCAAAGGCGGCCGAAACTGGAACCGAGACCACTGAAAAGCATATTTTTGCTTCTGCAAAAGTGTGTTTTTCAGTTGTTTCGGACAGCTTGCCGCCAATTTTAGAAAAGGAGAAACGATATGTCCAGAGAGTACAAAAGTTTTTCAATGGAACTGGCAGGCAGAACTCTGACAGTAGACATTGACCGTGTGGCAAAACAGGCAAATGGTGCGGCATTTATGCATTATGGCGACACTACTTTATTGTGTACAGCAACTGCTTCTGACAAACCGAGAGAAGGAATCGACTTTTTCCCTCTTAGTGTGGAATATGAAGAAAAATTATATGCAGTAGGAAAAATCCCGGGTGGATTTAACAAGAGAGAAGGGAAGGCAAGCGAACATGCAATCCTGACTTCTCGTGTAATCGACCGTCCGATGCGTCCTCTGTTCCCGAAAGATTACAGAAATGATGTTACCCTGAATAACATGGTAATGTCTGTAGATCCGGAGTGCAATCCGGAGGTAGTGGCAATGCTTGGTTCATCTATTGCTACCTGCATTTCCGATATTCCGTTTGATGGTCCTTGCGCAGCAACACAGATCGGTATGATCAACGGAGAACTGATCGTGAACCCGACACTTGCACAGAAAGATGTATCTGAGCTGCAGTTGACCGTTGCATCTACAAGAGATAAAGTCATCATGATTGAAGCCGGAGCAAATGAAATTCCGGAAGCGAAAATGATTGAGGCGATTTTTAAAGCTCATGAAGTAAACCAGGAAATCATTTCCTTTATTGATAAGATCGTTGCACAGTGCGGAAAAGAAAAACATGCTTATGAAAGCTGTGCAGTACCGGAAGAACTTTTTGCAGCAATCCGTGAGATCGTGCCTCCGGCAGAAATGGAAGAGGCTGTATTCTCCGATGATAAGCAGACAAGAGAAGAAAATATCCGTGTGATCACAGAAAAACTGGAAGAGGCATTTGCAGAAAAAGAAGAATGGCTTGCAGTGCTGGGAGAAGCTGTATATCAGTATCAGAAGAAGACCGTTCGTAAGATGATTCTGAGAGATCACAAACGTCCGGATGGCCGTGCAATCAACCAGATCCGTCCTCTGGCAGCAGAAACCGATCTGATTCCGCGTGTACATGGTTCCGCTATGTTTACCCGTGGACAGACACAGATCTGTACCATTACAACGCTGGCTCCTCTTTCCGAGGCACAGAGACTGGATGGACTGGATGAATTTGAGACAACCAAACGTTATATGCACCACTATAATTTCCCGTCCTATTCCGTAGGTGAGACAAAACCGTCAAGAGGACCGGGACGTCGTGAAATCGGTCATGGTGCACTGGCTGAGAGAGCTCTGGTGCCGGTTCTTCCTTCTACAGAAGAATTCCCGTATGCCATCCGTACCGTATCGGAAACATTTGAATCCAACGGTTCTACTTCACAGGCAAGTATCTGTGCATCTACCATGTCTCTTATGGCAGCAGGTGTACCGATCAAAAAACCGGTAGCCGGAATTTCCTGTGGTCTTGTGACCGGTGAAACCGATGATGATTATATTGTACTGACCGATATTCAGGGTCTGGAAGACTTCTTTGGAGATATGGACTTTAAAGTAGCAGGTACACATGATGGTATTACTGCAATCCAGATGGATATTAAGATTCATGGTCTTACAAGAGCGATCATTGAAGAAGCAATTGCAAGAACAAAAGAAGCAAGAGAGTACATTCTTACGGAAGTAATGGAAAAATGCATTGCTGCTCCAAGAGAGAATGTAAGCGAATATGCACCGAAGATTGTGCAGATTCAGATTGATCCGGAAAAAATCGGTGATGTGGTAGGACAGAGAGGAAAAACCATCAATGCAATTATTGATGAGACTGGTGTAAAGATTGATATCGATGATACCGGTGCCGTATCTGTATGTGGTACCGATAAAAAAATGATGGATAAAGCACTGGAATATATCCGTGTGATTACGACAGACTTTAAAGAAGGTCAGATTTTCACTGGTAAAGTAGTAAGCATTAAAGAATTTGGTGCATTTATCGAATTTGCACCGGGGAAAGAAGGTATGGTTCATATTTCCAAAATTGCAAAGGAAAGAATCAACCGTGTAGAAGATGTCCTGACTCTGGGCGACAAAGTAAAAGTAATCTGTCTTGGAAAAGATAAAATGGGAAGAATCAGCTTCAGCATGAAGGATGTTCCGAAAGAGGCAGAATAAAAAAGTGGAGGGGAGAATTGTCCGCACAGGCCGGTTCTCCCCTGTTGTGTTTTTAGACAGGAGGAAAAATGGATGCGTTATCATAATATTACAAAAGATGATATGCTCAACGGAGACGGGCTTCGTGTCGTTCTCTGGGTAGCAGGCTGCTCTCATTGCTGCAAAGAATGTCAGAATCCCATTACCTGGGATCCAAATGGCGGTATCCTCTTTGATCAGGCTGCAAAAAAAGAAATTTTTGATCAGTTGGATCAGTCCTACATTTCAGGGATTACTTTTTCAGGAGGAGATCCGCTCTATGTTCACAATATTCTGGAAGTAACTGCCCTTGCAAAAGAAATCAAAGAAAAATATCCAAATAAGACCATCTGGCTTTATACCGGTTCCCTCTGGGAAGAATTACAGGATGAAAAAATCCTGAAATACCTGGATGTAATGGTAGATGGGGAATTTATGGTGGATAAAAAAGATGTATCTCTCAAATGGAAGGGAAGTTCCAATCAGAGAGTGATCGATGTGCAGAAATCACTGGCAGAAGGCAGAGTGGTTCTGCATGCGGAAGGATAGGAGAAGACGATGAAACGAATTGCAAAATTTATGAAAGTCAGCCCGGAGCAGTTTGCAGAAGGCTGGAAGGATACCTTTGGCGATACAGATACAGAAACACTGGAAAAAATTTATGAAGAAATAAAACTTCCGGTAAGAGCTACTTCCGGCAGTGCAGGATATGATTTTTTCAGTCCTCTTTCCTTTGAACTCAAACCAGGAGAAACCATTAAGATTCCGACGGGGATTCGCGTACAGATGGAGGAAGGATGGGTGTTGAAGCTTTATCCGAGAAGCGGACTGGGGTTTAAGTATCGTCTGCAGTTGAATAATACGGTAGGAATTATTGACAGTGATTATTTCTATTCGGACAATGAAGGCCACATGTTTATCAAGATTACCAATGATTCCAATGAAGGAAAAATCATGCAGGTGGAAGCCGGAACCGGTTTTGCACAGGGGATCTTTGTAGAATATGGAATTACCGTAGATGATGACGTATGCCAGGTACGCAATGGCGGATTTGGCAGTACAACCAAATAGACCACAAAAAAGAAGGAAATGGTTGCATTTCCTTCTTTTTTGTGGTAAAATACTTTGAGTATCAAACTATTCGTGGAGGGAAAGAGTATGATCGTTGAACCAAAAGTCAGAGAATTTATTTGTACAACTGCACATCCTGTGGGATGTTATGAAAATGTTAAAAATCAGATTGCATATGTAAAAAATCAGGGAATTGTAGAAGGACCGAAGAAAGTACTGGTAATCGGCGCTTCTACAGGATATGGTCTGGCCAGCAGAATCACAGCAGCTTTTGGATGCCAGGCGGATACTCTGGGAATTATGTTTGAAAGACCATCCAATGGAAAGAGAACAGCAACACCTGGATGGTATAATACAGCAGCTTTTGAAAAAGAAGCAGAAGCAGCGGGACTTTATGCAAAATCCATGAATGGGGATGCATTTTCAAAAGAGGTAAAAGAGCAGGCAATTGAAATGATACGGAAAGATCTGGGACAGGTAGATCTGGTTGTTTACAGTCTGGCAGCACCCAGAAGAACAACAGCAGATGGTGTGACCTGGTCTTCTTCACTGAAAACAACCGATGCACCGTTTACAGAGAAGAGTCTGGATCTGAGAACGAATACCATTGTAACAAAAACAGTGGAACCGGCAGAAGAAGGAGAACTGGAAGGTACCATTAAGGTCATGGGTGGAGAAGACTGGATGGACTGGATGGATGCCCTGCATGAAGCAGGTGTACTGGCTGAAAATGCAGTGACTGTGGCTTATTCTTATATCGGTCCGAAACTGACTTATCCGATTTATAATGACGGAACGATTGGACAGGCCAAGAAACATCTTACAAAAACAGCAAATGAAATCAATGAGAAGTATCCGGATGTGAAGGCTTATATTTCTGTAAATAAAGCACTGGTAACGCAGGCAAGTTCTGCAATCCCCATTGTACCTCTGTATTTCGCAATCCTTTACAAAGTCATGAAGGAACAGGGAACACATGAAGGATGTATTCAGCAGATTTCCCGTCTGTTCCATGATAAACTTTTTGCGAAAACCATTCCGGTTGATGAAGAAGGTCGGATTCGTATGGATGACTGGGAGCTTTCTGATGAAGTACAGAATGCAGTTATGAAATGCTGGAAAGAAGTGACTACAGAGAATGTGGAACAGATTTCTGATATTGAAGGATACTGGCAGGATTTTTACCAGATGTTTGGGTTCAAACTGGATGGTGTGGACTATTCGAAAGATGTAAATATAGAAGTGCAGATTCCAAGTCTGGTATAAGCATAAATACAAATGCTTCGTGATCATCAAAGGGTCACGAAGCATTTTTTTATGATTTGATCTTTAACAGTTCTTTCAGATTTTCTCCCATGATCCGGTCCCATTCTGCAGGTGCAAGTCCGGCCTCTTCCTGAATCTGTGTAACAAACATGGAAAAATCCATTTCTCTGTTCTTGGATGGATAGAGAAGAAGGGGAAAATCACTGCCATAGAGCAGACGTTTGCAGCCGATCATCTGGATAACAGCCCGGAAGCTGCTGATATGATACAGCAGGGGATTTGCAGCAGTATCATAGTAGACGTTTTTGAATTTTCCTCTGTATTTCGGGTTCATTTCATAAAAGGGAAGACCGCCGCCCATATGAGCCAGTATGAAAACCAGATCCGGATATTTGCGGATCAGTCCCGGTAAAGGAGCCAGTGAAGTGGTATCTTTTCCGGGATATGGATGCCCTACCGGTTCTCCGCAGTGGATATTCACAGGAAGATGAAGGGCATTGGCACATTCCAGTACCTCAATAAAATCGGGATCATTAAAATCATAGCCATTTCCTCCGGGACCCAGTTCACCGATACCGGAGAAACCCAGTTTGGCACAGCGTTCGATTTCAGCGATTGCTTTATTTCCAAATTTCGGATTGATAGAAGCAAAACCGCGCAGACGGTCTGGATGACGTTTCATCATATCGGCCATGTAATCGTTATGCATGGTCATAAGACCTTCATCATTCCAGTACCAGCCCTGCATAACCAGGCCGTAGATACCGGCTTTCTCAGCACAGTCCAGAGCTTCTTCGGCATTGGCCCACGCCTCTTCTGTGCCTTTGCCGTTTTCCGGCTTTTTTGTCAGAAGTGCGAACCAGTTGTCACGTGCTGCGTATTTTTCCCAGTTTTCATAAATTTCCGGAGGGAAAAGATGGACATGACTGTCCCAGATCTCTGTTTTTTTCAAATACATTACCCCCTGTCAGTGCCGTTTATTCTTCGGCGTCCTTTTCACTTGGAAGATTGGCAATAAAATCATGAAAACTCTGGGCAGCTGCCATGTATTCATCTTCTCTTTCAATATTGGTGATCACAGGATTGCCATTTTCCTGTGCGTAACGGAACAGATAAGTCTCTCCAGTGGTGTTTTTGCCTTTTTTATCCAGAGGAACCAGGGCAATGTATTCACCAAAACCTTCCACATCAAAAGTAGTAAGAACTGCACATTCCAGAATGGAATCGTCATCCAGAGTCAGTTTGATGGTAGGATTGGGAACACGCGGGATGGAAGCACCGCCTGCGCTGGAACAGTTGGAAGTGCAGGAAGCACAGTCACTTGGATTACAGCCGCCGATATTTGTTGAAAATGTTTCTTCGCTCATGTATTTTACCTCTTTCTTTCTTGGATCATGGTTTAATACTACCAGATGGAGGGAAAGATTGCAACCATTGCCAATTGGCGATTGCAATTTTTACTGTGTACACGTATAATGGAATTGTCTGAAAAAAGTGATTTTACAAAAGAGGGGGAAAAAAATTGAAAGAAAATACTTCCCGTTTGATAAAGCGTGCGGAACATTTTAAAGCTATTCTTACTGTGGAAGGTTTTGTTGTGGGAATCGTTGCAGGTCTGGTTGTCCTGGCCTATCGGATTTTGCTGGAATATGCCGGGAAAGGCCTGAATCAGGTTTTAGCGCTTGCTCAGAAATATCCTTTTATCACAGGGGTCTGGTTTGTAGTTTTGATCCTTCTGGCAGGAATCGTAGGGTATCTGGTAAGATTTGAACCATTGATTTCCGGAAGTGGAATTCCACAGGTAGAAGGGGAAATGGCAGGAAAAATCAATCAGCCCTGGTGGAAAGTATTGCCTGCAAAATTTGCAGGAGGATTTTTATGTCTGTTCGGAGGACTTTCTCTTGGAAGAGAAGGCCCGTCCATTCAAATCGGAGCGATGTCAGGGAAAGCAGTTTCTCAGGTACTTGGAAGAGGAAGGACAGAAGAACGTTATCTGATTACCTGTGGTGCAAGTGCCGGTCTTTCCGCTGCTTTTCATGCGCCGCTGGCAGGCGTCATGTTTTCTCTGGAAGAAATTCATAAAAATTTCTCGGTGTCTGTGTTGATTTCTGTTATGACGGCATCCATTACAGCCGATTATATTTCAGCTGAATTCATGGGGTTTCGGCCGGTCTTTCAGTTTACGGTGTCCGGAGCGATTCCATCGGAATATTACGGACATATCATAGCGTTGGGAATCATTCTTGGGCTTCTTGGAGCTTTTTACAATAAAGTGACATTGAAAAGTCAGGAATTATTCGGAAAAATAAAAGGAAATCGGTGCGAAATGGTGCGGCTTCTGATTCCATTTCTTCTGGCAGGTGTTTTGGGAATGACGATGCCGGAAATCCTGGGCAGCGGGCATAATATTATCGATATGGTCACAGAAGGAAATATGATGCTGAAGGGAATTCTTCTGCTGTTCGTAATGAAGTTGCTGTTTTCTTCCATTTCCTTTGGATCCGGAGCACCGGGTGGAATCTTTTTTCCGCTTCTTGTGCTGGGATCTCTGATTGGAGGAGCCTATTCTTCTTTTGCCATCACTTATCTGGGAATGGATGCTGCTTATCTCAATAATTTTGTAGTGCTTGCTATGGCAGGATATTTTACGGCAATTGTGCGTGCTCCGATTACAGGAATTATTCTTATTTTTGAAATGACAGGAAGCGTCAGTCAGATGCTTTCCCTGTCTCTGGTTTCCATTGTGGCTTATCTGGTTGCCACTGCATTGAAATCAGAACCGATTTATGAAAGTCTTCTGGCAAATCTTCTGAAAAAAAGAGGAATTTCAACACCAAAGAAAACCGGAGAAAAAATTTTGCAGGAATATGTGGTACGTCACGGATGCTGCCTGCAGAATAAGATGATTCAGCAGGTTGAATGGCCGAAAAACTGTTTGCTTGTGGCCATTCAGAGAAACGGAGCGGAACTGATTCCAAAAGGGCATACCATACTTATGGCCAGCGATACCATTGTTACTATGACAGATGAACAGGATGCACCTGCAGTCCATGATCGTATGGAAGTTTTATGCAGAGAGCAGGAAAAATTGAAATGAGGTGAACCGATTGCATTTGAACACAAACGAAAAAGAAAGCGCAGACATGATTCAGACGGTACCGGTATATCCTGAACAGCCTGGAGTTGTAAAAACAGGAAAGGGATATCAATTTACTGTATGTGCAGAAGAAGGGGAAGATGTGGAGCTTCTTCTCTATGAAAAGGGAAATACAGATCCGGATCTGGTAATTCCCATAACGGAAGAAAAAGGAGTTGGAAACCTGCGGTCTGTTCAGATTTTGGGTATATCCATGGAGCAGTATGAATACAATTACCGGATAGGAGAAAAGGTTCTTCAGGATCCATGGGCTGGTTGTCTGGCTGGAGCAGAAATGTTCGGCGATGAGAAAATAAAAGAAAATCCGCATGCAATCCGGTGTTTGTTCAGAAAAGAACATTATACTTGGAAAGAGAAAGGAGTTTTGCCGATTCCTTTTTCAGACAGCATTCTTTATAAACTCCATGTGCGGGGATTTACGAAACAGAAAGATTCCAGAGTGCGAAAGAAAGGAACATTTCGAGGAATTGAACAGAAGATCCCGTATCTGAAAGAACTTGGAATTACCGGCATTCTTCTGATGCCTGCTTATGATTTCCGGGAAGTTGTCGGGAAAGAAACCGGAAAAGAAAAACATTACGAAAGGAAAGCGACACAGAATCAGGTGAATTATTGGGGCTATACCGGAAATGCCTGCTATTTTGCACCGAAGGCGTCTTATGCTTCTTCCGACAATCCTGTGCGTGAATTCTGCCATATGGTAGATGATTTGCATCAGGCAGGACTGGAATGTATGATGGAATTTTATTTTGACGGAAGTGTGAGCCCTTCTATGATGTTGGAAATTCTTCGATACTGGAAACAGGAATATCATATGGATGGATTTCATGTGATTGGTCAGGGAATCTGTCAGGAGGTGCTTGCGAAAGATCCTCTTCTTGCAAAGACAAAGCTGATGTTCTCCAATATCGATGAAAACCGGATATACAACGACCAGAAACCATCTTTTAAAAATCTTGCAGAGTACAATGAAGGTTTTCTCTATTGTATGCGTCATCTTCTGAAAGGAGATGAAAATATGATCCAGGAATTTCAGTATAGAAATAAATGGATTCCAAAGAAAAGCGGATCCATTTCCTATCTGGCAGATCAGGATGGATTTACCATGATGGATCTGGTCTCTTATGATGAAAAACACAATGAGGCAAACAGAGAGGAGAACCGGGATGGTCGGGAATACAACTGCAGCTGGAATTGCGGTGCAGAAGGGCCAAGTCGGAAGAAAACGGTAAGAGATCTTCGGATGCGGCAGATGAAGAATGCATTTTTGCTTCTTCTGCTTGGTCAGGGAACCCCTCTGATCTATCAGGGGGATGAATTTGGAAACTCTCAGAGTGGAAATAACAATGCCTGGTGCCAGGACAATGAAATCGGCTGGATAGACTGGAAAGCACTGCGCAGCAATCAGGAATTGTTTGCGTTTGTAAAAGAAGCAATCCGTATACGAAAAGAACATAAAATCCTTCATATGGAAGAGGAACTCAAAGGCAGCGATTATAAAGCATTTGGTTATCCGGATGTGTCCTATCACAGTTCCATGGCCTGGTATGCGCCCTGTGAACCAAGTCAGCGCTATATGGGAATCCTGTACTGTGGAGACTATGCAGGGGAAAAAGGACAGCTGCTCTTTGCTGCCTATAATCTTTACTGGACAAAATATAAATTTGCACTTCCGAAACTTCCAAAAGGAGCTTCCTGGAGCATTCTTCTGGGAAGCGGAGAAGAAATCGTATTGAAAAAAGAAGTCATGGAAGAACCAGCAGGAAAAGAAGAAAAAGAAGAGAAAGCGGAACAGGCGGGAAGGAAAGAAAATACGGAAAAGAAAGATTATGTGGAAATTCCGCCAAGAACGATTGCTTTATTAATTGGAAAGCAGGATTTGAAATAATGCATATCTGGGGTCATTTTAAAACAATTACAAAACATAAATTGATGGTTATGAAGTATTGTTTCCGGATTGGTCTGTATCGGCAGGGACTTCTTCATGATCTGTCGAAATATTCCTGGACAGAGTTTTCTGTGGGATGCAAATATTATCAGGGAAACCGTAGTCCCAATAATGCAGAAAGGGAAGATACCGGTCTGTCCACATCCTGGATTCATCATTATGGAAGAAATAAGCACCATTTTGAACACTGGGTGGATTACGGAATCAATTGTGACACGATCATACAGGGAGTTCCCATGCCCAGAAAGTATATCGCAGAAATGGTTATGGACCGGATTTGTGCTTCTAAGGTTTATAATCCCGGAACCTATACGGATAAGGCGCCTCTTGCTTATTTTATGAAAAGCAAAGAGAAACTCTGGTTTGTTCACAAACAGACCAATGAACATCTGGAATTTCTTCTTCGCATGTTAGCTGAAAAAGGAGAAAAAGAAACTTTATATTACATTCGGAACGTTTATCTTAAAGGAAAAGAAATAAAAAATTAATACTTAATTGCTTGTGAATTTCACATATGTGTGTTAAGGTAATGTGCGAGGTGATTAAGATATGAACACAACGCAGATACTTAATACAGCGATGGAATATTTGGGAGATATCACGCAGCAGTATGCAACAGGGATTATGCTGGCGAGTCTGGTATTTGCCCTGTTGAACTGTTTTATGGGATATCGGCTTCGAAAAGTATGGGGAAGCCTTCTGGGGCTCTTTGCAGGTGCAGCAACAGGCGCAGGAGCAACGTATTATTTTTTCGGAACGGAATATATGCTGGCAGCAGCACTGGCAGGTGCAGTGGTGGTAAGCATTATTGCATGGATTTTTTATAAGCTGGGAATTTTTCTTTTATGTGCCGGACTGGTATATCTTCTGACTGGATCTTTTTTTACGGATCTGGACGGAACGAGCAGGCTGGTTTGTCTGATTGTAGCGCTCTTTGCAGCTACCATGGCAATCGGATACGAAAGAATCATGATTATAGGAATCACAGGAATCTGCGGCGGTATCGGGGCGGTAACGGCACTGTTCAGTCTGACCGGCATGGAAAAAAGTCTTGGAACCTGGATTCTGGGACTGATTCTTGCAGGACTTGGAATTGCCTTTCAGGCAGGGCCTTATCTGCGGCACAGAAGAAGCACATACAGAGACGGTTCTGACAGAGGGGGACGTTCCGGCAGAAGAAAAAGACGGAGTATGCCATCTTTGCCATCCTTGCCATCTCTCCCGGCAAGGAGAAAAAAACGAACCAAAACTGTTTACCGAACAGAAACGGTAAAAAATCGCAACACAGAACGGAGAAGTACAACTTCTGCTCCGGAGCAAAGGAAGAGAAGCACACAGCAACAGCAGCAGGAACCGGTTCGCACAGAAACCATGCAGAAACAAAATGGCGGAGTGGTGGATCTGGATGATCTGAATCGGGAATTATCCAGGGAAATAAAAAAAATATATAAAGACGAAAGAGAGCATTTGGGTTGACAAATGTTCTCTTTCTTTGTATACTTGCTGTATAATGCTTTGATAATCAAAATATTTGAAAATAGAGGTAAAAAAATGAGAGCAAGAATAATAGGAACAGGAAGTGCAGTACCAGAGTCTGTTGTGACAAATGATGATTTGGCAAAAGTCGTAGATACCAATGATGAATGGATTTCCAGCAGATCCGGAATTCGGGAAAGAAGAATTGCCAGAGAAGATAATACGACTTCCCTGGCAATCAAGGCAGCAAAGCAAGCAATGGAAGATGCACACATGGATTCGGAAGCACTTCAGATGATCGTAGTGGCTACCTGTACGCCGGATATGTTCTTTCCAAATACCGCCTGCCAGGTGCAGCAGGCGCTTGGTGCACACAATGCAGTAGCCTTTGATTTAAGTGCAGCATGCTCCGGATTTTTGTTTGCATTGAGTACGGTTCAGGCTTATATCAACAGTGGTTTGTATACCAATGCGCTGATCATTGGCGCAGAAACGATGTCAAAAGTCATTGACTGGAAAGACAGAAGTACCTGTGTGCTGTTTGGAGATGGTGCAGGTGCAGTTGTGGTAAAAGCAGAAGAAACCGGATTTATTGATATGGTGCTTGGTTCGGACGGAGATGGCGGTCATGTACTGACCTGCCGCACGAGAGAAATGCACAATCTTCTTTGTGAAGGGGAACAGGAGATGGATTATCTGCATATGGATGGACAGCCGGTCTTTAAATTTGCAGTGAAAAAAGTTCCGGAATGTGTGGAACAGCTTCTGGAAAAGACAGGAACAGACCGGGAGGCTGTTGACTATTATATTCTGCATCAGGCAAACAGCCGTATTATACAGTCTGTGGCAAAAAGACTTCATGTGCCGGAAGAAAAATTCCCTATGAATCTTTCTACACATGGAAATACTTCGGCAGCCAGCATTCCGATTCTTCTGGACGAAATGAACCGAAAGGGAATGTTTGCGCGCGGACAGAAGATTCTGATGTCTGGTTTTGGCGCAGGTCTTACTTGGGGCGCAGCGCTGATCGAGTGGTAAAAAAAGAAAAGACTTTCCGGAGAAGGAAGGTCTTTTCTTTTTTGGGAAGTTAATCGTTTTGGAGGGATTTCATTAAGGAAGCTGTCCCTTCTTTTTCAATTGTCAGCATCATTTCTGTTACTTTTTCTTCAAATCCCGGAATAGAGGTCAGATCCATATCCCAGAGAGTATTTGCAGTACATACTGCGTGTACATAGGAATCGGTCTCTTCCTGGCTGTGAGCAGCAAAGAATTCCAGTACTTCCCGGTCATCGGAAACGGTATAGGTGTCCCCGGACGGACGACTTGCCTGGAGACCGGCTGCGGTCAATTCGCTGCTTCTGTAGAAGGTCAGGAAAAAGGCAAAGGAAGCAGTCAGGCAAAGGGGCAGTTTCTGGAACTGTTCGACATATCCAAGGAGAGAAGGCATTACGCGCGCTTTCCATTTGGATGCAGAATTCAGTGAAATCGCCAGAAGGGCATGGTCAATAAAAGGATTTTTGAAACGTTCGGTTACAGAGGCCGCGAAGCTTTTTAATTCTTCTTCCGGAAGAGAGAGGGTAGGTATAATCTCTTCATAAATTGCCTGATTCATGAAACCGCAGATAACAGAATCTTCCATGCAGTCCCGGACAATGTCCTGACCAGCCAGATAGGCACCCAGTACCATGGATGTGTGTGCACCGTTCAGAATCCGTACTTTTCGTTCCTTATAAGGCTTATGATCTCTTGTTACCAGAATCGGAAGTCCGGCTTTTTCAAAAGGAAGTTCTTCTTTCAGCGATTCCGGTCCTTCAATGACCCATGCGGCAAATATTTCACCGGTGTTGATGGCTGCGTCAACATAGTCGTTTTCCTTTTCCAGTTCTTCTTTTTCAGAACCAGGATATCCGGTTACGATTCGGTCCACCAGTGTGGAACAGAACGCATTTTCCTGTTCCAGCCAGGTAAGAAAATCATCTCCCAGATCCCACTGCTTTGCGTATTTGATCACACATTCTTTCAGTACTTTTCCGTTTTCAGCAATCAGCTCGCAGGGGAGAATGATGAATCCTTTTTGGGATTGATTCTGAAACAGTTCAAAACGTCTGTAAAGAAATTGTGTCAGTTTTCCGGGAAAGCTTGCCGCAGGCTTGTCTTCAAACTGACAAGAGGGATCGTAGACAATTCCTGCTTCGGTCGTATTGGAGGTAATGAAACGTAAAGATTCATTTTCTGCACATTTCATATATGCTTCGTAATCCCGGTAGGAGTTGAGACAGCGGCTGACACAGGAGATGACCCGCTTCTCGTTGATTCTTTCTCCTTTTTCAAATCCTCTTAAATAAAGGGTGTAAAGCCCTTCCTGTTTATTCAGATTCTGAGCCAGACTGTGACCGGAGCGGGGAGCTCTTGGCTGCACCAGAACTACTTTTCCGTTAAAGTCTGCTTTTTCATTCATCCGATCTACAAAATCTTCTGCAAAGGCACGCATAAAATTACCTTCTCCAAACTGGAGAATCCGTTCGGGAGCGTCCTTAAGCAGGTAACCTTCATATCCTTGTCTGTTCAATGTTTCATAACTTAATCTTTCCATAGCAGTTTCTCCTTATAAAGTAAGACCCTGTTTGAAAATGGCCATATCATGAAAACCGGCTTCTTCTGCTTTGACTTTTTTCCCGGATGCAACTTCCAGAACATATTCAAAAAGATGGTTGCTTAAATCCTGAATGGAGGTTCCTTCTGCAGCAGTTCCGCAGTTAAAATCAATCCAGTTATTTTTTTTCCTGAACAAAGCCGTATTACTGGATATTTTTACTGTAGGTACGGGAGAAGCAAAGGGCGTTCCTCTTCCTGTTGTAAAAAGTACAATGTGTGCGCCGGAAGCTGCAAGAGCAGTAGATGCAACCAGATCATTTCCCGGTGCGCTTAAGAGATTCAGACCTTTTTCTTTCACGGGTTCTCCGTAGGAAAGTACTCCTTTTACCGGTGCACTTCCGGATTTCTGGGTACATCCGAGAGATTTGTCCTCCAGAGTAGAGATGCCGCCTTTTTTATTTCCCGGGGAAGGATTTTCATAAATGGTCTGATTATGACTCTTGAAATAATTCTTGAAATCATTGATGAGACATACGGTTTTTTCAAACACTTCTTCATCTGCACAGCGATTCATAAGCAGAGTTTCTGCACCGAACATTTCCGGAACTTCTGTGAGAATCGTAGTGCCTCCATTGGAAATGATAAGATCAGACAGTCCGCCTACGGTAGGATTGGCCGTGATTCCGGACAATCCATCGCTTCCTCCGCATTTCATGCCGATAACCAGTTCCTTACAGCTTATGGGTTCCCGATGAAAACTTCCGGTATACTGAGCCAGTTCTTTGACGATGTTCACACCATCTGTAATTTCGTCTTCGGATTCCTGTGCAACCAGAAAACGGACGCGCTGTTTATCGTAGTTTCCAATGTACTGTTTTAATACGTCAATATTGCTGTTTTCGCATCCAAGTCCAAGAACCAGTACACCGCCTGCATTGGGATGGTTGATCAGGTCAGCCAGAATCTGACGGGTATGTTCCTGATCATCGCCCATCTGGGAACAGCCATAGGGATGAGGAAATGCTACGATTTCGTCAATGGTGCCTGTTTGATAGATCTGTGCCTGACGGGCAATTGCAGAAGCTACATTATTGACACAGCCAACGGTAGGAATGATCCAGATCTCATTTCTGACCCCTGCTTTGTTGTCCTTTCTTCGGAATCCCTCGAAGAAACGTTCTTCTGTAGAAGGAAGTTCACAGGGTTCTTTCTGATAAGTATAAGTAAGTAAGTCTCCAAGTCCGGTCTTCATGTTGTGTGTGTGAATCCAGGTTCCTTTGGAGATGGATTCTTTTGCGACTCCGATGGGAGCACCATATTTCAGGATTTTACTGCCGGCAGGAATGTCTTTCAGGGCAAATTTGTGACCCTGTGGGATATTTTCCAGCAAAGTGATGCTTTCTCCTTCTGATGAAAGGACAGTTCCGGATTTGAGAGGAGTCAGCGCAACTGCTACACTGTCAGAAGGATGAATCTTCAGATACTTTTTCATGTTATTTCTGTCTCCTTGTTTTGAAAATAGGAAAGTGAAATAATGTAAGGGCTTACATCAAATGTACAGCGAAAACAAGAAATCGTCAACATGTTTTTTTGTAAATATGTAAAAAATACAAATTTCGTTAAAAATTACTAGAAATCAAGGAAAAAACTTGTGAAAAATACGGATGAAAAAAGAATTGCCATGAAAAAAATATGCAGTTATAATGAAAATAAGTGTAAGGGCTTACATGAAAAATCTGTGAACCGTGAGAGGAAAGTGAAAGAATATGAGTTTGAATATATATGATATTGCGAAGCTTGCAGGAGTGTCCATTGCTACCGTATCAAGAGTAGTCAATGATAGTCCGAAGGTAAGCCAGAAGACAAAAGATAAAGTATTGGCTGTTATGGCAGCCAATGATTATACACCAAATGTATTTGCCAGAGGTATGAGTCTGAATTCCATGAAAACTGCAGGAATTATCTGTCCGGATGTGTCTGATCATTATATGGCTAAAGCAGTGGCATATCTGGAAAAGAATCTGAGAAGTTATGGATATGACTGTATTCTGTATTGCAGCGGATATGAGCAGGAAAGTAAGGAGACAGCGGTTCAGCTGATCCTTCAGAAACGAATTGATGCCTTGATTCTGGTAGGTTCCAATTATGCAGGAGATGCCCGGTACGGAGAAGATGTGAGCTATATAAGGAAGGCATCGGAAGAAGTACCTGTATTTTTGATGAATGGGTGTATAGAGGGAAAGAATATTTACAGTGTGATTACCAATGATTATCAGGCCGTGTATGACAGCGTGTCGGAATTGATCCAGGCAGGGAGAAAGAAGATTCTCTTTATCAGCGATTCGTATTCCTATAGTGCCATGAATAAGCAACGAGGATATGAAAATGCATTGAAAGCGCATGGACTTCCGGTACTCGGAGAGAGAAAGATTTATATGAAAAATGATATTCATATGGTAAGAGATTTGCTTCTGGCAAGACGTGATCTGGATTTTGACGCAGTGGTTGCATCCGAGGACGGCATTGCAGTAGGTGTGCTGAAATATGCAAAGGCCAGAATGTTGTCGGTTCCGGAAGATTTAAGCATTATCGGATATAATAATTCAGAACTTTCCATCGGATGTGAGCCGGAGCTTACATCGGTAGACGGAAGAGGAGAAATTTTGTGTAAAGTAACAATCGATTCCATGATGGAAGTGCTGGGAGGAAAAAAGATTGATCCTCTGATGAGGATTGATTGCCGCCTGGTAAAACGATGTACTACTGATTTTTAATGAAGATAATTGTGAAAGGAAACAAAATCATAAAAAGAATGAAGAAATTTTTTGCTGTTCTTTTATGTATGGCTGTGATCGCAGGCATGTCCGGATGCAGTTCTGTGAATAGCGGAAAAAGAATTGTTCGTATTTCCCATGCACAGTCGGAAACCCATCCGGAGCATCTGGGACTTTTGGAATTTAAAAAATATATTGAAGAAAATCTGGGAGAGAAATATGAAGTACAGATTTTCCCGAATGAAATCCTTGGAGCTGCACAGAAAGCGATTGAACTGACACAGACAGGTGCGATTGACTTTGCTGTTGCAGGTACTGCAAATCTGGAAACCTTTGCAGATGTGTATGAGGTGTTCAGTATGCTGTATCTGTTTACTTCCGAAGAAGCATATCATGCAGTGATGAATGATACAGAATATATGAATCAGGTTTATGAGTCCACGGATGATGCAGGGTTCTGCGTGCTTACCTGGTACAATGCCGGAACAAGAAGCTTCTATGCAAAGAAACCAATTGATACACCCGATGATATGAAAGGGCTGAAAATTCGTGTACAGCAGAGCCCGGCCAGTGTCAATATGGTAAAAGCATTTGGTGTAGCTGCATCTCCTATGGGATTCGGTGAAGTGTATACGGCAATTCAGCAGGGAGTCATTGACGGAGCAGAAAATAATGAGCTGGCACTTACCAACAACAAACATGGTGAGGTGGCAAAATATTATTCTTACAATAAACACCAGATGGTACCGGATATGCTGATCGGAAATCTGAAATTTTTGAACAGCTTAAATGATGAAGAGAGAGAAATCTTTGAAGAAGCAGCCCGCCTTTCTACAGAAGTGGAAATGGCAGCCTGGGATGACCAGGTAGAAGCAGCGAAAGAAATCGCACAAAATGAAATGGGTGTGGAATTTATCGATGTCGATGTGGAAGTATTCAAAGATAAAGTGGCAAACGTACAGCAGGAAATGCTGGATGCGAACCCGGATATCCAGGATATCTACGATCATATCCAGAAAATCAATGAAGAATATAAGGAGGCGGAATAAATGAAAACCTTACATTCCATTCGAAAAGCAATTGATCTGGTGCTCAGTTCTGCCTGTGTGATTATTTTCGCACTGATGGTCTGCATCGGTACCTATCAGATCGTGACCAGATTCTTTTTTAACAGTCCAAGTACGGTATCAGAAGAACTTCTGACTTACAGCTTTACCTGGATGTCTCTTCTTGCAGCTGCCTATGTGTTCGGAAAAAGAGATCATATGCGTATGGGATTTCTGGCAGACAAGCTGACAGGAATCAGAAGAAAAGTGCTGGAAATCGTAATCGAGCTTCTGATTATGCTCCTTGCAGGAAGCGTCATGACCTATGGCGGAATGAATATTATGAAACTGACCATGACACAGAAAACAGCATCTCTCGGTATTCCTATGGGTGTCATCTATACGGTTGTGCCTCTGGCCGGTATTCTGATTGTTGTTTATTGTGTTTTGAACATCATCGATTTGGTAAACGAAACAGAACAGTAATTTCTGATTGAATTTGATAAGTGTGAAAAAGGAGTTTTATTTATGAATACAGCAATTGTATCAGGATTGATCATTTTGATCCTGCTTGTTATCATGCTGCTGGCCGGAGTTCCCATTGCGGTTGCGCTTGGGATTTCCTCCGTATGCGCAATTCTTCCTGTTATGAACATGGATGTAGCCGTATTGACCGGTGCTCAGAGAATCTTTTCCGGTATTTCCGTATTCAGTCTGCTGGCGATCCCGTTTTTTGTACTTGCCGGTAATATCATGAACAAGGGCGGAATCGCGGTACGTCTGATCAATCTTGCAAAACTGATCACAGGACGTACCCCTGGTGCGCTTGCGCAGACAAATGTAATTGCAAATATGCTTTTCGGAGCAATTTCCGGTTCCGGTACCGCAGCTGCTTCTGCAATGGGATCCATCATCGGGCCCATTGAAAAAGATGAAGGATATGATCCGAACTTCTCCGCAGCAGCCAATATTGCAACTGCTCCTACGGGACTGTTGATCCCTCCAAGTAACGTAATGATCACATTCTCTTTGGTAAGCGGCGGAACTTCCGTAGCGGCTCTTTTCATGGCCGGTTATATTCCCGGAATTTTATGGGGACTGGCATGTATGCTTGTTATCTATGTGCTTGCAAAGAAAAACGGATATAGAAGCAAAACAAAATTTACTTTCAAAGAAGCTATGAACATTATCATTCAGGCATTGCCTTGTCTTTTGCTGATCGTAATTGTAATCGGCGGTATTATCGGTGGTATCTTCACGGCTACAGAAGGTTCTGTTGTAGCAGTTGTATACAGCCTGGTATTGTCCCTGGTTGTATATCGTTCCATCCGCATCAAAGATCTTCCGAAAATCTTCAAAGAAAGTGCGGAAATGACAGGTATCATCATTTTCCTGATTGGTGTATCCAGCATTATGTCCTGGGTTATGGCATTTACCAATATTCCGACAGCTGTATCAAACGGACTGCTGGCAATCAGTAATAATAAGATCGTAATTTTCCTGTTGATCAATGTGATTCTTCTGGTTGTAGGTACGTTTATGGATATGACACCGGCCTGCTTGATCTTTACTCCGATTTTCCTTCCGGTTTGTACAGCACTTGGCATGAATCCGATCCATTTCGGTATTATGATGATCTTTAACTTGTGTATTGGAACCATTACCCCGCCGGTTGGTACCACACTGTTTGTAGGTGTAAAAGTTGGTAAGGTGAAAATCGAAACGGTCTTTAAACAGCTTCTGATTTACTTTGCGGCAATTTTTGTTGTACTGATGCTTGTAACTTATATTCCTCAGTTAAGCCTTTGGCTGCCAAGTCTGATGGGATATGTATAAACTATATTTTAATAATTACAGGAGGTATCTGTTATGAAAACTTTTATGGACAAAGACTTTCTTCTTTCCACAGATACAGCCAAAGAGCTGTATCATGACATTGCGGCTAAAATGCCGATTCTTGATTATCACTGCCATATTTCCCCACAGGAAATTGCAGAGAACAGAAAATTTGACAATATTACCCAGGTATGGCTGGGCGGAGACCATTATAAATGGCGTCAGATGCGTTCCAACGGCGTAGAGGAAAAATACATTACAGGAGATGCATCTGACCGTGAAAAATTTCAGAAATGGGCAGAAACACTGGAAATGGCAATCGGAAATCCTCTTTATCACTGGAGTCATCTGGAATTGCAGAGATATTTTGGATATACCGGTGTTCTGAACAGTGAGACTGCAGAAGAAGTATGGAATCTGTGCAATTCAAAACTGCAGGAAGATTCCATGCGTGTGCAGAATCTGATCCTTCAGTCCGGTGTAACCTTAATCTGTACTACCGATGATCCGGCAGATGACCTGAAATGGCATAAGATTCTGGCAGAAGATGAGAACTTTCCGGTACAGGTACTTCCGGCATGGAGACCGGATAAAGCGATGAATCTGGAAAAACCGGATTATGTGGAATATCTGGAAAAGCTGGGAAAAGCAGCAGGTATGGAAATTAAAACTTTTGCAGATCTGAAAGAAGCTTTGAAAAAGAGAATGGCGTTCTTTGATTCTATGGGATGTAAAGCATCGGATCATGGACTGAACTACGTTGCATATGCACCGGCAAGTGAAGAAGAAATGGAAGCTGTTTTTGCAAAACGTATGAATGGAGAAGCCGTTTCAGCAGAAGAAGAGAAGAAATTTAAGACTGCTTTTATGCTCTTTGTTGCAGGAGAATACAGCCGTCTTGGATGGGCGATGCAGCTTCATTACGGATGCAAACGTGATAATAACACATCGATGTATAACAAACTGGGACCGGATACCGGATACGATTGCATCAATAACTATGCACCGGCGGCAGAACTGGCAGATTTCCTGAATGCAGTGAATGAAGCAGGCAGCCTGCCAAAGACTATTCTTTACAGCCTGAATCCAAACGATGATGAAGTCATCGGTACCATCATCGGATGCTTCCAGAATGCAGATACGGTAGGAAAGATTCAGCAAGGTTCCGCATGGTGGTTTAATGATAATAAGACAGGTATGATGAAACAGATGACTTCTTTGGCAAATCTGGGACTTCTGGGAAATTTTCTGGGTATGCTTACCGATTCCAGAAGCTTCCTGTCCTATCCACGCCATGAATACTTCAGAAGAATTCTCTGTGAACTGATTGGCGGATGGGTAGAAAATGGAGAATATCCGAAAGATATGAAAACACTGGAAAAAATTATCAAAGGCATTTCCTACAATAATGCAGTAAGATACTTTGGATTCCAGTTGGAAACAAAATAAAGAACAAACAAAAAGCAAAATGGCTTTCACCAGGTCTACACCTCCGACCTGGCGGAAGCCGTTTTTTTATGATATAGAAGCAGGTACAAAAGTGAGCATATCAGCAGAAGATGGAACCGAGATTTACACCTTTGAAAGTTCCAAAACATTTTCCGGCATTGTGTTCTCCTGTCCGGAACTGGAACAGGGAAAAACATACATTTTTACAGCAGGAGAAGAGAGCCAGACAGTCACTCTGGATGAAGTAAACGTGCAGTAAGAGAGGCACTGGAAGGAACCGAAAGTGCACTGAGAGAAGTCTGCGTGGGACAACTTCCGGAAATATACGATGGAAAAAATCCATGTTCATCAAAAGGATGTTTCGCCCAGGCCTGGAGTGTTGGAGAAATACTGCGAGTTTATGATGCAGTTCAATAACAGAGAAAATCGAAAGGGGCTGTCAGAAACAGTCTCTTTCGATTTTCCATGAAAAAAGAATCAGGTATCTTTGTATAATGCTTCCAGCATATTTAAAATATGCTCTGTTTTGAATTTACTGCTGTCGATACATAAATCATAATGACTGAGATCCATCCATCGGGAGTCCGTAAAATACTCGTAATAATAACGGCGTTCTTTATCGATCTTTTTGACAAGTCTTCTGGCGCTGGAAACTTCACGGCCTACACGTTCACAGATGGTTTGTACACGGGCACCAAAAGGTGCATGGATAAAAACAGAACGGCATTTATCCTGTAAAATAAAATCAGCACATCTTCCTACAATGATACAGTCTTCCTTTTCTGCCAGTTGACGGATTACAGCAGACTGGGCCTCAAACAGGACATCATTCATGGGGCGGAAATGATATTGAGGATCCAGCTGCATAGCCTCTTTTATAGGGAAATGCCATTGGTTTGCCCGTTTTTCGTCTATTTTTTCCAGCGTTTTTGTGGAGATATTACTTTCCTGGCTGACCAGTTCAATCAGCTCTTTATCATAGAATGGAATATTGAGTCTTTCAGACAGGGCTTTTCCGATGAGTCTTCCATTGCTTCCGTAAGTTCTGTTGATAGTGATGATTCGTTTTTCCATAAATACCCCTCCTTTTTTACTATATCTGATTAGGCGTTTGCGAAACGCCACAGCCCGCATAAAATCGGGCTTTTTTCTTTGATAAAACAGAACAACTCCTCACCGGTTTGTGGTAAAATTTA
>OBLI01000580.1_pt1 | contig 38863 bp, 37 predicted proteins | sample 1519701 | NCBI WGS metagenome assembly OBLI01 (sample SAMEA3663005, study PRJEB22513) | pig gut metagenome | biome: pig gut; feature: pig-associated habitat; material: faeces | place: France | collected 2012
TGTTCTATGCCGTCTGCGAGGTGCTGTAAAGCTACCCGAAAACGGGCTATTGTATACGTAAGTAATTGAAAACTATATAATTGTTAAATTTTTAACGAAGTATTGTTACATAGTCGCGGAAAAGCTGGTTGTCATATTTTACAGTTGAGAATTTGTACGTACTGCGCCTTTTGATCATATCTTCGTACAAGTCATGCTCCTCGTCCGTAAACTCCCTTAGCTCCTTCAGCCGATTGAACAGAGCACTAAGGAAGATTGTGATTGTAGTTAGTCGCTGTTGTCCGTCTATGATGGCATAAACGTTTTCATCAGTTTTCTCATAAAGGAAATGTCCGAAATAGTATGGCGTAGATACCTCACTTTTAAGGTAATCTTCGAGGTCAACAAGAAACGTGTTGACTTGTTTTTTTGAGCCGTTGTCCTTCTTGCCGGTTTCCCAGGAATAGGCTCTTTGGTAATCTGGAACAAAGATTCGGTTGCCTCGCATCATTCCAGTAATAGTTGTTGAAGCTTCCATGCATATATTTTATATGTTAACAGATTTGATTTCTAGAAATTATTGTCACGATAACGCTTTACCTTTTCAAGAACCGAACTTATTGTAGATGCAATCAAGTCATCAGAGTCGGTCATATTAAAGATTTTCAATACATGACGAGACTCATTGAGTCCTGGGTATTTGTTAATCTCAGATCCTTCGCCAATACCTTCAATAATCTTGACCGTCTCTGCTGGAATCCAAGATCGAGAGAATATGTTGAGAACAAATTTATCGTCTATCGGTGTCAAATCTATACCGATATAGTTTCCTGACTTTATATAGCCGCCTCTAGCGCCACGTTCTACATAATAATCATGGACAAGTACAGAATTATTGTAAATCCATTGTTTTGAACCGTTTGCAGGAATTTTAGACTTTATGTTGCTAATTCTATCTCTGAGAGCGATTTCCTTTTTGCAATCTTCCTCATATTTATGGAGTTCAGACTTCTGAACAAGGAAAATGTGGAAGTTTTGAATTGTACGCATTCTATTCTTCTCATCAAAAGTAGTTGCGTCATTGTACAATTCTTTGTGGAATACATCCGAAATCGCGAATAACTGACCTAACATTTCCTTTTTATTGTCGTCGCCTTCCTTAATTTTCCAAATGATGGATTTTACTTGTTCGCTTATTTCCAGAATGCTATCTTCTGATGTGTGCATTGCAATGGAAGCCACTTGAAACTGAAGACGGATTTCTTCTTGTTCATCTATTTGTTGATCTTTGACTACTTCGCATAATTCCCTCATGAAATCCTGGTATATGCTAAGTTTTTCTTCAAAGATCTTACTTTTTTTCTCTTTCTTCTCTTCACTTTCCATTTGACCTTGCAAAAGGAATAAAGTGATCATGGCCGCAACAACAGCACCTGCCAGTGCTGATAATATCTGTGCCGCAAAATCCGTACTAGGCCATGCTCCTGAAAAGCATGCAAGACAGACAAACCCAATAAAAAGGGCGACACAAACCAGAAGGATAATGGATGTAGAATCTTTCTTCATAATTGTATTGTGTTTGTTATAATAGTTTTATTGCTATTGCGGCGCAAGCTTCCGCATCAGCGAGTGCATGGTGGTGGTTCTCAAGATTGTAACCACAAGCCGCCGAAACCGTATGATGCTGGTGGTTTGGAAGTGACTTTCCGAAATGCTCTCTTGAAGCTGTCAGTGTATCATAGAATGTGTAGTCGGGATAATCCATCTGATAAACCTGGAATGCTGCTTTCAGGCATCCTTCATCGAAGCAGGCATTGTGGGCAACAAGCGGCAGGCCCTCAATCTTCGGAGCAATCTGCTCCCACACTTCTGAGAATACTGGTGCGTCTTCGGTGTCGGCTTCGGTGAGACCATGCACATTGCTGCAGAACCACTTGTAGTATCCCTGTTTCGCTCATGATTGCTTCATTTTGAATTACAACACAAAAATACGCATTAACAATGTAAAATTATTACACTGATAATGCTTTCTCGTTAAAAACCGACAACTTTATGCTGTTTTGAGAACTTTTCCTGGCCACAAAGTTCTTTCAGATAGTCAAGCGAATAGCCGGCGCCAGTAAGAACCCTGTTCATTGTCACCTTCCTCACAACATTGTCAATCTCGCCACCAGAGAGATTATAACTCTCGGCAAGAACCTTTGCAGCATCTTCACTGAGTCCGTTCAACTTATCCATCCAGATGTGAATCTTGGCCTCCAGACTCGGTCTTTCAAACTTCACCTTAAACAGGAAACGTCTTTCAAAAGCAGGATCAAGACTGCTTTCAAGGTTAGTGGTTGCAATCAGAATGCCTTTCTGCTTTTCCATCTGCTCAAGGATGATATTCTGGATCGCATTCTCGGTCTGGTCAACGCTGCTTCCCTTATTCTCAAGACGCTTGCCGAAGATTGCATCTGCCTCATTGAAAAGCAGGATCGGAAGATTCTTTGCCTTCTTGCAGAGTCTTTCGTACTTGGTAAACACGCCCTTTACCAGCTTCTGACTTTCTCCGTACCAGCAGGTCTTCATTTCCGAAATATCCACCTGCATCACATCTCTGCCGGTCGCTTTGGCAAGCTGATAGACCGTCTCAGTTTTGCCCGTACCAGGTGAGCCGTAAAAGATGGCTGCCACACCCTTAGGAAGCGCTTGCTCCTCAAGTCTGTCCTGAAGTAGTGCAAATGCATCAGGCTGGATGCTGTCGCGAAGGAAACTGATTTCCTTATCAAGTTCTTCCGAGTAATAGAGGTTTTTGGCCTTGATCATATCCACGCTCAGAAGGTCATTTGTCTTATCCTTCTTTTTGAACTTGTCTGCATCCTCACCAAGGAACAATTCCAGGCCATCGTCTGTGAGATTAACTTTGACACTTCCAAAGAAAGACTGTTCGCCAAGCTCAGCAAGTCCGGCTATCTGAAGAATGTGCTCCTCATTCTGCCAACGGATGGATTGTACCATAATATCACTCTGCTTGTCATAGATGTCCTTCAGGGCTGAATCCAGATAGGTTCTACCATCCAGATAATTGTTACATAGGTAATAGAAGAATACCCGGTCAATCGGATCTTTGATCAATTTCCATGCGTTTTTGACGAGTTCCAGATTACTGTTTTCATGTTCAAGGCGGCAGATTTCGCCTACAACCGTTCTGTACGAATAATTCTCGTGTCTTCTCATCTGTACATAGTTGTCAACTGATTTGACGAACTCGAACTTGTCAAGATCCTTGATCTTATTCATTTTGCATTCAGCAAACTCACCAAGAAAAAGTACGTAGCCCTCACGAGCAGGTTTCATCTTGTAGTCATCATCATCCTTCCATGTTTTGACCAGACCAAGTTTTTGCAGCATCGAGCTCTCATCCATGAAGGTTTTCATTTTCAGAAGCAATTCTTTATGGTTATCCATGATATCCTTTAGGGTCTCCTCCAAATTTGAATTACTATCATCAAAATAGCAGTCCTTGCATGTATCATAGAATAGAATTCTATCATCAATAGCAGGAACAAGATCCTTGATTCGACAGACAAACTCACAAGAAGAGTACTTCTTTTCCAGATCGCTTACCATAGCAAAAAGATTTGAGGTGCTGACATGCTCGTCACTACGATTTTCTACCCATGTACCCACCGTCTTCACGAATTCGAACTGGTCAAGGGACTTGCTGAATTGCTTACAGCCGTCAATAGGCTCACAGTCAATGATTGCCTCAAAAATGGCGTCAGCGACCTTGAATTCATACTTGAGGAACTGCATCTTCTCATTTGTGACCTCAATCAAACCACGAGAAAGCATGTCATCAATGTCTCTCTTATAGCTGATAATATCAAGCGCAGAACACTCGAAATATCTGGCCACGTCATCGATATCACTATAGGATCCGCCCGCACACCTGTCATAGATTGCAGAGAATATCACTGTCTGCATCGCATTTATGCCAAGATACTCTCCAAGAAGCTTGATTTCACTCTCTACATCAGATATATTCTTCAGTTTTTCGTCACGGAGTTTGCCGGAAATAGTCTGTATCAGACTTACTGCGTTAAATGTCTTTTCCATAATACTTCATTTAGGGATTAACTTCACTGCCGATAAACACGATTTTGCTTTCCAACAGAAGCGTCCCCAGATTTACATTTTCCTTTGCCATATGATTGTTTGTTTTGTTTTCATACTGCAAAGGTCTATAAGCACAATGTAATATTATGGCAGTAGCTCACAAATTTCGAATTATTTGAAGTTTTTATGCAGTATTTTCAGTTCATGGTGTAAAGTTTATCAATTTCCGAGATCCTGATGAGCTTTTCCGAAAGTGTCATCATTGTAATCGATTGGTTTCACGGGACAAAGGAAACAGCTTCCACTGTAAGAATGTGGCAGCATATTATTATTTTTATGCAAGTATATATCCTGCCAAATTCTTGCAGTGGAATGTCGCATTTTTGCAGCATAAATACATAGAACAATGAAACATTCAGGAGATTCATTCGAGCAGCAGACGAAGTGGCCCGAAAGTATGAAAGCCATGGCCATCGCCTCCAACATACTTGTCGCCGGAGCCCCTAAGCAGGGCAAGAGCACGGCGATAAGAATAATAGTGGACGTCATCAAGAGCCGTCCGGAAGCCTCCGGTATGCAATTCAGGTTCATCGACACGTCGAAGCCTCATTGGGATGCGGATGAGACGCTCGGCGAATTGTGCCGTGAACTGGAAAGGAGGGAGACCCTGCAAAATGTAGGTGTCGACATCTCGGGGTTCCCTTTGATTGTGACCGTGATTGATGAATATTCCGACCTGATGCTATTCGGCAGCAGGGACTCAAGGCGCTCTGTCAAGGACTCCGTCCTGCGACTTGCAAAGAAAGGCCCGGAAGTCGGAATGCGGCTTATCCTGTCATCCAGACACCCCTCGCAGGAGGTGAAGTCACTGCTCCCCTTCTTCCCTACCCGTTTGGTACTCAGGGTTTCGAACCGGAAGGACTCGAAGCGGCTTCTGAAATCCGAGGCGGCTTTCCGGGAGCTGAACTCCAGCGGAGAGAGGTTTCTCTATGACAAAGGCGTCATCTCCCATTGCAGCCCTTCCGGAGTCACTGATTGACATTACCATGTCATTGTTTGCATGTGTTATAAATATGTTATATATTTGTACTCATAATAATAACAAATGATATGAACACAAGAGTATCAAGCAATAAGAAGCAGACCGCCTTTAGATTCAGTGAAGATCTTCTGGAAAGGCTCAAGATACGTGCTAAGAAAGACAATCGTAGTCTCAACAACTATGTTGAAAAAATTCTGATGGAAGCCGTTTATGATGAGCCCAACGAGGAAACGGTTGCCGCGATGAAGGAAGCGAAGGAAGGAAGGACTCTCGAGACGCTTGACCTTGCGAAACTCAAGGAATTTGTAGCATCCCTATAGACACATAGTTATGTGGAGAATGATTTTCTTCTGATCTGGATAGATGAGGAGAGCAATCAAATCAGATTGACCCGCCTCGGGAGCCATTCCGAACTCTTCAAATAATAGAGAGCCAGCGTTGTGGGAGACATATGCCGACAAGATACATCTGTGATACCGACCATTACAACGAGGTCATCGCCCGTTGCGCTTCGGTGAAGTCGTCCCTCTGGATAGGGACTGCAGACATAAAGGACCTGCACGTCAAGGTGGGGTCCGACAGCCTGCCGTTCCTCGCCGTCCTCGCGAAACTGATCCGCAAGGGTGTGGGCGTGAGGCTCCTGCACGCCAAGGAACCGGGACCAGTCTTCCGGGAGGAATTCGACAGGTATCCGTCCCTCTTCACTGGGCTGGAGAGGGCCCTCTGCCCGAGGGTGCACTTCAAGATCTTCGTATTCGACGGGAAGGAGGCCTACATAGGCTCCGCCAACCTGACCGGCGCGGGGATGGGAATGAAATCCGGACGCAGGCGCAACTTCGAGGCGGGCATCCTCACGGACGACCCGGCGCTCGTCGCTGCGGCAATGGACCACTTCGACTCGGTATGGGCGGGATTCAGATGCAAGGACTGCGGCAGGAAGGAATACTGCGGGGACCCTATCGTGCAATAGCTGCCACCTGAGCGACTTCGATTTCGAAGTACCCGCAAAGATGGATTGGGGAAGGAACAGATCGCCTCTCATTTGACTTTCATCGAGGCAGTCTTCACCAATGCATGCAAAATACTAACCCGGTCGCAAAGAGAGCGAGACGGAATATTATACCCATAAAGATATAATTCGCATTCAAAACAAATATTTATACCCAAAATGGTATAATTCATAATAATTCTGTATATTTGCACCCGAACTGATATAATTTACGATATGAATACACTATCAGCTACCGTCAAATCATTGCGCAAGCAATTCAACATGACACAGGAGGAGCTTTCCCTCAAGTCAGGAGTCGGACTACGGTTTGTCCGTGATCTGGAACAGGGAAAACCCACATTACGCCTTGACAAAGTAAACCAATTGCTTGATTTCTTCAATTATGAAATGGTTCCACAACCGAAACAGAACAACCAACGATGAAACGGGCAAACATATATTATAAAAATGTATTGGCGGGAGTCCTTACAGAAGGAGATGACGGTTATGAATTCCATTATCTTCCGGAATATCTGGCATTAAATGAAGCTAAACCAGTCAGCCTGACTATGCCTTTGCAGAAGGAAGTTTTCAGAAGCAATGTGCTCTTTCCTTTCTTTGACGGTCTCATACCTGAGGGATGGCTGCTGGATGTGGCATTGCGCAATACGGATATAAGTCTGCTTGACAGAATGTCCCTGTTGCTTCTTTGCTGCAAGGACTGTGCAGGAGCCGTAAGTGTTGAACCTGTAATTGAGGAGGAAAGTGCAAATGTGTAAATGCCTGTATTGTTACCGTCCGCTTGAAACGGGGGAGAAGGATTTTCATGCCAAGTGTGCAAGGAAATTCTTTGGTACAGAGAAAGTTCCTGTTTTAGACTACACTTGCGAAGATTTGGAAAAACTGGCCATACAGGTCATAAAAGACCAGACTTCACTCACCGGTGTCCAGCCAAAATTGTCCTTGCATCTCAATGAACATGAAGGAAGTCAACGGTTGACTATTGTGGGCTTATGGGGAGGCTTTATATGCAAACCTCAAACGATACAATTTGCCCAGATGCCGGAAGCGGAAGACCTGACCATGCATTTGGCGGAATTGGCTAAAATCGACGCTGTGCCGCATACACTGATGCGTATGGCTGACAATAGTCTGTGTTATCTGACAAAGAGGATTGACCGCTCAAGTACCGGTGAAAAGGTGGAGATGGAAGACATGTGCCAGTTGACCGAAAGACAGACTGAACATAAATACAGAAGCAGTTATGAACGTATCGCCAAAGCGATAGTACAATATTCTTCAATGCCTAAAATGGATGTGACAAATTTCTTTGAAGTGGTGTTGTTTTCATGGATTACAGGCAATAATGACATGCATCTGAAGAATTTTTCATTGTTTGAACCGCATGATGGCAATATACGTCTGACTCCAGCTTACGATATGCTGAATGCCGTAATCCTCAATCCGAAAGACGATGAGGAATTGGCATTGACCTTGAATGGAAAAAAGAAAAAGTTGAAACGGTCGGATTTCATAACGTCAGGTCTGACAATGGGTGTTGAACAAAAGACGATAGAACGCCTTATCGGCAAATATGTAAAACTCTTGCCTGACATGAAAAAGCTTATCGGCAATTCATTTCTGAATGATGAACTTAAAGACAAGTATACAGAGTTGATCACAGAGCGTATAGATAGAATCGTGGAGTAGGAACATCCTATGACGCCAAGGACCGGGCTCAAGATAGCGTTCTTTACTGCCACATTTATGCAGTAATTATCCTTATCTTCGCACCGTGAAACAATAAAGACGACGCAATCATGGCAAAGAATATTGTTGGTGCACAGGACTGTGGATGCTGCATGCGCTTTGCCTTAACAGTGTCCTGCAGGAGAATGATTACATGAACAGAACATACGGGAAGAAATGACAGATTTTGTTGCAATAGACTTCGAGACGGCAAACGAGCAGCCGTCCAGCGTCTGCTCCGTCGGAGTGGTGATTGTGCGTGACGGGGAGATTGTGGACTCCTTCTACAGCCTCATCCACCCGGAGCCCGAGTACTACCAATGGTTCTGCCAGAGGGTTCACGGACTTGGGCCGGAGGACACCGAAGATGCACCTGTGTTCCCATACGTATGGGAGAAGATTGAACCTCTCATCGAGGGACTACCATTGGTGGCTCATAACTCCCGTTTCGACGAAGGATGTCTCAAGGCCGTGTTCCGTGTCTATCAGATGGACTATCCCGACTATGAGTTCCACGACACCCTCGCGGCTTCCCGAAGTCACTTCGGCTGCCGGCTCCCCAACCATCAGCTCCAGACCGTCGCGGCAGCCTGCGGATATGACCTCGTGAACCACCATCATGCCCTTGCGGATGCAGAGGCCTGCGCCGTGATAGCGATGCAGTTGTTGTAATACCTACTAATGAACCATTATGAACCAGCCCTGGTCAGATTATGACTGACGTCTCTCACGAAGCCTGCAAGAATTGCAGGGATTTCCCGTCAGGGATGGAGAGCCCTTCGTGAAGATACGCACAAGAGGAAGGCTCGGAAGTCGGAATGCGACTTATCATGTCATCCAGACACCCCTCGCAGGAGATAAAGTCCCTGCTCCCCTTGCTTCCATTGCAACATTCTTTCGTAGTTCCATTGTCCAAGGATTGAGGCCTGATAAGATTACTAGCTGGAGTGACTACTTCTTGTAGTGCCCGAAAGCAGATAGAACTAGAACTTCAATAACTTCATCATAGATACGATACACAAGTCTGTGCTCATACGTTATACGGCGGGAATATACATTCCCGTCGTAACCCTTAAGTGGCTCAACCTGACCGGTACCAGTTCTAGGATGTTCCTGGATTTCCTCCAGAAGCTTTGACAGTTTCTTTACTGCCTGAGGTGCTTTCTTGCTCAGTTCCTTAAGGTCCTTCTTTGCGTCGTTAGAAAAAACTATTCTATACATTTCAGTCTTCATTAATCATTCGACTAAGGAAGCCATCAACACTCTCCCCTTCCTCCATTCTATGAACCTTACCCTGTTCATACTCCTCAATACCGCGTCTGATTTTAGCCTCCAAAGTGGTCTGATCAACGAGCGTATCACTATCTTTGATTGGCACAAGCCTATAACTGCCGTGACTTCTAGACGTAATCACGACATCATTTGTAAGGGCTAAGTCAAAGTATTTACGCTGGTTAGCCCTGAATTCTCTGCTGCTTACTACAACCATTTTCATTCTATTTTGTTTTGCAAATATATCATTTTTCAAATAAAGTACCAAAATGGTACACATTTATTTTAGTGATCAGCTGGATTTCCAGGCCCAACATTATAATTATACAACGACAAATCGGGATTTAGAAAATGATGCCGTGATACACCGCATTCTGCCATCAGTAATGCTCCCGACCGGTTCGCCAGCCGGGAGTTCATTTATGGCTTAATCGTCCTCACCAACGGGACCGGGAAAGAATAGAATATCTTTGGACACCCATGCTTCTCGCCACCGAAGAACGGACCTGGTCGAAATTCAAGAAAATGCCCTCAATCTCCGAGGACCCGACAATATCGTGGGTCAGGACCTCGACGGCAGCCTGCTGCCGGACATCGAAACCGAAAGCAGACAACCTCCCCTCAAGGAAACCGGCGGCCTTGTTTACCTTCGCGAGTTTGAGACTGATGCGGGTCTGATCCCATGTGAAATTCGGCCAATTCTCAGTCTGATGGATGTACATATCTCCCTCATTTTTCCGCAAAAAAATCAGTTGCGGAATATAAACCGCAAATTTTGCGGATTATATTCCGCACTTTCCTGAAACGTCCTTTCTGCAGATTCTCCAGGATACGGCGCTCATTGCCTGAAACATAAAGGTTCTCTATGAACGGCATATCATTCGCTGTTCCCTCAGGACCCTCTATCAGATGAACCGTCATGCCCGGAAGGGAGATATTCTTTGCCATTATTTCCAATAAGAATCTGATTTCAATGCAAAATCAGCAATTTTGTCGAATAAGAGAGGTGAAATCGGGTAATTTTGTAGATTAAGAGTCAATTCGGCTCAAGGGCGACCTCTCGTGATCACTGAGGCTCCCACAAATTCATACTGCTGATACCCAAATCCCGCAAGCCTAATCCTTCAGGGTAAACCCGATTTCGTCCAATGCCTGCGCAAGGGCCTCCCTGGTGGCCGTACCCTCTACAAGAGCTTCCCCGGTGGCGAGATCCACGCTGGCGGCGGTGACTCCCTCTACCGAGCGGAGAGCCTTTTCTGCAGACATCCTGCAGTGGTTGCAGTTCATGCCTTCGATGTGATATGTCTTTGCATTCATGGTATTGTTTGCATTATCAGGTTTATGAATATGTCCGTGCAGGAAAAGTGCGTTGATCAGGAGCAGGGCCAGAACCACGCTGCAGACAATGCTGAAGACCGAATCACCGTCGCAGCATCCGCGGTGTGAGGTGTTCAGCCTCGCAAGGAAATCCACAGCTCCCGAGAACTGCAGCCAGTCAATAAGGGTGCCGAAACAGATGGCTCCGATGACAATGCTCAGGATATAGACCAATGTCGTCCTGGTCCCAAGCACCTTGTGCACGACCAGCATGGACGCCAGGTTGCAGGCCGGCCCGGCCATCAGAAGGACCAGGGCAGCCCCCGGAGTGAGTCCTTTGAGCATCAGCGCCACCGCAATCGGGATGCTGCCTGTCGCGCAGACATACATCGGCATCGCTATTGCCAGCACCAACAGCATTGAAGCGAAAGTATTGCCCTGGAATATGCTGAACCAGGATTCGGGCACGAGGACCGTGATCAATCCGGCTACCAGCAGGCCGATGGCCAGCCATTTTCCGATGTCGCCCATCATCTCCACGAAGGCATATTCCAATGCATCGACGCATCTAGCGGAGAACGTCTTTTTCTCTTCCACTTCCCTGCTGCAGGATTCCCCACAGCATTGTCCCGGCTCATTCCGCTCCGAGATATTCACAAGCCCTCCCCCGAACACCGAAGTCAGCAATGCGGCAATCGGCCTGGCAATCGCAAACGGAAGTCCCATCAGGCTGTATGTAGCAATGATGGAGTCCACGCCGGTCTGAGGCGTGGCTATCAGGAACGAGACCGTGGCACCCTTCGATGCGCCTTCCTTGCGCAATGACATTGCAGTAGGAATGACCCCGCACGAGCACAGCGGCAGAGGAATGCCGAACAGCGCCGCATTGACGACGCTCTTGAAACTGCGGTCTCCGAGAAAACGCCCGTAATAGCTTTTCGGCATGAAAGCGTGCATAATTCCCGCAAGCAGGAAGCCCAGCAGCAGGTACGGGGACATCTCGTTGAGCAGATGGATAATCTCTTGCATATCATTCATTCTTTATGGACAGCCGGTCCCGGCAAGGCAATGTGCATTGTCCAGCGCAAAGATAATAACAATTGCTGACATGAGCAGGGCTTGCGAGTGTCTGATGCAGAACTTACTCCGCTTATCTGGATTTTACGAGAACTCTCAAAAATCAGAGTCCCTAGACAACGAGCATCTATTTATTGTCAATATATTTTATTTTTGACGAAATATAGATATATTTGCATTGATATGACAAAAGTTGAACAGCATATAATCGAGTTCGCCAAGGCTCATCCCCTATTCACTCCCGCTGACCTCTACAACTCAAACAAGGAGATCAGCAGGCAGTACATGCAGTGGTCACTCGTGCAGCTAGTATCGAAAGGCACAATTTCCAGAGTCAAGCGGGGTTTGTATAAGATAGCTGAAAAACCTCTATTTTCGTATGAGGTCAAGGAAGGAACAAAGCAACTGCATGCATTTCTGAAAGAAGCATTCCCCCACGCACCATTTTGTATTTACGCTGGAGAATGCCTGTCTCCCCTTCAGCATCATCTCTCCTACAATGCCTTGACATACGTTGAGACCGATAGGACTGTTGCCGAGGCTGTATTCCACACTTTGCAAGACAAGGGGTATAAGGTATTTTACAAACCGGACAAAGAAGAATTTTATAAATACATAGACATATCTACGCCTGCAATCATAGTAAAACCGATGGTGTCCGACTCTCCCCTGACAATAACGGATGGTGTCCCAGGACCGACTCTGGAGAAGTTAATGGTCGACATAAGGAGAGACAAGGATTTTGATTATCTGGCAGGAGAAGAAAGTTCGAGGATGCTTGAGAATGCGTTCAACATGTTTACCGTAAACACGACCAAACTGCTCCGATACGCAGGACGGCGCGGGGTCAGAACGGAAATTGAAAATGAAATCAAAGGACTGAATCATGATAAGTATGATAGCAAGACTCAATGCGCACCTGAACGAGAGTAACAAGTTATATTCTATTCTGAAGGAGAAGCCACAATGGTGGACAAGTCTATTGTCCATCAACGGTGTCTATGCTGAAATCCGGAAAGGAGACATAGTAGATGTTTATTACGAGGGTGGACGTATGGCAGAGCTGAAAGTCGGAAGAGACGGGAAACTCAAAGCGTCCTGTCATCCGAAGTATCTTGGCTGTGATGTCGGAGACTCAGAAAATGTGAAATACATTGATTGTCTCAATGTCCTGACCTCAAATCCGAAAAGTATGCTCCCCCGTATCGAGAGTGCATATAGTCAGAAGAATTGCAAGAAATACAACCCTGAAGAGATCAGTGAGAAGAAGATCCAAGGAGACATGATTTGCAAAAAGTCCCCCGTTTATCTCGATTCCGAATTTGCACATAGATATGAAGATGGCTCTCGCAAGACAATCCGCTTCGACCTGGTAACCATTCGTGACAACAATCTGGTCTTTATTGAACTAAAACGCATAGGAGACAATAGGATGCTTGATAAAATCGGCAACACCCCGGAAATTATCAGGCAGATGGACAATTACTGCCGTTTTATAAAAACGAATAGTGATGCCCTCGTTGAATACTATAAAAAACTTTACAGAATCAAGCAGCAATTAGGCTTGCCTGTCCCCCAGTGCGATCTTGACAAGCTCACCATCTGCACAAAGCCACATCTTGTCATACGCAACACATATCTCAAAGAAACATATGACCGGAATTCACGGATAAACAATATTGTAAGAATCCTTCTTGCACACAGGAATGAATTCACTTTTGCCATAGAAGGCAATTATCATTTCGATCAGCTACATATTCAAAGGACCTTGCTGGAACAGGGATTCTTCGATGGCGCAAAGGGCGGTGGCATCTGGCATGGACATAATGGTGACAAGAAATATCCCCATATTCTTTTGGAGGAGGATGTTCAAAAGAACTTTTACAGACCGATCCGCGATGAGGTAGTGAAATACTTCCATGACAATGGAATCAAGTGGTGGGGTGCAGCAAAAGACGACGGGAGCAGACCATCCGGTCACATTCTCTCCTCTCAGATCGCTTGCCTCAATCATATGTTCTGCATAAGGAAAGACAAGGACGCTGCCCTCGCTCTCATCAATGGAATAGAAGGTATGCCAGCGCATTTCAAAGATGTTCTACCGATACCGTCAGAGTCGGAGGCGGGATGTTATATTGCCTTTGAGATGGTCAGCAGCAGGGACTACCTGAATGAAGACGGACCGACACGCGGAGCAAATTGCACATCTGTCGATGCGTTTATATATGCCACCGATGACAATGGGGAACGATGGCTTATCCCAATAGAGTGGAAATATACTGAATCGTATCAGCGTGAGGATAAATCTGCCGAGGACTATAAGGGCAGAGGCCAAAAGGGGAAGCATGGTAAGGGTGAAAAAAGGCTTAGTCGATATTCAGACCTGATCAATTCTTCGGAACAGCTGATTCCTCTTCCGGATTACCACGGGTCAATCTATTTTCAGGAACCTTTCTACCAACTTATGAGGCAGACACTTTGGGCTGAACAGATATGCAGGAGCAAGGATGAATCAGTCATACCTGCACAACATTTCGTTCATGTCCATGTCTGTCCAAAGGATAATGCCCTTCTCCTTAACAAGAATTACACGGATGTGTCAAAGGAGAGTGGTATGGAAAATGCCTGGAAAGCAATGCTGAAGCACCGGAATCTCTATATTCTCATAGACCCGAAGGACCTCATGAGACCTTTATATGATACCCATAAGGATCTATGTGATTATCTTTCAGAACGTTACTGGAAATGAGAATAGTACCGATTCCAGACGGAAGTTCCCAAATTCCACGTTTTGACAGGTTATTTGCGCAATTCAGCGCCCTCATCTGCAGTCTAACACTTCGACATCGGGGACAGAAGCTGCGCCAGGAAGGAAGATAATCCCTTGCAATCCCCGGACCGGCCACCGCATCAAGGACGGTTCCGTTCCGGCGGCAATGTGGGTGCACAGCAGACTTAAAGCACTGCATCAGATCCATGACGATTGGACGCTGACACAGTGTCTGTTCGGAGAGCACATGCTTGCGCTATTTCCGGACGAGAAGGTTGCGTTGGTAGAATCCGAGAAGAGTGCCGTCATATGTGCTGCAGTTCTACTGGATTACCTGTGCGGCAGAACTCGCGGAAAGCGTCAGTTCTGCGACAAAATCAATGTACTCCGTGGCCGGAAAGTCATCGCATGTCCGAATGTGGAAGCCTATGGAACAAGCGACTCACCCCTCTCGGCATCGACGTCTCAGTTCTGTAGAGAAGAATGCTACCGAAGATGAACGGAAACGGAAGATAGACCTGGCAGACAGGATAATTGAGGAACGCCTCAGCGATTGTCAAAGAAATTTTGATTCCTGCGTAGAGTGGCTCATGAGGCCATTAATGGGATTAAGATGATTGTTCACAATGTGGAAATAGCCACTAAAGCAAAGGATTTCTGATAATAATTGACGAAAAATGGCAGATAACAAGGCTTTCTTGTTTAATGTGAACACTTTATTGAAAAAAAAGTCGTACATTTACTTTTATAAGCAAGATAATCATCAATCTCCTCCTGGGGCAATTATATGAAGACTAAAGTACTTCCACCTAGTGCACCTATCCTTATTGAATCAACACGTTCAATAGGGTATTCTTTTGAGTCTGCCTTAGCTGATATTATTGACAATAGTATTTCAAAGGATGCCTCAGAGATTAATATCAACTTCTCTTCACATAATCCCCAATACATTGCCATTATTGACAATGGAGTTGGTATGACAGATCAAGAGCTTGAGGTCGCCATGACTTATGGCAGCAAAAGCTCTTTGGATAAGCGTGATCCAAAAGATCTTGGACGATTTGGGCTGGGTCTTAAAACAGCGTCATTGTCGCAATGCAGGAAATTGACAGTAGTCACAAAGAAAGATAATGTTATATGCGCTGCATCATGGGACATCGACCACATAATTGATACAAATGACTGGTCTACGATATGGTATTCTCCAGAAGAGATTGCCAGCCTTCTTTTCAGCGATGAGCTTGCAAACCAAAATTCAGGAACTATTGTTATCTGGCAGTCTTTTGACAGGATTGCAGATGGATCTTCTAATCCACAAAAAGTTTTTGATGAAAAAATTGAGAGGGCCAGAAGTCACGTTGCCCTGGTATTCCATCGTTTCATGGACCAGGAAAACATCAAGAATAAGGTCAAGATATATTTCAACAATGATCCTATTGAGCCAATAGATCCATTCTTGACAGGCAATGCTTCCACACAGCTTCTTCCTGAGTCAACAATAAGGATTGAAGGAAGTACGATTAAGGTAAAGCCCTACATCCTGCCATTCTCAAGCAAGGTATCCAACAATGACAAGAAGAAACTTGGAGACCTTTGTGACCTGCGTTCAAACCAGGGTTTCTACATATATCGAAACAAACGTCTTATTATCTGGGGTACCTGGTTTAGACTCATAAAAATCCAAGAATTGAACAAATTGGCTAGAGTTCGTGTTGATATCCCGAACTCTCTTGATTCTATCTGGGAGATTGATGTCAAGAAGTCAACGGCTTCGCTCCCCGAAGTCATTAAGAGGAACCTCGTCAATATCGTCGAAAAAACCATTGGTAGCAGCGAACGGGTTTATAAGTATCGTGGTCGTAAGACTTCGAATGATAATGTCCTTCACGTCTGGGATACTATTGAAAACCGAGGAAAGTACCAATATCTGATCAATCGAGATACTCCACTGTATAAAGCTCTCGAAAATGCACTCAACGAAAACGGCATTCAGTATTTGGACGCTTTTGTCAAAGCGGTAGAAGACTCCTTCCCTTTTGGAGATGTCTATTATCGATTAGCAAAAGATGAAAATTCAATTGACAAACAGTTAGGAGATTTTGAAACTGTATACAAAACAGCAGAGTCCATGATTGGCGCTAGCAAAGATGCTGGTCAGGACATTCAAGTATTTATTCAATCAATGGACAAAATCGATTACTTCGCTAAGTATCCAGAGGTAATCAAAAAAATAAAAGAGGACTATTGTAATGACTAACGACCAGGAACAGATTATTGCGCATGTACAGTTGCAGATAAAGCCCGATGAAGAAGTCAGCGAAGCTAGAATTGCCAAGCTGGTCAACATCTTTAGGGCTCTGAATCCAATTAGCGACGAAGAAGCTCAAGAAGTCATCACTGAATTGCAGACAAAACTAGCAATCAAGATGGATCGGGGTGCGTGTATTAAAGAAAAAAATCATGTATCCTGGTATTATGCCAAGAAAAAAGACATATCACCAAAGTTCTGGCTTAGGTATTCAACATACCTGTATAAAGAAGCCGGATTCAACTCTGGTGTAATGACCAGTCTAGATTCAGCCACGGATGAAATGATGGATCTCCTCAGCGACCCGACTCTTGAACTTGGATTCCAACGGAGAGGCCTTGTAATTGGAGATGTACAGTCTGGTAAAACATCAACATATCTGGCGCTCATGAATAAAGCTGCCGACGCTGGCTATCACATCATTATTCTCTTAACAGGAACAATTGAGAAACTTCGTCGTCAAACGCAGGGAAGAACGGATTCTGGATTTGTGGGTTTAGACAGTACAGCATTTAACAAGAATAAAGATACTGTGTATGTCGGCGTGGGCAACATTGATAAAAGTGTGTCAGGTTGGGCCGTCACGTCTACAATAAGCGATTTCAACACAAGCACTGCAAACAAGTTAAGTGGGCAGCTTTCAAGCATATCAGACCCTGTTGTTTTTGTATTAAAGAAGAACAAAAGTGTCCTTGAAAAGCTAGAATCTTGGCTTCGATTATTCAACGCCAATCCGCATACAGGACAGATAGATTCGCCGATGATCATGATTGACGATGAAGCTGACAATGCAAGCGTAAATGCAAAATCTGGTGAAGATCCGGCTACAATTAACAGGTGCATCCGCTCAATATTGAAATTGTTCTCAAAGTCTGCTTACGTTGGCTTTACAGCTACTCCCTACGCCAATATTTTTATTGATCCGGACTCGACAGCAGAAATGCTAGGAGATGATTTGTTCCCAAGAGACTTCATATATGCTTTAGAGGCTCCAACAAATTACATTGGAGCAGCTTCCATATTCCCCGAAGGAGCTAAACATCACGGCATGATTCATAGTAATAATGACTGTGAAGCATATGTACCTCTTAAACACAAGAAGACTTACGACCCCGGAAATCTTCCTCTCAGTTTGCAAAAAGCTGTTGCTTCATTCATGATTACTAATGCAGTCCGAGATCTAAGAGGTCAAGAAAAGAAACATAGAACAATGATGGTAAACATCAGTGTTTATGTTGACGTCCAGGAAAAAATAGCAGAGCAACTGGAGGAATATGTTCGAGATATACAACGCGAGGTACAGAACTATTACAAAACAAACCAGGCCTTGCAATATGCCTCATTTGCCTTCTTGAAAGAAGTATATGATGAGTTTTATTCTTCTTGCGGCTTTACATGGAAGCAGATTCAAGACGCACTTAATAGTGCTATTGCCCCTATTGTCGTTAGGTATGTAAATGGTGGAAACGCAGCAAAGAATCTTAACTATGATGATAACGAAGAGAATGGTTTGCGTTTGATTGCAGTTGGTGGTTATAGTCTTTCACGAGGACTTACACTTGAAGGACTTAGCACAAGTTATTTTTACAGAAATACTAAGATGTACGATACCCTCATGCAAATGGGGCGATGGTTCGGTTATAGACCACACTATGAGGACCTGTGTCAAATCTGGATTAACAATGATGCCGTTGATTGGTATAGCTACATCTCAGAAGCATCTGACGAACTTAAAAGAGAAGTCAGAAGAATGCAGGCAGAGAAACGAACTCCTGCAGATTTCGGATTATGCGTCAGGTCAGACAAGGCTACGCTTTTGGTTACGGCTAGGAACAAGATGAAAACCGCCAAGGATTATACCATGACAATAAGCCTTAGCGGAAACATCATAGAAACACCTTACCTCCACATTTCTGAAAAGATTCAGGAAGACAATCTGAATGCTACGAAGAATTTATTTAACGCATTGTTAGAGAGCGGACATAAGGTAACCATTAATAACAAAGAATATGAGTTGTCTGATAAACCTCAATTCATAAATGTTCCTAAAGAGTTTATTCTTAATTACATCCGATCATTCAAGAGTCACTCCTTGAATACCAACTTTCATACAACGGAGATTGAGAAAATGATTGCGTCGAACACCGACGGAGCTCTTGATTTTTGGGACATAACCATTGCGACCGGAACTGGTAACCACTTAATCGAGATAGATGGGAGCACGTATCGGCCAGCTTTCCTCAGTTTCGGACTTCGTGATGATTTGTCCGCGATACAAATGCAAGGTTCCAAAGCCCGTATAGGCAGCATTCGTTATGCTTTTGGTGGTTTGACAAAAGAACAAGTAAAAAAAGTCGTTGAAGGAGAGCACGCTATACAGCGTATATTATATGGGGAAACCAGAAACGTACAGCAGACTGCATTTTTCAAGCCGGATTTTTACGATGAGCCACGTCGCCCATTGCTAGTTATATACCCTGTAGAACTGAAAGCAGCTAAGAGAGAGTTGGATTCGACTCCAGAAGAGCTGAATGTAATACAAAGACAAGAGGAGTTCATCAACAAAATTGACAAACCGCTTATCGGAATTAGCATTGGTATTCCTGCTATTAAAGGCCAAGCTCCTTTGAAGTATCAATATAAGATTAACCTGATAAAATATCGCGAAATAGTAGGCCTTGATGAGCCTGACGAGGTAGATGACACAATCGAAGATTAATCATGGAAGATATTCGTTCAATCATTTATAATGTAAAATCCCCTGATAGTTATCAGAGGGTAGATGCATCTAACATTGTTGCATGGTATGTTGGAATCGACGGAAAGTCGAGACCTTCATTATTCTGCATTACTCATGAAAAGCCTTGTCACCTATCCCCTTCCAGACTAATTGATGTATTTGTTGGCCAAAGAAAAGATAGCAAGTACGGAATCACGTTTTCGCTGATTGGCGAGCAATCAAAGGACATTTTTCTGCACTTCTGCTATGACATGATTGAGCACTCTAGATTTGTAACATCTCCAGAAAGAGACGCCAATATAATCTGTGCACGATATATTCAATGGCAGAAAGCATTTATAAAGAATAATTGTAACATTCTAACATTTGAGGAAATCAAAGGCCTGATTGGAGAGCTGATTGTACTTAAAAACTATATGATTCCAAAATATGGTGAAGAAGTTGCTCTTAAAGGATGGATGGGTATCGAACAGACCGACCAGGACTTCACCTATGATGATTTCTGGTTTGAATCAAAAACATGCGTTAGCGGTTCTGCTTCAGTCAAAATCAGTTCAATTGAACAACTCGACACAGATAGACTAGGATATCTGGCTGTATCTGTCCTTGATAAGACTAGCGAGGCAGATGCAGATCGATTAACCCTTAACAGCATTGTTGATACAGTTAAGGAACTACTGAAATCTAAAGTTCTGAAAGAACAGTTTGTCGATAGACTGATGGATTTTGGTTACATCAAAGATGATCGCTATGATGGAATATGCTTCAGGCATGAAGGCACGAGCCTTTACCGAGTTGATAGCACTTTCCCGTGTATTAGAGATAGTCATGTACCAGATGCTACAATCAATGTTAAATATGAACTGTTGCTCGCATCTATCGAGAGTTATAAGGAGTAATTAGCATGGAACACCCTTTTCAAATAAATCCAATTATTGAATTTAGGCATAGGCTATGGGATGAGATAGCCCTGAACGTATCTTCAAACCACTCTATCGACAAGGAAGAGTTCTTGGAGTATGCCACTAATCTGCTGACAGAGGCAGAGGAAATAGAGGACTTTAATTATGTTCCATATGAAGGTATTGGCAAGAGGAACAAAAAAGTCCAGGTTGATGGATATGCATACTCTGATCTTGACGAAACGCTATCTGTTTTCATTGCCACACCACTTGAATATGACGATGACTTAACCATATCAGCCTCAGATGCATCCAAATATTTTGGATTAGTCGCTGCTTTCCTTGATAATGCTGAGTTTATCATTGAGAACGCTGAGCCAAGTTCTGCAGGTTATGGTTTTGCTACTGATGTCATCGGTTTGTATAAGAACGTACAGAAGTACAAGATTTATCTTATTTCTGACAGAGAAAAGAGCAAAACTCTTTTACAGCTTGACAAGATTCAAGCGAGAGGAAAAGAGGTTGAATGCTATATCTGGGATATAAAGCGTCTCATGGAATTGGAAAACTCCAAGACGGGTCGAGAGGAGATTGTAATCAAACTCTCAGACTTTGGGATTAAGGGCATTCAGTGTATGCTTGCTAGTCAGACAGATGATTATAAAGCATATTTGTGCAACATGCCAGGCATTGTGTTGGCAAATCTCTATAACACTTACAGTGGTCGATTACTTGAAGGTAACGTGAGGTCTTTTCTCCAAGCCCGGGGAAAGGTTAACAAGGGTATTCGTGCAACTATCCTTAACGAGCCCGATAAGTTTTTTGCATACAATAACGGCATTGCGGCAACGGCATACAACATTAATGTAGAGCAAGCTGACGGTATAAGCTATATTACAGAGATTAGATCTTTGCAGATTGTGAATGGCGGACAGACGACCGCATCTCTGGCAACAGCTTTACTAAAAGACAAAAAAGATAATTCCGAGGAAAAAATCAAGAAGATCTTCATCCCAATGAAGTTGTCAATTGTTCTTCCAGAGAAATCTGACAAACTGATTTCAAATATTGCAAGGTATGCTAATAGTCAGAATAAAGTTAGTGATGCAGATTTGTGGTCTAATCATCCATTCCATATCAGAATGGAGGAATTCTCTCGTCGTATTATAGCTCCAGCCACAAATGGGAAACAATATGGCACCTACTGGTATTATGAAAGAGCTAACGGTCAGTACAATCAAGAAACATATAAATCCACGCCTGCAGAAAAGACAAGATTTGAGAATCAAAACCCTAGGAAACAAAAGATTACCAAAACTGATCTTGCCAAGTATATGCATGTACTCGGTATGAGGCCAGACATAGCAGCAGCGGGTGGACAGAAAGCATTTGTTAAATACGCTGATGCAGTTGCAACTTTATGGGAAAAAGACAGTTCTGTCTTTAACGAAAATTACTTCAAAACAGTTGCTTCCATGGCCTTACTATTCCATGAGTCGGATAGAATTGTGCGTCAGCAAGAGTGGTATAGGAGCTACAAAGCTAATATAGTAGAATATGCGCTCGCAAAGATTTTCCATACAGTACAGACACAACATTCGGAATCTGTTGTCAATTTCAAAGCAATTTGGCAAAAACAACATATTTCAGCTGCCTGGGAAAAGCAGATAGAGGACGCCTCCTATGTTATGTATCAGTATCTTATACGAGAGGATAGAGGTATAGAGAACGTTACAGAATGGGCAAAGAGGGAGAACTGTTGGAAAGGTGCCAAAACATTACATTACGAGCTTCAAGACGATTTTATCAATGAGCTTTTGAGTAAAGAAGTAGCTCAAACGGAACAGAAAGACGCCAAAAAAGAACAACGAGAGATGGATAAGCTCTCTGCAATGGTTAACGTCGTTGAGTATGGAACAGCAAACTGGTCTGCATTATTAAAATGGAATGAGAGTCACAAAATATTAGGCCCATCTGAAATTCACATGGTTCAGCTTGCCCAGAGAATAGACGGAGGCCTTATAACTTCCGAAAAGAAATGTGAGAAACTTCTTAAGATTCTGGAAAGATGCAGAATTGAGGGATTTGGAAAATAGCAGTCATATGGAATTGTCAAACTACAGTATAATTGATTTAATCTCGCTGTATGGCGAGACTATTAAAGAGCTCAGAAACAGAGGGGTTCTTAGAACTAAGAATGTCGTTGGTGAACTGGGATACTATTATGTTATTGATTGCTATTCTAAATCAGCTAATCTACCCACTCTTAATGCCTTACCAGTTGGAACTAAAAATGTTAACGCGATTAGCACGGATGGTCAGAGATATTGTATCAAATCGATGTCTGGCATAGTCAGCGGTGCATTTTTTGGTCTCCCAGAAAAGAATAGTACTTTAAAAGACCCTGTCCTTTTTGAGTATTTGGTACTGTGCAAACTGTCGGATACTTATGAATTAGAAGGAATCTATGAACTTACCTGGGAACAATTTTCTCAACATAAAAAATGGAACTCAAGGATGAAAGCCTGGAATATAACTCTCACCCAGGCAGTCATCTCAGTCTCAAAGATTATCTACGAGAGTAAAACAGAGAGCAAAAACAACATCAAAGAGGATGTGCTGCTCCCCGTTATTGAAGAGCCAGTCCTTCCCGAGGAATCAACAGCTCTTCATCCAACTGTTGTATGGGAAAGGTCCAAGGGCATCAATCACAAACAGATTAAGGAAGATGTTGTATCCATTGTTAACAAGAAACTGCATCTGAATCTTCAAAAGCAGAGCTCGAGTAGATATGTAGATAAGGCGTCAGATATTGCTTTGTTTCTAATGTCCGCATCATACACAGAAAAGAATAGTGAATATTGGTATTCAATCAACGACGAGAATTTTCCATGGATGGAACTTTACTCGGAGTGCTATGTTGCATTTGCACTTGGATCCATTGATAATGTTCTCCTTTTCACACTAAAGGAGCTTAAATCCCTTTTACCTGGATGTCTTAGGACAGAGGAGGATGAGGAGAAAAATAAGAAAGCTCATTATCACTTTTCCTTTACAATTGATAATCAGATTGTTAGCTTCAAGCAGAAACTACCAACAAGAAAATTTGTAAATGTTTGTAAGCATATAATAAGATAGCTATGAGGTACTTCTTAAAAAGATGTGGATTTCAGGAACTAGGTAGTGTTGGCGCAGACGGTAAGCCCAAAAGAGGAAGATATCTGATGTCTTCTTTGCATAAAGATATTGTCTCTTTCTTTCCGCCACTTACCACCATGGTTCTCAATGATACGGCCCTTCTTCCCATTATTCCTTTGTACAATGGAAAGAAGACCTATTGCAACTATGTCTACCACAATAGCAAATTCTTTTCTAAAGGTGGTTCAAATCCTAGGAACGAGTACAGAATATATCTAAATACCGTTGTTGATAACAACTGCTACTATATATGTTCCGAGGACATAGTGATCATGAGAAAATCTGAAACGCCACGTTTGAATGATGATGGTACAGAACAGTATTTTTATTACCTGGATATTATCAATGATCATTCATCGCAAGATTATGTCAAGTATAGCAGAATAATCGAAGATTCTCCTGTAAAAGGAGCATACGCCATGTTTGAGGGAACAATAGACTTCTTTGAGGCAAAAATCAGCAAGATAAAAGACGATGAGGACACTTCAGAGATAAACATAGACAAATCAGTACTTACCAGAATACAGAAGAATATCAGCAACAATTGTACGGGTGTGTTCAACTCAGCAACATTTAGAGATTTTGTTCTCGCAGGATACAGAAACTCTTGTGCGATAACGGATGAGAAAGACACACGAAATATCGATGTTGTATATATCCGTCCTATTGACAACGGAGGTAGCTGCATGCCAAATAATGGAATAGCCTTGTCTAAAACATTGTCATTGGCGTTTTTGACAGGACGTTTTACAATATCCACAAATAACACAGTAATAGTTCATCCCCAAAACGACGATGAAAACTTAAATGCTTACGCAAATACCAATCTTTTTGTTCCTAGCCTTGAATTCTTTAGGCCAGACAAGGAGAGTTTGCAATATCATCGGAACTATGTTTTTGGATCTTTTTTGAGATAAACAATGAATGCAATAGATTTATTTGCCGGCTGCGGTGGGCTTTCAAGAGGATTTCAGGATGCGGGGTTCCACATCTTACTTGGAGTTGACAATAATGAGTCAGCTCTAAAAACTTTTGCATTCAACCATAAAAAATCAAAGACTTTGAATGCAGATTTATCTGACAAGAAATCATTTGATACAATCAGGGAAACGATTGATAACCAGAAAGTTGATTTGATTATTGCCGGACCTCCTTGCCAGGGATTCTCTTTAACAGGGCCAAGAAACTTTGATGACGACAGAAACAAACTTTACCTGGCAGTATTCAGTATCGTTAAAGAATTTGAACCTAAAGCATTTGTCATCGAGAATGTTAATGGAATGGCTACCTTGTATAATGGTCAGATTAAAGATGAGATTATCCGAAGATTCGAGAAACTTGGATACATCGTCCGTTGCAAGGTTGTATGTGCAGCAGACTATGGAGTTCCTCAGATAAGGAAGCGACTTATATTTGTCGGCACCAAACCTGAGTTTGGAGCATTTGTATTCCCAGACCCAGTCTGTACTCCTGAAACATATGTGACTTGTCGAGAGGCCATTTCAGATCTTCCCTCTCTTGAAACGACTCTTGGAACAGAAATCGCTGAATATGAGTCTGAGCCCCAGAGTGATTACCAACGTATGATGAGAGGTTCAAATAAGGTCCTTCATAATCACGTTGCAACCAAGCATACTGACTATGTAAAGAACGTTATTTCACAAGTGCCAGAAGGTGGAAACTACAAAGATCTTCCAGATGGAGTCGGTGCAAGTCGTAATTTTCATGAAGCATGGACAAGGTACCATGGTGACAAACCTTCAAGGACAATTGATACTGGGCATAGAAATCACTTTCATTACAAATGGAATCGAGTACCTACAATCCGTGAAAATGCACGTCTGCAGTCTTTCCCTGACGATTTCGTCTTTTTAGGGACAAAGACACAACAAAACAGGCAAGTTGGCAATGCTGTACCTCCACTTCTTGGTTTTCATCTCGGCAAGGCAATTTATCAATTGATTGAGAAAGACAATGAATAAAATCCGAACAATAGATCTATTTGCCGGTTGTGGTGGGCTTACTGAAGGATTTGCACAGACTGGACTATATGAAACTGAAGCATGTGTCGAGTGGGAAGAGGCCCAGTGTCTAAACCTGCGTAAAAGGCTCAAAGATAAATGGGGAATAGAGGATGCAAATGAACGCGTCCTCCGATTTGACATTCAAAGAACAGATGAACTCATAAATGGATACACAGACCCGAAATTTGGTGATTCAAAAGGGTTAAAGTATTATGTCGGAGAGTACACTGACCTCATAATTGGTGGACCACCATGTCAAGCATACTCTATTGCAGGTCGCGTTCGTGACGAAAACAAAATGGAAAATGACTATCGAAACTATCTATTTGAGAGTTATTTGAGAGTTGTGACACAATTCAAACCTAAGGCGTTTGTATTCGAGAATGTACCTGGATTGCTTAGTGCCTGCCCTAATGGTGTCAGGATTGCAGATTTGATAAAAAAAGAGTTCAATAAGGCTGGTTATACAATCATAAACAACCTCAAAGATGCTGTAATTGATGTTGCCGATTATGGAGTTCCTCAGCACAGAAAAAGGATTATCCTTTTAGGGCTTAGGAATGATTGTTATGGAGATAGAGTGAATTCGATCATAAACGAGTTCTATGCTTCGATTCTTCCATCATTCAAATCAGAAAGACAGCTTACAATCCATGATGCGATTGGAGATTTACCATCGCTCTATCCCCTGTCCTCTGTTGTTATCGAGAAAGGTCAGAAACGTTCTCACACCTCTCATAATGCCACAATTAAAAATCATAACCCTAGGTATCATAACTTGCGAGATATTGAAATCTTCAGGATGCTTGCTGCCGATATAGAAGAGAAACAGAACCAATATACATCCATTGAGGCTCGACGTAGATTGTACACAGAGAAAACAGGCAAAACATCAAGTATTCATAAATACAACGTCCTGCGTTGGGATACTCCTAGTGCGACTATTCCCGCTCATCTATGCAAAGATGGGCTGAGACACATTCATCCAGATTCAAGGCAAGCACGTTCAATTACAGTTAGAGAAGCCGCAAGACTTCAAAGCTTTCCTGACGACTACGAATTTATTGGACCGTTTACAGAACAATATAAGATGATTGGAAATGCAGTCCCCCCTGAATTTGCTAAACGGTTGGCATTGGCTGTATATCAAGCATTATTCTCTAATGATGTGATTTGAATTAATCGGGGCTGTCGGGAAATGCCAAATATTTCCTAACAAATTGATTGCTAATGTGTTGAATATTTTGTATCTTTGATATGGAGAAAAAGAATTCCTCCAACAGGCCGTGCAAAGCTGAATTTGGAGGAATCGCAAAATAAATCTGCATATCAAAAGTTCGAAATTTTACTGAAATAGCACCAAATATTGGATTTACGGAGATTTATATGACCTCTATAGGTCAACGTTTGAAAAGAGTGAATTGTGCAGAATGAAGAAGCCGCTACCGTTACATGCAATGGCAGAGAACTTTGGACATCAAGAAAGAGTATGAGGACCAAACTGGGACTCAAGTCATACAGAAATTTTAACACATAGCCACCCCATGCCCGACAAAATGACTCCCCAGCAGCGGCACAACTGCATGTCGCATATCAGGTCCAAGAACACGAGGCCCGAGGTGCTTGTGCGTCAGTATCTCCACGCTGCGGGATTCCGCTTCCGCATCCACGTGAAGAAGCTGCCGGGATGTCCGGATGTGGTGTTGCCAAAGTACCGGACATGCATCTTCGTGAACGGGTGCTTCTGGCATGGACACCGCAGTTGCAGGTATGCTGCGAGGCCAAAGTCCAATGCGGAGTTCTGGCAGACGAAGATTCAGAACAACATCAGGCGTGACGAGCTGTCTGCACAGGCGCTCGAGGCAATGGGATGGAAAGTCGTGACGGTGTGGGAATGCGGGCTGAAGAAGGACAGGCGGGAAGGGACATTGCACGCACTTGCCGGACAGATCCGATGCAACGGCGCCGCTTACAATTCCGAGCAGGCACAGAGACGTGAACGCAATGCGGAACACCTGGCAAGGATCAAGGCAGCCAGGGAGAGATATGAATCAATGATGGCGGAATTGGGGCTGGCAGAATCAAAAATCAGCAAATCACAAAAATTGTAATATCCCATGGAAGCACCTGCATGGTTCATCATACTGGGGGCAATTGTCCTTGTACTGTATTTACTTGGGAGAATTATAGGCATATCCTTTTCGGAGTTGTTCCTGCTGCTTAAAGGCGGCCAGGGTGGATGCGGCTGTCTTATCAAAAGCATCATTGGTATTCTGGCCTGCATTCTGCTCATCTGGTTCATCATTACCGAATTGTTTTGATCGAACGGTTACTGCGAAGACAATGCGTGACGGCTATGAATAATGCAGGTCAAATCGAAAACTATGAAAAAGTCACTCCGATTTTGATTTTTTCATAGTTTTTGATTAATTTTGGTCTCAGTAAATTCATTTTGCGATGAAAAGGAAAATCACAGAACGGCTCGTTGATTGGAAAAACAGGCCAGGTCACAAACCCCTCATCCTTCAAGGAGCAAGACAGGTAGGAAAATCATACATTCTCGAAAAATTCGGAAAAGAACACTACAAGAACTATGTCCGCGTCAGCCTCGACCTCGTTCCTGATGTACGCAACTTCCTGAAGGCAAACATCAATCCTTTGGAAGTCATCGCATATCTTGAATCACTCTACAATGTAAGAATTACCCCGCACGACACATTGATCATTCTTGATGAGATCCAGGACTGCAAACGTGCCCTTCTGGCTCTTAAGTACTTCCAGGAAGAATATCCTCAGTATGACATCGTGGCAGCCGGAAGTCTTCTTGGAGTTGCAGTAAACAAAGGAGAAAAGGAGCAGGAGGAAGATGAAAGCACATCAATCGGTGGAAACGAAGCGGAAAATGACTTCTCATATCCAGTAGGCAAGGTTGATGAACTCACCCTCTACCCTATGGACTTCGAAGAGTTTCTATGGGCCACAAATAACGATGTTCTGGCGCAAAAAATCCGCGAACACTACAAGACCAATGAAGGACTTGCAGAATCAGTCCATAAAATGGCGCTTGATCTCTATCAGAAATATCTCGTAGTCGGTGGCATGCCTGAATCTGTAAAGATATTTGTCGAGACACACAGTTATATTGAGTGTCGTTCAGTTCAGCAGACCATTCTTAACGGATACGACTCCGACATGGGCAAATATGCCAAGCCAGCAACCACAGTCAAAATCAAGGCCTGCTGGAACTCTATTCCTGCACAGTTGGCAAAAGAGAACAAGAAGTTTCAGTATAAGCTTGCAAAGAAAGGAGGTACTGCAAAGATCTTCGGAGAAGCCATCAACTGGCTTATCCTCTCCGGTACTGTCCTCAAATGCAAGCTCGTCAGCCACGGTAATATTCCGTTGACTGCATACGAAGATGACAGCGACTTCAAGATTTACCTCTCCGATGTAGGACTTCTTGGAGCAAAAGCCCAGATGCCAATTCCAATGCTTCTTAACGCAGTTGAGACCGACAACACCTTCCTCGGAGCGGTAGCCGAAAACTATGTCGCACAAACCCTCAGGGCCAATGGCATTGACCTGCGATACTGGAAGAACGACAATACTGCCGAACTGGAATTCGTAATTCAAGACGGAATGAGTGTCATCCCTGTAGAAGTCAAGAAAGGCACTAAGGTCAAGGCCATCAGCATGAAGACCTTTGTCCAAGAATACAAGAGCCCGATAGCATACAGAATCTCAAGCAAAAACTTCGGTTTTGGTAACGGGATCAAGTCCATTCCATTGTATGCAGCATTCTGCATTGAAGCCGAATGCAGGTTTGATGCGGTATAGAATAGTGACTCATTTTGCTATTTTGTCTGAATTTACGACTTCTCAGATGAAGCCATAGATTTGTTTGCTGGTATGGATGCTATACCAAATAAATTTATTGGAAAAATAGAAGGTTCGGCAGATGCAACAGAAAATGATTTACCTTGGTAAAGATTCTACAACTGAACCTCTGTCAGAAGGACTATGTAGTGCCGAAGAGACGCTACAGCGGCTTTTTCCAGACTGACCTGCACATCCTCCTCCAGGAGCTGGGCGTAAAGACAGTGGTGATGACCGGACTGCATACACAAATGAGGAGTTGATAGCCGCCTTCTAGGAAATGGTAAGGGCCTCCTGTACTGTCATCATTGTTATCTTATTTTTGCAGCTTATCTCTTCCCGCCCACAGTTCCGAGCCGGGTACAAAAAAATAGCAATTTCCGGGATTTAACGAAACAGATGGGCTCCCGTGAGAGTTCGGAAAAAATCATTATCTTCGCATGTTCGAAACCGGGCATCATTCAGAATCTCATCCAATGACGGACATCCGCGAAAAAGTCATATCCTGCAGGGAAATAACAGAGTTCCAGAAGAAAGTCTTCCTGGAGCTCCTGAAGGTGCCTGCCGGACAGACCATCTCATACGGGGAGCTTGCACGACGCATTGGCTGCCGATGTCCGCAGGCTGTCGGTCAGGCATTGAGGAAGAACCCATTCGCCCCCTATGTCCCCTGCCACAGGGTCATACGCTCCGATGGAAAGATCGGAGGATATTTCGGAAAGACTGACGGGGATATGATTGAGCGGAAACGCAAGCTTCTGGAATCCGAACAGTGATGATTCCGGCATTCCATCCACCCGACCTGCAGAACACCGGAATCATTGCAATTAGATTGGAAATTCGTACATTTGCCGCGAAATACAGGTTGTCACAATAATATACGTAAAAAATGAAAACCTTTCTGAGATTGACGGCGGAGCAGATCGCCGTCCTTGAGGCACAGTCGTGCCGTTGCGAGAACTGGTCAGAAGTGACCGTGGCTGAGGACTTTGATCCGAAGTATGTCCGCAACGTCAACTTTTCCGGCCAGGTCAGGCTGGGATCATTCAACAAGACATTCACCCTTGCGGGAGGCATAAGAAAGCATAGCGGCATTTACCACGCTACCCTGCACAATGTCATTGTGGGAGATGACTGCATGGTCGAGCATATCCGCAACTACATTGCCAACTACATTATCGGGGACGGGTCCTACATTGAGAATGTCACTGACCTGATCACCTACGGCGAGACATCTTTCGGAAACGGCACGAAAGTCAGCGTGCTGAACGAGACGGGTGGAAGAGAAGTCGCCATCCACGAGCATCTTTCCTCTCACGAAGCTTACATCACGGCCTTGTACCGTCATGACCAGTGCCTTGTGGACTCGATCAACACATTGGTTTCCAAATATGTGGAGTCCGCCACTTCGACCGTGGGCGTAATCGGCAAGAATGTCGAGATAATGGATGCGATGCACATTGTCAATGTCAAGATCGGGGACTGTGCGAGAATCAAGGGTACATCCAGGCTGCGCAACGGCAGCATTGTATCCTGTGCGGAGGCTCCTGTCAATATCGGAATGAATGTCATCGCGGACGATTTCATCATCGAGAGCGGCTCTTCCATCACGGACGGGGTCACCCTGACCCGGTGCTTCGTGGGACAGGCCTGCATTCTCGGGCACGGCTACAGCGCTTCCGATTCCCTGTTCTTCAGCAACTGCCAGGGGGAGAACGGCGAAGCCTGCGCCCTTTTCGCCGGTCCATATACCGTGACGCATCACAAGTCCACCCTTCTCATCGCCGGCATGTTCTCGTTCATGAATGCAGGTTCCGGCTCGAACCAGAGCAATCACATGTACAAGCTAGGCCCGATCCATCAGGGCATTTTCGAGCGCGGAGCCAAGACGACGTCCGACTCCTACGTTCTCTACCCTGCCAAGATCGGGGCCTTCTCCCTCGTGATGGGACGCCATGTCAACAATCCGGACACCAGCGACCTTCCGTTCTCATATCTCATTGAGCAACAAGGTGTAACATACATCATTCCTGGTGTCAACCTCAAGTCCGTAGGCACTATCAGGGACGTGAAGAAATGGCCTTCAAGGGACAGACGCCAGGATCCGCACAGGCTCGACCATATCAATTTCAACCATCTCAGTCCATTCACGGTCCAGAAAATGTTCGACGGCATCAGAATCCTCGAAAAGCTGAAGGAGGCATCCGGGAACAGGGCCGACAACTACTATTACAAGAAATCGATTATCCGCAATGCCTCCCTCCACAAGGGTCTGAAGTATTACCAGACCGGAATCATCAAGTTCCTTGGCAATTCCTTCATTACACGTATCCAGGATGCGGACGTGAGCAGCGATGCTGCATTGCGCCGGGCTCTGCGCCGTGACAATCCTTCCGGAGCGGGCCATTGGCTCGACATCTCCGGCCTGATCTGCCCGGCAAGCGAAATAGAGAAGCTGTGCGATGACCTGACTGAGGGGAAGGTCCGCGACGTGGTAGAGCTGGGAAGCCGGTTCGGGCGGATTGCCTCCGATTATTACAGCTGCGAGTGGACCTGGGCCTATGACGCCATTGAGAAGTTCTGGGGCTATGACCTTGCGCAAATCACACGCTCCCAGGCCATCGACCTTATAAGGCAATGGAAAAATGCCGTGATCTCCCTTGACAAGCTCATATATGACGATGCCGGCAAGGAGTTCGAGCTTACTTCAATGACGGGATTCGGAGTGGACGGAGACAAGGTCCGCAGGGATGCCGACTTCACGGCCGTGCGCGGAGGCGGTTTCAACGAGAATCCTTTCGTGCTGGAAGTCCTGGACCATATACGCCGCAAGGGTGAACTCGGCGACAGAATGATAGCGAAGTTGAGCAGTAAATAAAGATCATCATGTAAGGATAATGCATAATTTGTACGGCAAAACACATTGATTTATGAAGAAATTGGCCTTAATATTCGCAGGAATGCTTGCGTGCCTTCTCATTGCCGATGCACAGAGCTATGTACGTGCAGGTGACGGCGATTACGGGAAGGTGCTCTACAACTGGGACGGAACCTCGCTGCGAAGCGGAGACAGCAGGTACGGCACTCCCCTTCTGAACTTCGACGGACAGAGAATCCGCATGGGTGAGAGCAGGTACTCAACCGCAAAATGGTTCTGGGACGGGACAGTCCTCCATTCGGGTGAAAACAAATACGGAAGGGGCATCGTCTGGTCCGACGGCATTGAGATACGCTCCGGGGAAAACAGATATGGAGAACTGCTCCTCTACAAGGACGGTTCCCGCATCAGGACCAAGGGGAAATACGGCAAGGCGGTATTCACCGTGCAGGGCTCGATCCCATTGGCAGTCCTGCTGTGGATCTGCGTCATTGACTGAAACCTTGATATGAAAATGAGAAAGGAAAGCAGACAGATGAGTGCCGATTGGGCATTGGAAGTATTTGACAAAGCACCCTACATTACCGTCAGCATGAGCGGGGCGGACGGCATTCCTTATGGATTGCCCCTTTCGCTCGTCCGCACTGACGAGAGGACATTCTGGTTCCACTGCGCCACGGAAGGCAGGAAACTGGACATCCTCAAGGCCAACCCGAGAGTATTCCTGTCAGCAGTGACACGGTGCAGGCCCATGCGGGGACCGAAGGACGGCAGCTTCACCCTGGAGTTCCAGTCGGCCACTGCCGTAGGAATGGCGGAAATCGTGGAAGATGAGGGCACGAAGAAAGAGGCTCTGAGGGCAATATGCCGGAGATTCCTTCCGCATCAGATGGAGGGATTCGAAGAGGCCGTAACGAGAAGCCTTCACCGGACAACCGTCGTCAGGATAACCCTGACTGAGCCCCCTGTCGGGAAACGCAAGCAGTACGATGCAAATGGCGACGAGATGAAATACGGCAGGATGGAATGAATTTTTAGGAATCCGATGCATAAAATGCAGAAAATTTTTGCTTTTATTTAGAATTATTATAAATTTGTAGGCATAGGCTTATTTAAAACTTTAAAATTTACAGATATGAGAAGCATCACACATTTCGACATCCAGTACGCACACAGATTCTACGGATTCCAGGGCGAGGCACAGTATCTCCACGGCCATACCGGCGGACTCACCATTGAGGTGGAGGATACAGTAAATCCGGGAGTGAACATGGTTTATCCATGCAACGAGATTCAGAAAATCGCATGGGACGTGATCAAGAACTTCGACCACGCATTGATCCTGAGGGAGGACGACCCGCTGCTTCCTGCCATTCTCGATGTATATGAGAAGCAGGGCATAAAGAACGGCCACCCTCGCAATACGATGAAGGGAGAAGCTTTCAGGACTGAGCTCGCACAGGCATATCCGGATTGCCGCCTCGTCGTAACCAAGGAGACAATGACGGTAGAGGGAATGATAAAGATCGTTTACGATCTCCTCAAGGACAAGCTCAACATTGCGAAGATCACCTTCACAAGCGGAGTCAATGCGGCATCCTGCGAGTTTGACTCCAGGAAGGAAATCGCCCGCTGTCCTCTCTGCGGCATTTCGCTCGACGAGAACGGGGTTTGCCCTAAATGCGGTTACAGAGAATAATCGCCTATAGGCAGAATACCTATTCCAGGCCGGTCCGGAAGCACAATCCGACCGGCCTTTACTTTCATGCCGTCGAACAGGTCATTGCTGATGAGAAGGTTGCCGTCAAGGTCGGCGAAATCCACGGCAGGTGAAAGCTGGGCAGCTGCGGAAACGGCGCAGGAAGTCTCGGTCATGCAGCCTATCATCACCTTCATCCCCTCGGCCCTGGCATAGTTCAGCATTTTCCAGGCCTCTCTCATACCCGTGCACTTCATCAGCTTGATATTGATGCCGTGATATGCTCCCTTGACGGAAGGGATGTCAGCGAGACGCTGGATGGCCTCGTCGGCGAAGATTGGAAGCGGGCTGCGCTCGGTTATCCAGGCATTGTCGTCAATCCTTTCCTTCGGCATCGGCTGCTCGACCATCACAATGCCGTTCTCCTTAAGCCAATATATCTCGTCCAATGCCATGGACCTGTCTTTCCAGCCCTGGTTGGCGTCCACTGCGATAGGCAGGTCAGTGATTTCGCGGATGGTCCTGATCATCTCCTTGTCATTGTCAAGACCGACTTTGACCTTAAGAATATTGAAGCGGCCGGCACATTCGCGGGTCTTCTCGCGGACCACATCGGGTGTGTCGATGCCTATTGTAAATGTCGTATCAGGTGCCTTGGACGGGTCCAGGCCCCAGATTCTGTACCACGGAGCGCCTAAAAGCTTGCCGACAATGTCGTGCAGGGCAATGTCGACGGCAGCCTTGGCCGCACTGTCGCCTGGAGACAATGAGTCCACGTATCCCAATATGTCCTCGAGGCAGAACGGGTCGCTGAATCTTGTGAGGTCCACTTTCCGGAGAAATGCCGTCACTGTCTCGACGCTCTGTCCGAGATAAGGTGGCATCGAGGCTTCTCCATATCCGGTAATTCCCTGATAATCAATTCTGACCTGGACTCCGGGCGTGGTCTTGCGGGAGTAGGATGATACTGTGAAAACGTGGCGGAGCTGGAGTTCGTAGGGCTCGAAGCTCATGCGGAGGCTGGACGACAGTCCATTCACATTCTTCCGACCCTGATTCCCGTCTGTCTTGTCAATGCCGGATGTCCCAGCGGAAGTCGAACCGGTTTTTCCGCCGGAGCAGCCTTCCAGCACAGCTGCCCCACCTACTGCCACCGCCGCACTTCCTGCAGCAGCTTTCCTTATAAAATCCCTGCGATCCATCATGCTACGGTTTATCTCAAATCAGCTTACTAATCATTGAGCCAGGAAGTCTCAAGCACCGGGCGGACTCCCCTCGCATCTTCAGCCTTGTATGATATCTCCACAGTCCTGCTCTCTCCCGGCATCAGATGGAAATAGTTGTCCGAATAGAACGCAGGCAGGATCTGCTCCCCGTCCGTTCCCTTGAGGTTGAGCCTAACCATCATGGCAGGCACATCGGAATCATTGGAAACCAATGCATTGCAGGTAACGGTTCCGTCATTTTTCCGGAAGCGTGTCTTGACATTGATCTCAGCGGCAGGCAATGAGAGAAGGGACTTGAGCCCAGAATCTCCTGCACTGCGGACGTAAAAGTTCTCCGACAGCACTTCCCCGTCAGCTTTCAGGCTGAGCCTGAGATAATATGCATCCTGTCCCTCCGGAACACGGACATCCATCACATCCAATGTCGTGTCCACCGGAAGCGGCGTGGTGCAGGTATCGGCTGAAATCCGCCTTCCGTAAATATCCAGAACTTCCGCATAGGCCTCAACGGAAGTGAAATCCTTTCTGGAGATATTGACGAGCTGGACCTTTTCAGCAAGAGGATTGTACTGGATATGAACAGGTTCGCAGGCCTTCTTGGTACCGAAATAGGCAGCTGTCGGGTCGAAGTAATAGTCGTAAGTCTGCCATACCATCGACGGCCAGCAAGGATGGCTCATCCAGATGAGAAGGCCCTGACGGCAGGTCTGCGAGCTCTCGAACATTGCCCTGTAGCCGTCATAGTTTATCCACTGAGCCCATTCGGTGAACTCTTCGGCGCTTGATGCCTCTCCGAACATTTCCGACATCATTTTGATGAACTCTCTGCCGCGCTGCGCTCCGAGCATTGTGAAATCGTGCTTTGCCCAGCCCTCATTGACCGGCCACATTTCCTCAGGGGAAAGCATTCTGCGGAGGCTCTCGATATTCGGGACATTCGGCATTCCCCTTTCAGAATGGAGTTTGCCTGTCTGCAATGAGAAATATTCCCTGTCGGATACAGCCCAGTAAGGTCCGTGTCCGGATACTCCGTCATCGGCCGAGCTGGAAATGAATCCGAGACCCGGATGAAGTGAAGCGACGGCATTTCTCAGTCCCCTGTCGAGGTTTTCCGGAGGATAGCCCTCGTTGCGGCCCACGTATATTGCAATCGAAGGATGGCACCTGATTCTCTTGATATAGTCCTCGGCATTGTCCATGAACATCGCCTCGTCGTACGGGTCTGGGCCGTCCCAAGGATTGGCAAGCCAGAAGTCCTGCCAGACCATCAGGCCGTGACGGTCGCAGGCTTCGTAAAACTCCTCGTCGCCGATCTGGCCCACCCAGTTGCGTATCATATTGCAATGCATGTCCTTATGGTAAGCTACCGCAATGTCGTATTCGCGCGCCCTGTATCTGAGATTGCCCTCGGAGAAGCCCCAGTTGCCGCCGAGCGGGTCAACCCTGACGCCATTGATCATAATCTGCGCCCTGCTGTCAAGTTCGGCGTAAGTCATTTCACGGATTCCTGCCTTGTAGCTGATGGCATCTGAGACCATTCCGCCGCACTCCACCTCGAATCCGGCATCGTACAGGAACGGTTCGCCGAGGGTAGACGGCCACCACAGCTTCATTTCCCTGTCCCTGAGCTGCGGGAAATCCTCAGGCCCGAACTCCACCTCAAGTTCAGAACCTGCCTGGAGGGTCTCCTTCTTTTCAAACTTTATGTCCCCTATCCAGCCGCGTACAATCACTTCCGCTGCACTGTCCATATCATTCTTGAGAATGGCTGCTGCCGTCATCGAGGCCTTTCCGGAAGTTCCGTCAACCCTGGACAGCACTACCGGATCGCTTACCCTGACTCCCTCGGAGGAGGTGAGATAGACGTCGTTCCATATTCCGACCTCGCGGCCCGGCGTGGATGTAATCCAGTCCCAGCCAATGGTAGCGTGGAATGTAGGGTTGTCTGCCCCGAGAATGCCTCCGTTGAGATCGGTTGTCTCAGTGTTCTTGACCTTTACCGGGCCGAAATGCTCATTCTTCTCCACTGTCACCTCCAGGGTGTTGCCTGAAGGTGTGACGAGTGAGGTTATGTCGAAGCATCCTCTCCTGAAGGCCCCCTCTATTCTCCCCGCGGCGGTCCCGTTCACCTTCACGGATGCCTTCCAGTTTACGCCGTCCAGATTGAGGTAAACCCTTCTGCCGCTGAAAGCCTCAGGACAGTCGAATGTTGTCGTGTAAATGAAATCAGACCTGAAATAGGACTCGGATATCTGCCTCATATTGTCCGAAACGAAAGGCTCGGGCACTGCTCCGACATTGATGTAGCTGGTCAGGGCTGTCGCAGGCACGGTAGCCTGGATTGTATGGGATGAGCCTGCCCTTGCCAGTTTCCAGTCTCCTCCATTCAGGTAATAGCGGTTGCCCTTCATTCCCTTCCTTTCAGAAGGCATTGCCACTGCTCCGCCACGGCCCATCATCTCCAGCTCGCTGAGCACGAAGTGTCCGGACTCGTCAGGTTCGTTCATAAGAATCTTGACATACCTTGCCCTGAACTTGTCCGACTCCGCCTTCTTCCAGGACCTGGAATCCTGGGACACGAATACATCTGTCTTCCCTGCCGGATGTATCCAATGGTACTTTATGCTGTCAACGTCGGCCTCGGCTCCGAGATCCACCATCAGCCACTCGTCCTTTCCTCCCCGGCTCGCCCATGCGCTTGAGAAATTCAATGAAGGAAGCACATCTAAAATCTTGCCATCCTTCTTGAAATCAACTCTGCGAAGTCTCCAGTAAGCAGCCCCTTCCATATTGAAATTCAAGCGGATATGGCCCGCTGACAAAAGTTCCCCGAAGTCAATGCTCTTGTTCACCAGTCTCATCGGGAGCATGATGACATCCTCATTCTTGTTCGGGTCATTGCTTGCCTTCTGCCTGGTAGCCTCTCCCGGAAGCCCCCGACCTGCATATGCACCGGCAGTCTGCCAGGATTCTCCATCCTGAGATGTCTGCACGGCAATTTCAAATGAACGGCCGGCTTTCTCCGGATAATAGACGACCTCGGCCAGAATATCCACCGCATCCGCGGCAACCTCCATCGACGTCCAGTCCAGCCGCATGAAGGTCTCCTCGCCCTGAAGATTGACCGAAGTAACGTGGTTCATGTCAAGGACTTTCTCCCTGTCCCTCTGCCCGATCACGCCCTGTGGCGTACTGACCTGCAGCGACACTGGCTCCCCCTGAGCCGTGATCCCGTCCGTAACAAGCTGTCCGGTAAGGTTCGCATCAAGTGAGGATGATTGGTAAACCGCCCTGTCCAATGCGACATTGCGGTATTCACCTCCGGCTTTCATGACCGGTCCCGCCGTCTCGGAAGGACGGCCTGGATAAACTCCTATTCCTCTTGTATGCTCCTCTTTATGTGTGCAGGAAGCGAGCGCAAGCGACAGACTTGCAATAGTCAATAAGGTTTCAGGTATACGCATAACAATAGTTCAGAAATGTACTGTGCAAATATACCTCTTCCGCAGCAGAATACCAAAAGGCCCGTGCCCGGAAACCCCGCATAGAATCCCGCTCCAGTACCGGAACCTGGCTGCACCTTCGGAATCACCTTGGATTTGGTAAGCACGCTGCCAAGAGTACTATTGCGGATGCCAACACAAAGCGTGACTATCGCATCTTCAAAGAGTTTGCCTATAAGGTCATAGCTGAAGCTCAACGATGCCGAATCGT
>OBLI01000581.1_pt1 | contig 38839 bp, 35 predicted proteins | sample 1519701 | NCBI WGS metagenome assembly OBLI01 (sample SAMEA3663005, study PRJEB22513) | pig gut metagenome | biome: pig gut; feature: pig-associated habitat; material: faeces | place: France | collected 2012
GAGCACTTCACAGGTATACCTTTGAGCGATAACGTCTAACTAATTATCAAACCAGAATTTGCTACATAAAAAAAGCGAGAAGCACTAAACTTCTCGCTTTTTTATGCAGTTTTACAGGCCTGCCTGCTCGATGCCGCTGAAGAGGAAGCCCATATGATTAGTGGAGTTGAGCAGAACAGTGCGCCACACGTCTTCGTTGTACTCAAGTACATTGATGCAGGTGTTGTCCTGCTTGATTTGCCAAAAATGTTCCATGCCAAGGCCTAAAATATCGCAGATGATGGCCTTATTCACCGCATCATGAGCGGCTACTAAGATGGTCTTATCGGGATATTTGACTACATATTCATCAAAGGCGGCGCGCACACGCTTGCGCACATCCTCAAGGCTTTCGCCGCCGCCAGGCATAACGACTTTTTCGGGCTCGCTGTGCCATTGAGCAAATTCAATAGGGTATTGCTTTCGAATATCGCCAGCCAACACACCTTCCCAGCTACCGTGGTTGATTTCTAGCAGACGCTCATCCGTAGCGACGGGTAGCTTGTGCAAATCAGCACAGAATTTACAGGTTTGATATGAGCGCTGCAGGGGGCTGGAGATTGCCAAATCAATGGGAATGTTACGCAAGCCTTCAGCTAAAAGCTGGCCCTGCTTGAGACCTCTTTCGCTCAAGGGTGTGTCTTCTTGGCCTTGGTAACGGCCTTCGATATTCCAAGTGGTTTCGCCATGGCGAACTAAAATAATTCTCGTCATTGCTTTATTTCAGCAGCTATCAGTTTGAAAATCATTCTGACAGCTGCTGCCTTTCGTTTTATATTCTTAGCCTTCGCAGTTAATCAGTTTCACATCTAAAATGCCGTCCACACCACGCAGCTGTAGCATGATATCATTAGGAATGTCGTCACCAACGGCGATGGCCATAATATTGGTGTCGGATTTGGGGGTGCTGCCAACCTGCATACTATTGATATTGATGCCGGCCTTGCCCAAAATAGTAGCCATTTGGCCGATCATATTGGGACGGTTGAGATGGGGTGCTAAGAGCAGGTAACCTTCGGGCTTGAAGTCGATGTAGTATTGGTCGATTTGCACGATTTTCGGAGTTTTGCCATCGAAAAGGGTGCCTTCGATTTTGTGAGTACCCTTGGCAGTGGTAATGCGCACGTTGATAGCAGTGGAGAAATAACCAGGTTTATTAGCCTTTACTTCCTTGACCTCAATGTTGCGCTTTTTCGCCATGCCAGGAGCGTTGACGAAGTTAACGCTTTCTTGGAGAATGGGGTTCAACAGTCCCTTTAAGAAGGCTGTGGTTAAGGCTTGAGTTTCTGTTTCAGCTAGCGTACCGGTATATTCAACCTCTACCTTGGTGATGGGACCATCGGCCAAGTAAATTCCTACTGTACCCATGCGTTCTGCCAAACCGAAATAAGGCTTGATAACCTCGGCTACACTCTTGGGAATGGGCGCCATGTTGACAGCGGTCATAACCGGACGACCTTCGAGTGCATCAATAACGCCGTAAGCAACGTCCACAGCAACGCCGATTTGTGCTTCTTCGGTGGAGGCACCTAAGTGAGGCGTTTGCACCACGTTGAACAGACCTAGGAAAGGATTGTTTTCCTTAGTCAGGGGCTCGGAGGGATAAACGTCAATGGCTGCACCGGCAATTTTACCGGATTTGATGCCGTCAGCAATGGCTTGATGGTCACTGCAACCGCCGCGAGCGCAGTTAACGATGCGTACGCCGTCCTTCATCTTGGCGATGGTCTCAGCGTTAATCATGTGCTCTGTTTCCTTGGTCAGCGGGGTATGAATGGTGATATAGTCGGAACGCTTGAGCAGCGTGTCCAAATCTACTAGCTCCACACCGACTTGACGCGCACGTTCTTCAGAGATATAAGGGTCATAGCCGATGGTGATCATTTCCATGCCCTGCATACGCTTAGCAACACGGCTGCCGATACGGCCTACGCCGATAATACCCAGAGTGCGGCCTTGAACCTGAATGCCGGTGAAGGATTTGCGGTCCCATCTGCCTTCTTGGATGGATTGATGGGCTTGCGGAATGTGACGGGTCATGGCCATGAGCATAGCTACGGTGTGTTCAGTAGCAGCCATGGTGTTGCCTTCGGGGGTGTTCAGTACAACAATACCCTTAGCGGTAGCGGCGGGGATATCGATATTGTCAACGCCGACGCCCGCACGGCCGATAACCTTGAGACGGGTGCTGGCTTCGATTACTTCTTTAGTTACACGGGTAAGGGAGCGGGTTACAAGAGCGTCATAATTATTGATAACCTTAATGAGCTCGGCCGGCTCCATGTTGGGCATAATGTCCACATCAAAATGCTCGCGCAGCAGTGCTACACCTTTTTCACTAATATCATTACTTACGAATACTTTCATTGGAAGTTCCTCCTTGTTTATGGTTCAATACTGATTATATTATGGATTTTCAGAGTTTAATGCGCATACAAACATGGATTTTGCTTGGGTAGTATTAACTGCTTTTTGAAATTGAGTAATGAGTAAGCAGCAGGCGAGCTGTGATTTTTAGCAAATGAGTGGCATGGTACAATGGCCTCAAGGGTTCGAAAACATTTATTGTTCTGCGAGACAAATAGTACCCCGCAGAGGCTAATTGTACCCCACGAAATTTGCGTTAATAAAATCACTTGCGAGCATGACGATTACTTATTACGAATTTCATAATGTAATTTATTCATGCTCTTTTTGATACTGTTTCATAAACTCGGCTAAGGATACGCAGGCCTCCATGGGAACGGCGTTGTAGGTGCTGGCGCGGCAGCCGCCTACGAGGCGATGCCCTCCGATGCCCACAAAGCCAGCGGCCTTGCCCTTGGCCACAAAATCCTTTTCCATTTCCGGCGTTGCCAGATTAAAGGTAATGTTCATCAGGCTGCGGGAGCCCTTTTCTGCGTGCCCTTTGTAAAAGCTATTGCTGTTATCGATAACATCGTAAATAACCTTGGCTTTAGCTACATTATTCTTGGCCACAGCCTCCACACCGCCCTGCTTTTTAATCCAATGCAGAGTTTTGTTGACCATATAGATGGCAAAAACTGGCGGAGTGTTGTACAGGGAATCGTTGTCAGCGAAGGTGGAGTATTTGAGTATGGTGGGCAGCTCCTTGCGGGCTGTTGCTAAAAAGCTCTTTTTGGCGATAACGATGACCACGCCTGCAGGACCTAAATTTTTTTGTGCCCCAGCATAAATCAAATCAAAATCGGCTACATTTACCTTGCGAGACAGGATATCGCTGGACATATCACAAATCACAGGCACATCAAATTTAGGAAATTCTTTGTATTCCGTGCCGTAAATCGTATTATTGGCAGTGATGTGTACATACGAGGTGTCAGGCTTCAAGGTGAATTCAGTAGGTATGTAGCTATGATTTTTGTCGGCGCTGGAGGCTGCTTCATAGGCTTCACCAAAGAATTTGGCTTCGGCCATAGCTTTTTTGGCCCACACGCCGGTGTTTACATAGGCAGCATATTTTTTAATGTGGAAATTGGCAGCGGTCATTAAAAACTGGGTACTGCCGCCGCCTTGAATGAAAAGAATTTCGTAATCCTCCGGAATTTCCATTAGCTCACGCAGCAAAGCCTTAGTTTCAGCATGCATAGCGGCATAGTCAGCGCTGCGGTGACTCATTTCAATAATGCTCATGCCTGTGTCTGCATAGTTTAAAAATTCGGCCTGTGCCTCTTGCAAAACCTCTAGGGGCATGGCAGAGGGGCCGGCGTTAAAATTATAAGCTCTCTTCATAATGTTTAGCTTTCTTCCTTTCGAAACGCACGATAAGGCATCATCTGCTTTACAAAAGCTCCTCGGAGTATTAATCATACGCCGTCGGCGCTTTTGCTCGCATCTAATACCTTCTTCCACGTTTAACTAAATCATAATAAAAATATAGAGAAGCCAGTCCTTTGGGACGAGCTTCTCCTCTCGCGGTACCACCCAAATTGCCCCGGCCTAGTAGCACAAATAAAAAAGCTCCCATCCCACATGGGACGAGAACTGCTCGCGGTGCCACCCAATTTGCCAAAGGCCAACTTTCTTTCGCTGTATCGGGCGAGCCCGTCGAATTCTTCATTCGCCGCTCCGGAGCGGAACAGATATGCCTTACTGCTGTCTTGCATCAACCGACAGCTTTCTGTAAGCTTGGCACGCTGCTTCTCTTTCATAGCGTTACAATATTAGTATTATGGTGAATTATAACACTTTTACGGATAGAGTCAAGTAAAATAAGGTAAAATATACATGTATACTTATTTCGCCTGGAATGTGTTATGAATTTTACACCCAAAGCACGATTTTAGCTATGTTTAGAAGTGTTTTTGGCTTTTGCTTGCATAAAATCCCTTTTAGTGCTAAAGTAGAAACAATAGAATATAATCGCTAGGGGCGCAGCGATAGGCTGCTGAGAGGAATCTTCCGACCCTTTGAACCTGAGACGGTTAGGACCGGCGTAGGAAAGCGTAGTTGTAAAAAAACTAGCTGTCGCAGGCAAGGCGACAGTTTTTTATTGCTTTACACAGGTTAAGCGTAGATTGAAGGAGGCAAAACTATGGCAACACAAATGCAATTGGCTAGACAGGGCATCATTACCGAGGCTATGAAAATAGTAGCGGAGCAGGAGCAGCTTACTCCTGAATTTATTCGTGAGGGCGTGGCTGCAGGCACCATCGCCATCCCCTGCAATATTAATCATAAAAATATTATTCCCCGTGGCGTAGGACAGGGGCTGAAGGTTAAGGTTAATGCCAATATCGGCACATCTTCCAGCTATCCTGACCCGGAGCCGGAGCTGCAGAAGCTGGCTGCTGCCATCGAAGCTGGTGCTGATTCTGTTATGGATTTATCCACTGGTGATAATATCAGTGCTTCTCGTCAAGCTATCATTGGCGCATCCACAGTTATGGTTGGCACTGTGCCCATGTATCAGGTGACTGTGGAGACAATTTTGAAGCGCGGCGCTGTGGTAGAGATGACCAAGGAAGATATTTTTGATGTCATTCGCCAGCAGGCAGCCGATGGCGCAGATTTTATGACTATTCACTGTGGCATCAATAAAAATGTACTCAAGGCTTTGATCGACGAAGGTCGCATTATGGATGTGGTAAGCCGCGGTGGTTCTTTTATCACTGGCTGGATGCTGCATAATGATAAAGAGAATCCTTTGTACGAATACTATGATGAAATTCTTGATATTTGCGCCGAGTATGACGTGACTATTTCCCTTGGCGATGGCTTACGCCCTGGCTGCATTGCCGATGCTACTGATAGAGCTCAAATCCAAGAGCTGCTGAATTTGGGCGAGCTGACTCAGCGCGCTTGGGATAAGGGCGTGCAGGTGATGGTGGAGGGGCCCGGCCATGTGCCCTATAATCAAATCGCTGCGAATATGCAGCTGCAAAAACGTCTTTGCCACGGCGCTCCGTTCTATGTGCTAGGGCCTTTGGTAACCGATGTAGCGCCTGGCTATGATCACATCACTAGTGCTATTGGCGGTACCTTGGCCGCTGTTAGCGGAGCGGATTTCCTCTGTTATGTAACTCCTGCTGAGCATTTGGGCTTGCCCGATTTACAGGATGTGCGTGAGGGAGTTATTGCATCTCGTATTGCTGCCCATGCGGCTGATTTGGCTAAGGGCAATAAGCCGGCTTGGGAATGGGATTTGGCTATGGCCAAGGCGCGCAAGGTGCTGGATTGGCCGGAGCAGCTACGCCTGGCTATCGATCCTATTAAGGCTACGGAATATCGTAAGCGCAAAAATAAGAGTGATGATGAGGCTTGCTCCATGTGCGGCGATTATTGTGCAGTGAAGATTGTAGGAAAATACTTGGAAGAGCATATGCGCAAGAAATAAGCAGCTTTTGGCAGTTACATCAATGTAAAAAATATGTTATAATAATACCAACTATAACATTACATAGGGGTAACTTATGGAGAAAAACATCTTAGAATATATCGGTAAAAGCTTGTACCAAACCCATATCCTAAAGGAAATGAAGCGCTATTTAGTGTTTCGCACCCGCTGTCGCTTGCATAGCAGCATGGTTAATGATTTATTAGATTTTTTTGCTGCTACGGAGCAGAGAGAAAAGTGGTTAGTGGGCAATCCTTCTTTTTTAGAGCAGGCCACACGCACCTTTTTTTACAAGGGCTCTACTTGGGAAGAACGCATGCAGCTGGTAAAGAACCATGTTCAGATTATGGAGCAGCATTTTAATGCGGAGCTTATGGATGAGCTATATGTTGAGCATAAAAAAGTGCAGCTGTGGGAGGACTCCTATTTGGATAAACCCTTAACTATGAACCTGTGGTTTCACGCAGGCCAACGCAAGGAGGGCTGCCTATCCCTGGTGCTGAGCTATGAGGGTGAGGAGCTTTACCAAATCATGTTTTGGTTTGCCAAAAATCCTGCAGATGGTAAGGACGTAATCTATATTGGTGCCTTACAGGGGCCGCAAAATGGTAATGAGCTTATAAAAGGCTTAACAAAAGCTTTTTTTGGCTATCGCACGAAAAATTTAATTTTCTATGGCTTGCGCAGCTTGGCCAAGGCGATGAAGATCACGAATATTTATGCAGTAGCCAATGAGGGTTATTATGCTATGAGTCATATGCGTATGGATCGTAAGCTTAAAACCGATTTTGGTGCTTTTTGGCAGGAATGTGAGGGCAAGCAATGCTCTGACCGGCGTTTCTATATCATGCCGGTGGAGGAATATCGCAAGTCCATGGAGGAGCTGAAGCCCTCTAAACGAGCGCAGCATCGTCGTCGCTTTGCTAAAATGGATGAGCTGGAGGCTGCTGTGGCAGAAAGCCTGTCTCAATTTCAAAAATAATTTTCATAGCTTGCCTGTTTAACTAGCGGGTAAGCTATTTTTTTTACTTAGAATATGATATAATGACTAATATATAGTTTATTCTGACTGGAGGTATAAAAATTGAAAAAACAGCTTGCAACACTTTTGCTAACCTTTGTTTTTTGCTTTACCATGGTAGCGCCTGGCTTTGCTGCAGAAGTTAATATTCCTGTGGCCGATAAGATTGGGGCTATGGAAAAAATGCTGTATGGTACAGAGCAAAGCGGCTCCTTAATCCAACGTATGGATAGTCTGGAGGACGATGTTTATGGCGCTGTGACAACTGATTCTATTTTAAATCGTGTGGATAATATGTATGATTATTTAGAGGGAACTCCAGAGTCGGGGGATGCTTCCTTTGCTACCAAGCTGAATGTGGTTGAATGGCGTATTAACGAGAGCATGTCCGGTGGACCTGCAAAGAATCGTATTGAAGCGCAAGAAAAGCTGCTCAATGGTCAGATTCAAAATGGTTCCTTGTCCGCTCGTTTGGAAGAGCTTTTGAAGCTTGCCTCTTATACTGATGGTAAAGTGCCTGTGCAACAAGTTACTTTGCCCAAGGATTCTGTATTTAAAATTAGCTTTACTAGCGAAATGAGCACTAAGATGAGCCGTCAAGGCGATAAAGTAAACTTTAAGGCTGCCGATAATCTGTATGTGAATGATGTATTGGTATTGCCCAAGGGAGCAACCGGTGTTGGTGTGATTAAAAAAGTTGTTCAGCCCGGTATTTTTGGTAAAGACGGCCGTATCGACATTACCTTTACTCATATTTATGGCGTGGACGGCACCAAGATTCCGCTAACTGTGGGCGAGCTGGCTAAGCAAAAGGCAGAAAGCATCGCGGGTGCTGCCGGTGCAGCTATTGGTGGCATGATTATCCTTGGCCCCGTTGGCGTTGTTGGCGGTGCCTTTGTAAAGGGCAATAGTGTTACTATCCCCGTTGGCTGCGAAACCTACGTGCAGACTAGTGAGGATGTAGCTATGCAAGGTGTTGTATACCAAGAATAAAACGGTGTATAAGGCATCATCTACTTCGTCAAGGCTCCTAGGAGCATTAACGATACGCCGTCGCACCCAAGGGTACAGCGTGACCAGCATGCGTTCACGGCGCTACGCTTGTGACCATATGGGTCGTGGCTTGTCGCCATTCCTCGTAGCTAATGCCTTCTCCACCGTTTTATACGGCGTATAAGGCATCGACTAATTCGTCAAATAAAAATCATTAAATCATAAAAAGCTCACTCGAAAAGGGGTGAGCTTTTGCTTTTTTTATGATATAATGTTAAGTGGATTATTATGTAATTTTGGCGTTTAGCTTGTTAACGATTCTTATACAAAGGAGTATTCCTATGAAAAAGACTTTTTTAGCGGCAGCTCTTGCTTGTGGGCTATGCCTACCGACCTATGCGGCTCAGTTTACCAATGATGATAGCCAACGCTATGATGCCCCTGTTTTTGCCGATGAAGAACAGGAGAATATTAAGCCTAATGAGGCTGTGGAGCCGAAGAAATCAACTAAGATGAAAGAAGAGGCTAGTCAGCCCCTGCCTATTAATTTAAAGGCTGACCATGCCGAATATGATAGCACTAGCGGTGATTTTCATGTTAGCGGCAATGTGGTCATTACCCAGGGCAAGGAGACCTTGTTAACTACTTATGCAGTTGGCAATATGAAAACAGGTGATGTGTGGCTGGAGCAAGGCGGTACTCTGGTCGAGCCCAATAGTAAAATGCACGGGAAATGGGTGCATTATAATTTCAATACGAAGACTGGTGAAATTAAGCAAATTAATGGCACTAGCTTGAAGGATATTTATGATGCTCCTCATGCTACAATTTATCCTGATAAAATGGTGGTTGACCAAGGCGGGCGTACTGCTAAGTGCCCAGCTGTCAAACATCCGCCCTGCCTTTCCATTACGGCTAGCACCTTTGAAATTTATCCCAAGGAAAAAATGGTTGCGCATGATGTAAAGGTGTTTGTGCGTGGCAAGCATGTTTATTCTCGCGATTTGTGGATAAATTATTTCAATGACGATAAAACAAAAATTATGCCACGTTTTGGTTATGATGGTAGCGATAATGGCTTTTATGCTAAGCTAGAAATTAGCCAGCCGGTTAGTGAAAAAACCATGGTATCAATGGATTTGCCTGAGTATTCAAAGGCGGGCTTTAAACCGGTATATCAAATTAAGCATCATGAACGTAATTTTAATATTTCCTATCTGCATGGTTGGGATGAGGATGATGACATTTGGTACAGAAAGCAGAATAACTGGCGCTTCGATTATAAAAATCATCATATTATTGATGGCCTACCCTTGAGCTATTCTGGTTACTATGAGTATGGTCTTTGGAATAACTGGAATCCAGAAACTAAAAGAAGCAGTTCTAAGAGCTGGCATAAAGAGTATGCTGTATATTTAAATCATGACCCAATTTACTTCTTCAATTCCAAAAATACAGTACTTAATTTGACTGTTGGTAAGAAGTGGGTACACGAAAGTATAACTGAGGAAACTCGTTCTACCAATATGTATTATGCTACTTTAGGACAGAAGATGGGGCCGCAATGGCGTACTTGGGTAGGTTTTTATCGTGAAGATGTTACTAGTAGTTTGTTCGATATTGGTCAGCCGGATATGGCAAAGGAATTGCGTAATGGCTTGCAATGGACGCCGGATAGTCGTAATGTAATTAGTGTTGTAAATCGATATGATATTGGTAAACATAACAATTATGAAACTGATTATCGTTGGCTACACAAATTCTGCTGCTGGGCTTTAGAGTTTACCTATGAACAGGAGCATTTTACTAATGGCGAGAATTCCTTTACAGTGATGTATTATTTCTATAATTTATAAGCAAGAGGGTTATTATGGATAAAATAATTAAACAACGCTTTTTGGACCATCTGGATGTGGCCAATGCAGTAATGCAGAGCAATATCATGGGCCAAATTCAAATTGTTGCTGAAGAAATAAAAAAGGCTTTGGCTGCAGGCCACAAGGTATTGTTCTGTGGCAACGGTGGCAGTGCAGCAGATAGCCAGCATTTGGCAGCTGAGTTTGTGGGTCGTTTCCAAAAGGAGCGCCGTGGCTTGCCTGCTATCGCGTTGACTGTGGACACCTCTATTTTGACTGCTGTTGGCAATGACTATGGCTATGACAAGGTTTTCGTGCGCCAAGTTGAGGCGTTGGCGCAGGCTGGAGATGTGCTGGTGGGTATTTCTACTAGCGGCAATAGCGCCAACGTGGTGGAGGCCATCGAGCTGGCCAAGGCTAAGGGCGTGTACTGCGTGGGTATGACCGCTGCTGGCGGTGGCAAAATGGCTACGCTGTGCGATGAATGCATTGCCGTTCCGGCCAAGATCACTGCCCGGGCTCAGGAAATGCATATTTTGATAGGCCACATTCTGTGTGAGCTGGTGGATGGTGAATAATTTGAGCTTAGCTGTAACAACCTTTTTAGCAGAGCAAATTAAAAATGTACGCATTGCCGTTATCGGTGATGTGATGCTGGATAGATATTTTCATGGCGAGGTGAAGCGCATCTCCCCCGAGGCCCCTGTACCGGTGACGAAAATTAATCGCATCAAATCCGTGCTGGGCGGTGCTGCCAATGTGGCCGCTAATTTGGCGCATCTGGAGTGCCAGGTCTTCATGGGTGGTGTGACTGGCGATGATGAAAACCGTGTGCTTTTGGAAAAGCTTATGGATGAGTCAGGTATCGACCACAGTGGCTTAGTCAAGAGCCCACACCGCAAAACCATCACCAAGCTGCGTGTTTTGGGCGGGAATCAGCAAATGCTGCGCCTAGATTTTGAAGAAACAGGGGATTTGTATCCTGAGGAAATAGTGGAGCTGCGTCAGTGGTTGGCTAAGCTTTTGGATGAGGGTCTGGATGGCATCATTGTCTCCGACTACGCCAAGGGCGTTTGCTCCGATGATTTTTGCCAATGGGTGATTAGTGAGGGGCACGCCTACAATATTCCCGTGCTCATTGACCCTAAGGGTGCAGACTGGAGCAAGTATCGTGGCTGCGATTTCATCACTCCCAATCTGAAGGAAATGTGCGAGGCCGCAGGCTGTGTTCGTGATAACGAGGATGCTGCAGTTGTGGAAATGGCTCGCACCGCTAAGGACAGATACCAGATAAAAAATGTTGTGGTTACCCGTAGTGAGCGGGGTATGTCTTTGGTAAACGATATTCAGGTGCTGCACAGCCCAGCCACGGCCATCGAGGTTTTTGATGTGTCGGGTGCAGGGGACACTGTAGCAGCGACGCTGCTTGCTGGTGTGGCTGGCAAGCTGGAGCTGGCAGATGCTATCTATATGGCCAACAGAGCCGCAGGTATTGTGGTAGCCAAGGTGGGCACCTATCCCGTGCATCGCGATGAGCTTTTGAAGGACTTGCTTACCGAAGAGCGCAAGCAAGGCCGGGGCTACAGAACGCTGAGCTGGCAGGAAATTGCTTCGCTAGCTGCAACATGGAAGGCCTGCGGTGAAAAAATCGTATTTACTAATGGCTGTTTTGATATTTTGCACGTGGGTCATGTAACTTATTTGGAAAAGGCGCGTAATTTAGGTAAGCATTTAATCGTGGGATTGAATACTGATGCTTCCGTGCGCCGTTTAAAGGGCGAAACCCGTCCCTTAGTGCACGAGCTGGACAGAGCACGCGTATTGGCCGCTTTGGCCTGTGTGGACGCGGTAGTACTCTTTGACCAAGATACTCCCACAGAATTAATCGAAAAGATTAGTCCTGATATTTTGGTTAAGGGCGGGGACTACGCACCGGACCAAGTGGCAGGGCGTGAATATGCAGGCGAAGTGCGCATTATTGAATTCGAGGATGGCTACTCCACCACTGGAGTAGTGGAAAAAATTGCCAGAATGGTTAAGGAGGGCAAATTATGATTATTGTAACTGGTGGCGCCGGTTTTATCGGCAGTAATATTGTTAAGGGCCTTAACGACCGTGGTATTGATGATATTTTAGTGGTTGATAATCTGACCAATATGGTGAAATTCAAAAATATCCAAGGGCTGAAGGTACATGATTATATGGATAAATATGCCTTTATGGATGCTTTAAAGGCAGGCAAATTCAATCATGAAAAAATTGACGTTATTTTCCACGAGGGGGCTTGCTCCGATACCATGGAATATAACGGCAAATACATGATGGAGAATAATTTTGAGTATACTAAGAATGTGCTGCATTTCTGCCTGGATAGAAAAATCCAAATGATGTATGCCTCCTCTGCCTCCACCTATGGCAGTGGCGCTCATGGCTTCCGGGAGGAGCCTGCCTGTGAGGAAGCGCTGAATGTGTATGCCTTCTCCAAGCTTTTCTTTGATAATTATTTGCGTCGTTTGCTGCCCACAGCACAAAGCCAGGTGGTAGGTTTGCGTTATTTCAATGTCTATGGTCCCCAAGAGAACCACAAGGGCAAAATGGCTTCTATGATTTACCAAATGTACAACCAATGGAAGGCAGAGCATAAGGTACGCCTTTTTGGTGAATATGCTGGTTACGGACCCGGTGAGCAAACACGCGACTTTATTTACGTTAAGGATGTTGTGAAGGTTAACTTCTATTTCTGGGAGCATCCGGAAATCAGTGGTATTTTCAACTGCGGCACCGGTCATGCGCATCCCTTTAACACTTGTGCCAAGGCTGTTTTGAACCATTTTGGCAGTGGTGAGCTGGAATATGTGCCCTTCCCCGATGTACTCAAAGGTAAATATCAAAGCTTTACAGAGGCAGATGCAACCAATCTTTTGGCAGCTGGCTATGATGGTGGCTTCACTCCTATTGAAGAGGCTGCCGAGGAATATTGCCAGCTCTTAGATAAGACCGGCGGATACTATGTCTATGAAAGATAAGGCCGTATTTTTTGATCGCGACGGCGTCCTCAATGTGGACGTGGATTATTTGTATAAAATCAGCGATTTAAAGTGGGTTGAGGGTGCACGGGAGGCTCTGGCTTATTTAACTAAGCTGGGCTATAAAATTTTCGTTGTCACCAACCAAAGCGGTATTGCCCGAGGCTATTACACCGTAGCGCAAATGCAGGAGCTGCATGACTTTATGCAGCGGGAAATTGCAGCCAGCGGTGGCAAAATCGAAAGATTTTATTATTGCCCCCACCATAAGGAGGGCAAGGTGGCGGAATACGCTATAGACTGCGATTGCCGCAAGCCCAAACCCGGCATGCTGCTAGAGGCCTTTGGGGAGTATGACCTAGACAAGGAGCAATGCTTCCTTATCGGCGACGGCAAGCGTGACGTGGAGGCGGCCGAGGCCGCCGGCATTCGAGGCTACCTTTTCAAAGGTGGAAACCTATTGGAATTTGTAAAGAACATTTTAAAATAGGCGCGTTATAAAGCATCATCTACTTCGCAAAGACTCCTAGGAGTATTTCCGATACGCCGTCGTCGTCTTTGCTCGTATCTAATACTTTCTAACGCACCTGGAGAACGACTATGGATTATAAGAATATTTTACTTATCAAGATGAGCTCCCTGGGCGATATATTGCACACCCTGCCCTTTGCGGCAGCGCTGCGTCAGCGTTACCCCAAGGCAAAGATTACTTGGCTGGTGCATCCACAATTTGCTGGCTTTGTACCGGACCCGCCTGTTATAGATGAAGTGCTGTATTTCGACAAGGTAAGATTTAATAAGCTAGGCTTACTGGATAAGCTAAAATATTTTCGTGAGATGAAGGCGCTCCTTCATAGCAAGCATTTTGATTTAGTGATGGATATGCAGGGGTTGTTCAAGAGCGCTGTGCTAGCTGCCATTAGCGGCTGCAGTAACCGCATCGGTTACTGCGAAATGCGGGAGGGGAGCGGCCTTATCAGCCGCGCCATCGCCGGTGCCCACAGCAAGGACCACGTTATCGAGCGCTATCTGGACGTGGCCCGTTATTTGGGAGCCAAAGTGGACACCTTGGACGATGTGCAATTTCCCATGCCGGATTTGAGCAAGGAAAGGGCTAGCGTTAGGAGTAAGCTAGCAGAGCTGGGCTGGAACGGTGGCGACTACGTGGTTATCGTGCCGGGAGCACGCTGGTGGACGAAGGAATGGCCCGTGGAGCATTATGTGGCCTTGGCCAAAAGGATTGCTACGGATGGTAAATACATCGTTTTAGCTGGTGGCCCCGATGATGCGCCCAAGGGCAAAGCCATTGCGGAGCAATGCGCAAGCCCGCTCGTGCTGGACATGACTGGCAAAACCTCTTTGCGTGAGCTGGCCGCCCTCATCAAGGACTGCAGCTTCTATATCAGCGCGGATACTGGCCCACTGCACTTTGCGGCGGCTTTGAAAAAGCCCTTAGTGGCCATGTATGGCCCAACTAAGGCGGATAGAACCGGTCCCTACGGCAGCAAAAATTCCGAGGTTATTCTCTCCCCTGCATCCTGCGCAGGGTGCTTGAAAAAGAACTGCCAAAACTGGCATTGTATGCACGACATCAAGCCGGAAATGGTATACGAAATTTACGAAAAAAAGGTGAAGGCTCATGGCTAAAGCAGTGGCATTAAATGGCAAAAGAATATTGGTAACATTTTTGATGCATTTGGGGGATTTAACGCTGACAACCCCCTTCATCCACGCTTTGCGCAAGGCTGCTCCCGATGCCCATATCACCTTCTTGGCCGATGAAAAGCTTAAGGACGTAGTGCTGCATAATCCTTATATTGATGAGGTTATCACGATCGATAAAAAGGGTCGGGACAACAGTATTTTGGCTTTAATGGCCTGTGCAAGACGCCTTAGCAAGATGGATTTTGATGTACTCATCAATCTGCATCCTAACGAGCGTTGCTCCTTTATTTGCGCTATGACCAAGGTCAAGCTGCGTTGTGGCACCACGCATACTATGTTCAAGCCTGTGTGGGATGTATTTACTCCTTTGAACCGTAAAATTCATGCGGCAGATATGTATCTTGATATTTTGACCCAATTGGGTGTTAAAAATTTAGAGCACAATGGTTTGGAAATTTTCCCTAGCGAGGAGCATCTAGCCCATGCGGACGAATTTTGGCGTGACCATGGTATTTTTGGCAGCGATAAGCTAGTGGGCTTTAATATTGGCAGCGCCGTTGTCACCAAGCGCTGGGCGCCGGAGCGCTTTGCTCAGGTGGCTGATACACTGGCAGCCAAGGGCTATAAGCCCGTCTTCTTTGGAGGCACCATGGACGAGGATATGGTGCAGGAGGCTGTGAGCCGTATGAAGACCACGCCAGTGGTGGCTACGGGTAGCTTTACCATCGGTGGCTTGGCAGCGGCTATGCGCCGTTGCAGCCTGATTATCACCAATGATAGTGGTCCCATGCATGTGGCCATCAGCCAAAAGGTGCCCATTGTGGCTATGTATGGCCCTTCGAGTCCTAAGCTGTACGGCCCCTATACTAAGGATGCGACTATTGTAACCGCGCTACCTCCCTGCCCAGGCTGTGCCGACGGCATGAAGCATAAATGCAGTGATATGCAATGTATGACACGCCTTACTGTGGAGCAGGTGGTGCAAGCAGCAGAGGAGATGCTGGCAAAGCATGCTGTAGATCATGAGTAAGCAGCTAACTATCAACGGCGAAATTTTACTGTTATGCGAGCGCTTAGAGATGGCGCGTTTATTACATGTGTATCTGCAATATTTGTTTCGGCAAGGTGTGAGCCTGCCAACGCTGCAGCTTTTAAATTATCGCTCGTTAGAGCAGCTTCCCGCATTAGCAGAACGCTTACCCAATATTGCTGGCAGCAGGCAGGTGCGAAAGGTTGTTGTATTTGCTGATGCTCAAAATGATTTAGAAAATAGAAGAAATATGCTTTTAGATTTGCGCAGCAGTGCTTTTTTCCGCACAAGGGAGTACTGTGCGCATTTTTTCTTTCCTGGCAGGCAGGCCGGAAGGCGTTGGCGGCATGGTTATCTAGAGGATTTGCTGCTAGAAACACTCAAAAAAGATGTTTGTGATGCGAGTGACTTTAATAATTTGCTGAATATGGCTAGGGAATATTTGGTGAGCGTTGAGCAAATGCGCAAAATTGTGCAGGATGAAGCAGATTTTAAATTAAAGCTGCAGCAAAAGAGTACAAGAATAGCTTTTTGTGATAGCTCTGCTTATAAGCTTACTAACCCAAGTCGTCATTTGCTTTATACTTATTTTGCTGGAATGGAGAAATATCTTGGCTGCAGCTTGGCAGAAGCAGCTAAGCTGGGCGCATTTGATTTTGAGCACGAAGCTTATGGAGAGCTGAAAAAGTGCTTGCTGGAGCTGGGGAAAGGGGAAAAACTTTGATGATTAAAGGGGATACAAATCGTTTACGGCATGGAATGGCTCAAGAAAAATGGTTATGACGAATCGCAAAATCTAGCTTTGATGGAGTAGCATCCTTTTCTGCCTTATTCCTTGCTCATGACTGTTAAGGACGTTAAGGTGTTGGCGCAGGCCTCGAAGTCTATTTTTACTTCCTTTCCAGTGCCTATTATGATACGCAAAAGCTTGCAGACAGCAGGTGCGCAAAAACCGACTAATGGCATGGTAGAAGGCCCGGATACGTAAGTAGATTTTACGTTGCACAACGATTGCAACGAAAAGCAAGATTTACGTTGCAAAAGTGCAACGTAAATGCAACACAAAATTTGCGTTGCACTGATTCCTGCCACAAAAGCAAATAAAAGCTAGCTTAAAGGCTGATTGACTGCGGAAATTTCTGCAGTTGGTCAGCTTTTTTGCATTTTGCAAAGGAAAAGTGTGATAAGTTGCAAAAACCCTTCACAATAATGGCATATGCATCCAAAGTTTCGTTGCGCAACGATTGCAACGCAAAGCAAAATTTACGCTGCAAAAGTGCAACGTAAACGCAACGTAAAATTTGCGTTGCAGAAAGAGGTGTGTGGTGATATAATTTAAAAATGCAATATAAAAATCTAAACAAGGCAGGTGCAAGAACATGAAGGAAGCTAGGGACTTAGAGTTTAAAGAGATGGTAAGTAATTCATTCTTGAAAACAGTAAGTGCTTTTGCCAACTACGGCGAAGGGAGAATTCTGTTCGGCGTTGATGATAATGGTAATGGTGTAGGCATGGAAAATCCCCAGCAAGTATGTTTAGATTTGGAAAATAAGATTAATGATAGCATAACTCCCTGCCCAAATTATACTCTAGAGATAGATAGTAAAAAGGTTGTCATATTAAAGGTAAAAGAAGGATTGGACAAGCCTTATTTGTACAAGGGTAAAGCTTATAGACGTAATGATACAGCCACTATCGAAGTTGACAGGGTGGAATTGAATCGTTTGACCTTGTTGGGTTTGGGAAGATATTTTGACGAGCTGAGTGCGCAAAAGCAGGGTTTGCAGTTTACAGTATTGGAAAAAGCGTTGCAGGAAAAGCTCGGCATTAAGAAGATATCTACGGATATTTTGAGAACCTTGAACTTGTTTTCTGATATTGGGAATTATAACAACGCAGCGGAGCTTTTGGCTGATGAAAATCAATTTGCAGGGGTGGATATTGCCCGCTTTGGAAAAGATAGTGACATAATCTTAGAGCGAGAAAATTTGTCGGGCAGATCAATCCTAAGCCAATTTACTGATGCTATTAAAATTTTTAGAAGAAACTATATCCAAGAAAAAATCGTAGGATCTGAACGCATTACGGAAGAGAATATACCGGAAAAGGCTTTTCGTGAGGCATTGGCTAACGCATTGATTCATCGAACTTGGGATATTCGTGCTTCCATCCGCATAGCTATGTATGCCGATAGAGTGGAAATTGTGTCACCTGGAGGTCTTCCTGTGGGTGTAAGCTATGGAGAGTACATGGCTGGCTATGTTTCTGTTCTTCGCAATCCGATTATTGCCAATGTTTTCTTCAGACTCAAGTATGTGGAAACATTTGGCACTGGCATCAGACGCATTATTAATGCGTATCGGGATTCATCAGCTGAGCCAAAGTTTCAAGTTTCAGATAATGCAGTCGTTGTAACTCTTCCTCTGCTGGAGACAGATATTGCAGTGAGTGAGGACGAAGAGAGAATCCTGCTCCTGCTGCAAAAGTATAAGACTATGTCCAGCAGTGATATTGTGGGCGTTAGTGGATATAACAAGGCCAAGGTGATTAGGTTGTTGAATTCGTTACTAGAAAAGAATAAGATCAAAAAGACTGGCGTTGGCAGGGGAACGAGGTACGGAGTGTGATTATCCTCACCATTTGCAGTTAAAAATACATACATGCCTGTCAAAAAGTGTTAAAAGTAAATCTTTATACATGGGGTTGAATTAAGGATAATGAAGTATTTTGAAGAATAAGAACATCACGTTAGAGGAAAGGTCAGGCATGTCTAGCATATGTGGAGTTTGGTGCAATAAGAAATTTAGATCTGCGAGAGGTGTTTGACCTAGAGCAAAAGGAAAAAGTAAAAGCATCACGTATTATCAAAGATACTCTTGAAGCAGGATTGATTAAGCCTCTAGATCCTGATACGGCCTAAGATATATGAAATATATTCCTTCATGGGCATAGTTTAAGTTTCGCTAAGTTTCAAACAGGTGCTAATTAGTGGCTTAGGTAGTAAAATATACGATAAATATGGGTTCAAAATACAATACTGGTATTCATTTAAGTTTCACTAAGTTACATTATTGCGATTAGATTGGTATGCTTCAACAGTGGTGTAAAAAAGGTGATTACTCCTAAATCTGTTGACCTCACGTAAGCATAAAATCTAACATGATTTAACGCTTTACTTACGATTATTATTGTGATATGTAAGCATATCTTATTATTTAAGGTTGTTGCACAACGATTGTAACGTAAGGAGTGAAATACGTTGCAAATCTGCAATGCAAGCGCAACTTAAAGTTTTCGTTGCATAGGAAAGTGGAACGAATAGTAGAATATGCTGGCTAAGGGAAAATAAGATTAAAGAGGATTGCCACTTTAGTCCTCTTTTTCAGCGGTCTTTTTCACAATGCACTTCTGACTTAGCAAGTAACTGTGTGAGAGAGTTTAGAATATTAATTTTTGTTTTAGGGACTAGGCAATAGGAGAGGGAGCTAGTGAAGATTATTATGTAACCAAGCAATTCCGTTCCTTCCTCCAGAAAGCTTTTTATGCCCTGATTAAAATGTGGTCCGCTGATAATGTGAACCATGAAGCGCATGCCTATAATTCTTGACACTACTAAAACGATGATAAGACCAGCGAAGAGTAAATTATAGGATGGGGTATTAAAAAAGCTTGCTAAATGCTGGCAAGCTGTTTTCAATCCCTTTTTTAAAGATAAGTAAATAAAGAAAAGAGCGGTGGGAAGAGCGATAAATTTCCAAGCTCCGTGGAAAAAATAATCAAAGAAAGAGTCCAATTCCCTAATTAGCATACATAATAAAAGTCCTATTACTAAGTATAGACCATTGCTTTCTTTCTTCTTTACCCTATAGAAGAAAAATAAAATGGAAATAGCTAACAATGCTTCCTGGGTGCGTTCTGTAAGGGAATTTTCGGGAATGTGGCCTAGAACGTGGATGTCTATTGATGTAATCAAAACTACAAAGACGACGCCGCCGGCAATATACATGCCAAAGAATATGAATTTAAAAAACTCGCGGATTATTAGCTTCATGTCATCAGTCATTTTTCTCTAGCCTCTTCAACCTTAATTTTACATTAATTCACTCCAAGTATTATAGCATACTTTTCTCCAAAATGCATGAGCTAACTGAAGATAGAGAATCAGCTTTTTAACTAATAAAAGACATAGGTGAAGCTAAGCATGGGTGATAAATACCATCAAAACAGGCTCTTGGTGACAATATAGGTTGCCCTGTTCTTTTTCATTACTATTCAGGATTTTTTGACCATAATGCACTCTGCTCTACCATTAAGCAGATGGAATACCATAAGAATTTCCTCTGGAGCGCTTTGGTGTAGTGTTCAATCAATTAAGGGTTACATCGATGACCTTGTTTTTTGTGTGCAGTAAATTATTTAAGTGTTAATTCAGCAGCACTTTTCATCTAAAGCTATATCTATGTTTGCTAAATCGTGGTATAATAGAATAAAAATTATCAAAATTGTTGACAGACTTGTCAAAAAGTAGGATATTTAGATCTCGGCTTAGCTTAAGGGAGTATATTATAGTTTGGGAGATGTGTAGGTAAATTGCATTATTTTGCTCGTTTTTTCGAAAATCTACAGCAAGATTTGAAGGCATTTTTATATTGGTGTCTAGTACTGACAATTTTTAGAATTGCTTTTATTTGTATATATAGTAGCCAGCTCAATGGCAATTATTCAGATGTGCCGATGGCATTGTTCTTAGGCCTGCGCTTGAGTCTGAAAACAGCGGGCATATTGTGCCTTATTGGCTTTGTGCTTGCTTCGTTGCCCAAGACAGTTTTTAAATCGTGGCCAGCGCAACAAATACGAAGCATATGGCATGGAATCGCTTTAGTATTCTTTTCCATTTGTTTTATGGCCCGCATTCCCTATTATAAAATATTCAACGCTGCCTTTAATATGATGCTTATAAACGGAGTGCACGATGACGTAAAAGCAATTATTGTTACCGCTATTGAAGAGTATCAGCTGTTGTGGCGCTTGCCGGTGGCGATAGTTTTAGGGTTATTGTTCGCTTATGTTTTGAAGATAATATTTGCGAGAACTACAATCATAGAATTCGCTGTTCTGAAGCACAAAAAGTTGGTTATGGTATTCGCTTTGCCGGCGATAGTACTCTTGTGGCTTTTCGTCAGATTTGGCGGCTCCTTTGATTATAATAATTCTATCAACTGGCTTAGTGCTGGACGCTTAAATTCCCATTTGCTCAATGAGGCGATTCTTGACGATGGACAGGCCTTATACAGAGTGCTAGACATTAAGAAAAAACAGGATAGAGCAAATAATATCAATATAAGTACGGCAGAATTACGCAAGTTAATTGCAAAAAGCGGTGGCAATCCTCAGGCTAATACTATTGACGAAGCTTTTTTGCGGACCGTAAATACGCCTAAATTGAAAATGCAGCCTCGGCATGTCTTTCTTATCGTGGGTGAAAGCTTTGGTAATTGGCCCTTTTTGCCAAAATTTGCTAATATTGGCATTGTGCCCCAGATGCAACGATTAATGAAGTCCGATAGCTGTGCCTATATACCTACCATGATTCCCTCTGGCATTAACACAATTAATGCTGTTAATGGCTTATTAACTGGCTTGCCGGAAACTGGCATCTATGCTAATTATCAGCCTATAAGCTTTAAAGAAAAATATGCTGCTGGCATTGCTAATGCTATGAAAAAGCTGGGTTACAAAACCATATTTTGGTATGGTGGCTATTCTAGCTGGGAAGACGTAAAAATCTTTGCCCAGGCCCAGGGTTTTGACAAGTTCCATTGTGCAGAAGAATTTGGCAATGCAACAGATAATGTTTGGGGCTGTGATGATGCTGTGCTGTTTAAGCATACTGAAGAATATTTGCAAAAAGTATCTAAAGATGAAAAGGTTTTTCATTTGATTCTCACCATGAGCAACCATGCGCCCTATATAATCGATGTTGATAAATTGGGCTTTCCAAGAGAGGATGTAAGGGCTAAGCTGCCTAGAGATATTAGTAAGGATAAAAACACTCTGACAGAGTTAGGCCATATTTGGTATGCAGATAAAACTATGGGTGAATTTGTATCTTTTGCTCAAAATTTGCTACCAGATAGCCTATTCGTTATAACTGGTGACCATATGGAGCGCTTTACCTTTGCTGTCGAGCAGGATGAGCGTGTGATGATGTCCGTGCCATGTATTTTTTATGGTCAGGGAGTTAGCAAGGATTGGTTTAACGAAAGCAGCGTTGGTAGCCATATACAATTAGCAGGTACACTGGTAGATATTGTGGGGCCTGCAGGGACTGAATATACTAGCATTATGCCTAATATGTTTATAAGTGAAATTGCCTTTAATTAAAGATTGTTTGCTGAAAAGGGCAAGCTTGGTGGTGCACGGAATAATGATGCGCGTATTGCTGCACTGCGCAAGGTGTCTGCTTGGAGAGTGTTGAAAGGTAATTCAATTAAATAGAGAAACCAAAAGACCGTTGGAAGGCTGTTCCAGCGGTCTTTCTTGACACTTTGTCAAGAAGAAAGTAGCTAAATATTGAAAAAAGAGGATACAAGTAGTATACTATAAATGTATAACTATAAATTGATGTGTAAATCATTGCCTTTAAAACTAAATATGCGATTTCGAGTAAACGAGTGGATTGCCCAAATGGCAAGTTTTGTTTTTCCTGATAATAGATGGCAATGAGTTTTGCTAAAGGTAAACAGTCTTAACAGGAGAGTAGTAATTATGATAGAAAAGTTTTTATCTAAACCAAAAACTGAGTGCTTTACGCAAGATGGTCTATATAGGCAGTATAATCAATGGGGGAATGACTTGGATAGTTTTTGGTTAGTTCGCTTTTTGCGGTATAATTTTCCCAATAATACTATCCCTGTAAATTTTTTTGGTCCTTTAGGAACTCCTTTTTTTGTAAAAAGGTCATTTCCTGGCATAAAGGTGTTTTATTCCGCTGAAGATGTTGAACATAGCTTTACCAAGCTTAATTTGTACTATGGTGATTACTGCTTAAACAGTGTGGATTTGGCACTAGGTTTTGGAAGACACGATGATAATAAAAAATATTTGCGTTTTCCATATTGGATTCTTACAACGTTTGAGCCCGAGTTTAATGAGGATGACATAAGAAAAAGAATTGGAGACATCAATAAGCTAAGATATACAAAGAGTCAGGACTGTGTTTTAATTAATAAACATGATAAAAAAGGTACTCGTGAAATGATTTACAATGATATAAAGAATATAATGGAAGTTAAGTTAGCGGGTACTTGGAAAAATAACACAAGGGATTTATGGGATAAGTATGGCAATGACAAGATGGCTTATGTGCGTACCTTTAGATTTAATATTTGTCCAGAGAATGATAATACGAAGGATTATGTAACAGAGAAGCTTTTTGATGCCTTTATGTGTGGTTGTATTCCTCTGTATTATGGTTCCAATAATGATCCTGAACCAGGATTGATTAATAAAGATGCAGTTATTTTTTGGGATAAGGAAGCTAATAACCAAAAAAGCATCGCTAAAGTTGAAGAGCTTTATCATAATGATAAGCTATATGAAGACTTTATGGCACAAGTTAAGCTTTTACCAGCTGCTGAAGAATATGTAATAGATAGATATGCTAGATTAAAGGATAAATTTGCGGAGCTTTTATTTTAACAAACGAGAGATGACCAATGAGTGATGTAACAGTAGTTATTTTGACCAAAAATGAAGAGCTTAATATAGTTGGCGTTATTGAAAATGCAAAAAAGGTCACAGAAAAGATACTCTTGATTGATTCAGGTAGCACGGATGACACCATTAATTTGGCAAAGCGTCATGGTGCTAATGTACTACATAGGGAATGGGACAATGATTTCAGTGCACAGCGTAACTTTGCTTTGGAGTATGTAGATACAGATTGGATTTTGTATCTGGATGCAGACGAACGGTTAGACGAAAAGCTTATTCTTGAAATAAAAGCTGTTTTAGAATCTGGCACTCTAGCAATGTATCGTTTTCTTAGGCAAAATAGTGCCTTTGGCAGAGATTTTAAATATGGTGTTCTCGGCCCTGATTCAGTAATAAGATTCTTCCCTAAAGATAAAGTTCGGTGGCAGGATAAAGTGCATGAAAGGCCAGTTGGAGATTTACCTGTTATAACTTTAAAGGGATACTTGAAGCATTACACTTATAGAACATTCGAACAGTATGTGCAAAAGATGAACCAATATTCCGGTATTGGCGCTCAAAATTATTACGACAAGCAAAAAAATGTTAGCATATTAGGGGATTTTATTTTTAGACCATTTTTCGCTTTTTTTAAGATGTATATTTTAAAAAAAGGTTTTCTTGAGGGATGGCTGGGTTTTGTATTATGCTTAAATTACGCAAATTATACTTTGAATAAGTATGTAAAATTAAAGTTATTAAAAGATAAAAAGCATTTTATCAACAAGGAACTTTCATGAAAGGATGTGAGCTCCGTGAAAATTTATTTGAAAAATATAGGCAAAGTGAAAGAAGCCAATATAGAAATCAGAGGAATAACGGTTATAGGTGGAGAGAACAATACTGGTAAGAGTACTGTGGGAAAGGCTTTGTATTCTGCATTTAATTCTTTTGTAGATGCTGAAGGAAAACTAGTAAATGAAAAACTACTTAGCATAAGGAGAAGGCTGTTTGGGATGGATAGAGTCGTTCATGATATGGACAGAACAAGCATGAACGATTTAGAAATATTGGCTGAGAAGATCATTAGCTTGTACGATGAACATGAGAGTGAGGATGCTATCAAAGAGGAACTTAGGTCCTTCTTTAATGTGAATGAGTATGTAAGTGAAGTAGATAAAGAAAGATTTAAATTTGGGATGGATGGAGTATTAGAAACACTACGTATTTCAGCTCAAGCTTATGTAAAAATACTCACTCAAAAGATATTTGCAACGGAGTTCAATCAACAAATTAATAATATACTAGAAAAGGAAAATGGACAAATTGTTTTGTCTATAAAAGGTAAGGATTCTGTTATAACAATTGGACAAGATAAAATTCTTAATGTAACTAAAGGGATTGATATGTTGACTGAAGCTATCTATCTAGATGATCCTTTTATTATTGATGAAATTCCAAGTAGGTTTAGCGGGATTAGGTATAATGGTCATAAAGAAGATACTAGAGCAGCTTTGTATAACCCTATAGAGAATAACCTTTTTGATGAGATCGTTGCTGAAAATAGAATTAATAAGATTTTGGGAAAAATCAATGATGCTTGTCATGGTGATATCTTCTTAAAGAATAAGAATGAGCTTATGTATAAACAAGAGAATACGGGCGCGACATATAAAGTTGCTAATTTGTCAACTGGGTTGAAGTCCTTTGCTATATTACAAACGCTTCTTTTAAACGGAACAATAAAAGATGGCGGCGTTATTATTTTGGATGAGCCTGAAATCCATTTACATCCAGAATGGCAGCTTATTTTTGCTGAATTGATTGTCATGCTTCAAAAGGAGTTTGGCTTGCATATTTTGCTTAATACGCATAGTCCATATTTTTTACAGGCAATAGAAGTGTTTGCAAAGACATACGGAATCAGTGATAAGTGTGATTACTACCTTTCCTATAATAAGGGTAATGAATCTTATTTTGCACATGTAAATGGTGAAGTAGACAAGATTTACGCAAAATTGGCTATACCGTTGCAAGTGTTAGAAAATTTGAGGTTTGAATATGAGGGATGATTGGCAGAATATAATCTTGTTTAGAAATCATATGAAGTCATTCAAGGAAATATCGTATGATGATGAAAATAAAAAGCACATGACACAGAGCATGGCCTTGGCAATTAGCTTCGATGATGCTATAAAAGATTATTTGAAGGCCTATGATTGTCCCAATGAGACACTTAAATCGGTGGATGCTATTGCAGAGTTTAATAAAAAGCCTGTTTTTATTGAGTTCAAAAACGGAGTTTTAGATAAAAAAGAAACCAAAATCAAGATACCTGATAAAATGAAAGATAGCTTGTTGGTGTTTGGCGATATAGCAGATTGTACTATCAATTACACTCGTGAGAGTGTAGAGTTTATTTTGGTATATAATCTGGATAAGAATCCTAAAAAACCAATAGACTTTAAGGAAGAAATTAATGGACATTTTTTTAGATATGCCAAAACACAGAATATTCGATTTGGCTTAGGGAAGTACAAAAATCTCTATTTTAAGGATGTTCGCACATATTCCGCTGATGAATTTGAAGTATTTTTAAGTCATTATGTGCAATAAGTCATTGATTATATTTATTGCGTAAGGGGATGGAATTATGCCTAGATTGTCTATTATTGTACCTGTGTACAAGGTGGAAAAATATATACATAAATGTGTGGATTCTATACTGAATCAGACTTTTACTGATTTCGAGTTGATTCTGGTGGACGATGGATCTCCGGATAATTGCGGTAGAATTTGTGATGAATATACAGAGAAGGATAGCCGAGTGAGAGTTATCCATAAAGAGAATGGTGGACTTAGTGATGCCAGAAATTATGGTATTGATGCTGCCGAAGGAAGTATATTGGGATTTGTTGATAGCGATGATGATATTGATCATAATATGTACAAATCAATGATTGAGTACATGGATAGCAATGATTTAGATATTGTTTGTGCTGATACCTATGTAATAAAAAATAACAAAAAGAAGTTCAAGCCACGTTACCCCAAAGATAAGATTTTTTATAACAAAGATGGCGTAATAGAAATTCTTGATGGTACATTGGATAACGCTGCTTGGAATAAAATTTATAGAAGAAGCGTTGTTGGTGACGTTCGTTATCCTAAAGGCCGAATATATGAGGATGTGGCTACTACATATAAATTTATGTATGCTGCTAATCGTATTGGTTATATGTGTAGGCCTTTTTATAATTACTACAAGAGGCAAGGCTCGATTGTGGCATCTTCATTTAACAGCAAGAGCAGATATGATTGTTTCTTAGGTTATAAGGAAAGGCTGGCTTATGCTATCGATAAGGAACTTGATTGTGTTGAAGCATGTAGAACCCAGGCTTTGAGCACAGCTTTGTCTACTTTGACCGCTTTTTATGCGAATAGCGAAGATGAGAAAAGCGAAAGGTATTTGGATGTAATAGGCTTTATAAAAGATAATCAGAAAATGCCAAGAAGCAAATTTAGAAGGAAAGATTCTATTTTGTTATGGGGGATTAACAATTTCAATATGATAAATAAAGTATATGCTGTTCTGTCTTCTGCTATAAAGAGGTTGTAAGTGTGGAAATAGCAAAAATATATAATGATATTGTTATCAAAGAAAGGGAATCACGCGTTTTGACGAAAAAACATTATAAAAGGGATTGATTATGAAGAAAATAGCAATTATTCGTAGAAATGGGTTAGGGGATTTTATTGCCGGAACTGTACCCCTGTGCAATTTTTTGATTGACAAGTATAATGGGGATGTGAAGTTTTATTTTTTTATGAGCAGTCGTAATATAGGAATTGCTAAATATTTTTTCCCCGATTCTGAAATTTTTCTTATTCCTGATGGCAATAAATATTTTGCTCATTTTACTACTGCGTTAAAATATAAAAGCATATTTCCGGATATGGGAGTTATTCCTGTGCCTGAATACAGTAAGCTTAGTAGCATTTTCATGAAGCTTTTGGGTGCAAGGGAAATATATGGCAATGTTGAGGACAGTATTTTCGCTAAATGCATTATTAATCACCCATGTACTATTTATAATGATAAACCTTATGAAAAGTACCATGTTTCTCTGAGAACATTGAATTTATTAGAGCCTTCTTTTTCGAGTACTCCAAGGAAGTATTATCCTCAATTTAAAAAAGAACAAATATCTGATTTTACTTTAAAAGATATGTCGAAAAGCCCCTATGTTATGGTGGAGATTTCCAATAATCGTGACTATTGTCAACTTAGTATTGAAAAAACAGCGCGAATAATTAACCGTTTTTATGAAACGTTTGAGTTTACTACTTTAATAACTGGTAAGCCTCAAGATTCTGCTAAGGCTACAAAATTAAAAGCATTATTAAATACTAATTCAGAATTTCATATAACCAATAATTTGGATGAATTTATTGCTTATGTTAACAAGAGCACGTATGTTCTTGCTGGAGACGGTGGGTTGGGGCATATTGCGGGAGCATTAGGAAAGAGGCTGGTTTGCCTATATGGAGTAGCTCATGTTGAAAGATGGGGTGTCTTAGGAGAGAATGTCATCCATTTGTGCGATCCATCTGACGTAAATAATATTTCTGATGACGAGATTTTGAATGCTTTGTGTAAAATCCAATTATAATATTTGGGAAAATTATTGTATTTAGAAAAACTGTTGAGGTGGATTGTTTTATGTATGATAAGCTCAAAATTGCAACAGATTTAAATTCCAAGTATGGAATAAAGGTGATGGACAGCTACTTTGCGAAATTTATAAGAGTAATAAGAGGTACTGCTAGACCTCCGCAACTAGTCTATACATATTCTGATAAATATTATGGGATAAGATATGATTTCGCCCGATACTTTGTGGATAGATTTTCGGATATATATGTTGGTAAATATACTTGGGGGTTTTGGAATTTATTAAATGTCAATGCTCATTTGCTCAAAAGTGTTGGAGCTTTTTGTTCAATAGCTTTAAACCAAACGCTTCTACCTAATGGGCATAACAAGGACTATGTAGGAACATGGAGTGTTGGCTTTGATCAAAAAGAGTATAATTCACATTTAAAGCCAATATATAAGAGTATTGAAATAGGTAATGATGTGTGGATTGGTGGTTGCTGCAAAATTTTAAGTAACGTGAAAATTGGTGATGGTGCTATTATCGCAGCTGGTAGTGTAATCACAAAAGATGTTCCTCCATATGCTATAGTTGGAGGAGCTAATAAACTGATAAAGTATCGTTTTGATGAAGATACTATCGAGGGACTTCAAACGTTAAAATGGTGGGATTGGGATGATGCGAAAATATTTGAAAGCCTAAAATATTGGCATGACCCTAAAGAATTTTTAAAGCGCTATAGTGAGTAAAAAAGTGTTTTAGCTTGAGAAAAATGTCAAACTAACAATTTCTTCGAGGTGCATAATGAAAAAAGCATTAATTACAGGTGTGACAGGCCAAGATGGTTCCTACTTGGCAGAGTTTTTATTAGAAAAGGGGTATGACGTTCATGGTATGATTCGCCGTTCTTCCGTGGATTATCGTGAGCGTATTGCCCATTTGGAGGGTGAACCGCACTTCCATCTGCATTATGGCGATTTGGCTGACTCCATGAGCTTAATGCAAATCATTGGCAAAGTACGCCCTGATGAAATCTATAACTTGGCTGCACAGAGCCATGTGCAGGTATCTTTTGACGTGCCTGAATATACCGCAGATGTGGTAGCAACTGGTGTGCTGCGTGTACTGGAAGCTGTGCGTTTGTGCGGTTTGGCAGAGACTTGTAAAATCTATCAAGCCTCTACTTCTGAACTGTATGGTAAGGTTGAAGAGGTTCCCCAAAGGGAGACCACTCCTTTCCATCCCTATAGCCCTTATGCAGTAGCCAAACAGTATGGCTTTTGGATTGTGAAGGAATATCGCGAAGCTTATAACATGTTCTGCTGCAGCGGTATTCTTTTTAACCATGAGTCTGAACGACGCGGTGAAACGTTTGTAACAAGAAAAATTACGCTTGCAGCTGCGCGTATTGCTCAAGGTAAGCAGGATAAACTGTATCTTGGCAATTTGGACTCCTTGCGTGACTGGGGCTATGCTAAAGATTATGTGGAATGCATGTGGTTAATTCTGCAAAATGATAAGCCTGAGGATTTTGTAATAGCTACTGGTGTGCAGCACAGTGTGCGCGAATTCGCTACCTTGGCCTTCCATCACGCTGGAATTGAACTAGAATGGCAGGGCAAGGATATGGACGAAAAGGGCATTGATAAAGCAACTGGCAGAGTACTCGTTGAAGTATCTCCTGATTTCTATCGTCCCACTGATGTTGTAAATCTTTGGGGTGATCCCACCAAGGCTAAAACCGAATTGGGATGGAATCCTACTAAGACTAGCTTCGAAGAATTGGTTAAGCTCATGGTAGAGCATGATATGGCCAAGGTTGCTGTTGAGCGTGCTGAAGAGCACATTCGTACCAATTTGGCAGAGTACCTTGAAAAAGGCGTAGTTAAATAAGAAGGCGATGCAAAAATGATGGAAAAAAACGCAAAGATTTATGTTGCAGGACATCGTGGCATGGTAGGTAGCGCTATTGTACGCGAGCTGCAGCGACAGGGCTACAAAAATATCATTACAAGAACGCACAAAGAGTTGGACTTGTGTCGTCAGGATGCAGTAGAGAAGTTCTTCGCAGAAGAAAAGCCAGAATATGTGTTTTTAGCTGCAGCCAAGGTTGGTGGCATTGTCGCTAATAGTGAAGCGCTAGCCGATTTCATGTATGATAACATGATTTTAGAAATGAATGTTATCCACAGCGCTTGGAAAAATGGCTGCAAGAAACTGGAGTTTTTAGGAAGCTCCTGCATCTATCCTCGTATGGCGCCCCAGCCCATGCCAGAAAGCTGTCTTTTGACTAGTGAATTAGAAAAGACAAATGAAGCATATGCTTTAGCTAAAATTAGTGGCCTAAAATATTGTGAGTTTTTGAATAAGCAGTATGGAACTGATTATATCTCCGTTATGCCGACCAACCTTTATGGGCCTAATGATAATTACCATCCTACTCATAGCCATGTTCTACCTGCTCTAATTCGTCGCTTTCATGAAGCAAAAGAAGCAGGCTCTGAATATGTAACCTGTTGGGGTGATGGTAGTCCGTTACGGGAATTCCTTTATGTAGATGATTTAGCTAATCTGTGTGTATTCTTGATGAACAATTATAGTGGTAACGAAACTGTTAATGCAGGTACTGGCAGGGAATTAACCATCAAAGAATTGACGGAATTAGTAGCTAAAGTAATTGGCTATGAAGGAGAAATTCGTTGGGATACTAGTAAGCCTAATGGTACTCCAAGAAAGCTGCTGGATGTATCAAAAGCCACTAAATTAGGCTGGACCTATAGGACTGAGTTAGAAGAAGGTATTCGCTTGTCCTACCAAGATTTCCTGAATAATCCCATGCGGGCGGAGAGGTAATTATGAATATAATCCTGCTATCCGGTGGTAGCGGCAAAAGACTGTGGCCGCTGTCCAATGATATTCGTTCTAAACAATTTATCAAGATATTTAAAACAGAAGATGGCAATTATGAGTCCATGGTACAGCGTGTTTATCGCCAAATCAAGAAAATTGATAGCGAAGCAAATGTTACTATTGCTACAAGTAAGACACAGGTATCGGCAATCTATAATCAGCTTGGTCCTGAAGTAGGCGTATCAGTTGAACCATGTAGAAGAGATACATTTCCAGCTATTGTACTAGCTACTTCTTATCTTGTAGACAAGATGGGCATATCACCAGAAGAAAGTGTTGTCGTCTGCCCCGTTGATCCATACGTAAATGATGACTATTTTGAAGCATTGAAGAATTTGAGTGAACAGGCTGATAATGGTGAGGCAAACCTTGTTCTGATGGGAATTGAGCCGACTTACCCAAGTGAGAAGTATGGCTACATCATTCCTGAAGGAAAAGAAGAAACAAGTAAAGTTAGGACATTCAAAGAGAAGCCAACTGCTGGTGTAGCAAAGCAGTATATTGCTCAGGGAGCTCTTTGGAATGGCGGTGTATTTGCATATAAACTCAAATATGTTTTAAAAATAGCCCACCAGCTTATTGACTTCACTGATTATGAAGATCTTTTCAATAAATATGAAGCATTGACAAAGATTAGCTTTGATTATGCAGTCGTTGAGAAGGAAGATAACATTCAGGTCATGAGGTTCTCTGGTGAATGGAAAGACCTCGGCACTTGGAATACACTTACGGAAGCCATGGAAGAACCTGTTATCGGTAAAGGTGTACTGAATGAAACATGTGAAGGTGTACAGATCATTAATGAGATGAATGTGCCTGTTCTCGCCATGGGACTAAAGGATGTAGTCATTTCCGCATCCCCAGAAGGTATTCTTGTATCAGACAAGGAATCCAGCTCCTATATCAAACCGTATGTAGACAAGTTTGAGCAGCAGATCATGTTTGCTGAAAAGAGCTGGGGCTCATATCATGTTATTGATGTAGAAGATGGAAGCATGACAATTAAGGTGAATCTTAAACCCGGAAGTAGGATGAACTACCATTCTCATGAAAGAAGAGATGAGGTCTGGGTAGTAATTGCAGGTGAAGGCGAAACAGTTGTTGATGGTATGAAGCAATCCATCCATACAGGTGATGTTATTACCATGGCAGCAGGATGTAGACATACAGTTTCTGCTAAAACAGAGCTCAGACTTATTGAAGTGCAAATTGGTAAAGAAATCAGTGTAACAGATAAGAAAAAATACAATGAATAAACCATTTCTTTTAAAACCCTCTGGTAAGGATTACCTCTGGGGCGGAAACAGAATAAATGATGATTTTGGTAAAAACATAAATCTTTCCCCATTAGCTGAAAGCTGGGAATGCTCAATTCATCCAGATGGCCCATCTTTTGTAGTCAGTGGTAAACATACAGGAAAGAGTTTAAAGGAAGTACTGGATGAAAACCCAGAGTATTTGGGAACAAAATATAAGCAGTTTCCCATTCTCATCAAATTCATCGATGCCGATAAGGATCTATCGGTGCAGGTTCACCCAAATGATGAACAGGCAAAGAAAGATAACGATAATGGCAAAACCGAGATGTGGTATGTGCTTGATGCTACTAAGGAAGCAAAACTTGTTTATGGATTTAACAAGGATTGCACAAGTAAAGAAGTAAGAGACTCAATAAAGGATGGAAGTCTTTTGGATAAACTGCAGGTCGTGGAAGTCAAAAAGAATGATGTCTTTTTTATTGAACCTGGTACAGTACATGCCATTGGAGCTGGATCACTCATAGCTGAAATCCAGGAGAGTTCAAACCTTACTTATCGACTTTATGACTACGATAGAGTAGATAAGCAAGGAAAGAAAAGAGAACTTCACATTGATAAGGCATTAGAAGTTGCAAATTTTAAATCCTCTTCAAAACCACGCCAGCCTATGAGAGTGCTCAAGTATGAAAATGGCGTGGCAAGAGAACTGCTTGCAAGATGCAGATACTTTGAAGTGTATCGCATGCTCCTCAATACTGAAAGAAGACAGGAAGTTGTTTACTCTTCTGATTCCCTTTCTTTTAGGGTTGTACTTTGTATTGATGGCTGTGGAGTAATGAACTTCGGTGATGAGACTCTGAAGTTTTATCGAGGGGATTGTTTCTTTGTTCCAGCTGATTCCTATCCTGTAGCAATTCATGGAGAGGCGCAGTTTTTGGATATATGGGGATAAAGAACAATTAAAGTTAATTAATTAATGCAGACAATATGAAAGATAAAAAGCAAACAGCGAATTTTAGATATGGAGTTTGCAAAAGTTGATAATAGTATCAATAGCAGAACTGTATTCTGAACAATTTAAGAGGGGAAACATTACATATAAAATAATATCTGACAAAGATACTGGAATTTATAACGCAATGAATAAAGCTTATCAATACTGCTCGGGAGATTATATTTTGTTTTTAAATGTCGGTGATAAATTTTGTGATTCAGATGCGTTAAAAAATCTATGGATTAAGGTGAGAAAAAACTCTTTTGCCGATATAATCTATGCAGACACTATAGAAAAGTACATGAATTTATACAGATATGCTGTTGGAAAAGATATATGTGTAATTAATCAAAAAATGCCGTTTTATCATCGAATTGTTTTGACAGCACGAGAATTATCTAAAGACGATAAATATAACGAGAACTACAAAATTTGCGCCGATTATGATTTTTATTTAAGAAAGTATTTGGAAAGAAAAAGGTTCGTACATGTGGGTATTCCATTATCTATTTATGATATGAATGGAGTATCATCAGCTGATGATTCATATGCTTTTTTATGAAAGAATCAAAATCAGATATGAGACAAGCGTTATTAATAAAAAAGAATTTTAAACAGAAGTCAAACGACTGATTTATAGGAAAAAGAAAAGAATTATCATAAATATGATAAAAAAGATAATTCCTAATAAGATACTTAGACATAGAAAGATACGTCAATTAAAACAAAGAGGATGGAAAGAATGGGAAGAAATAACTTAAATGATAGGCAGGACTGGATTGCTACCGCTAAGTTTATATGGATGTATGCAATTTATCTTGGGCATCTTGGTGGTGTAGCTGGACCCTCATTTAATTTTGTTTTTGGGTTTCATGTTCCTCTATTCTTCTTTCTATCTGGGTATACAGAGAATATCAGTAAAGAATTAATTTCCCACGATACGCATTAAAGAAAGCAAGAAACTTATTGTTACCATGGCTAATAGGTGGATTAATATGTATAGCAATAAATATGATAGTAAATTCATTTAATCAAGGGCAAATAATTGATCAACTTATAGTGCTTTTCAGAGGTACAATACGTAATCGTTTTTTTGTACCTGAATATTGGTTTCTAACGGCATTATTTATAGTTCAAATTACGTTTTGGCCTTTAAAGAAAATTGATAATAAAATTATTGTGCTAATTGCAAGTGTAATAATATGGTTGTTTTCATAATTCTGTATTAAACCACATACCATTTCTGAGACACATATGTTATTTAATATAGATAGTGCGGCATATTATTTTTTGTTTTATGTGTTAGGTTATATATTTTACCCATTTATATGTAGTTGGTTTAAGATGGATACTAAAATTAAAAAAGTGCTCTTATATTGATGGGCGTATTAAGCTCAGTATATGCATTCTATTTTTATTTGGGAATCAACTTAGAATATAAACTTTCATTTTTGCAGCAAATAACATTTGCCATAATGCCTATAAAGATCATTATTTTAATGCTGTGGGTATTAATTATTTCATATCTTATGAGTGGCGTCATGCTTTTTAATTGCTTAGGAAAAGAATCAATTTGGTTATGTTTGAATGGGTGGCCAGTGAAGGTTGTTCTTCCCTATATGCAGTCGATATTCAATTTAGATTGTCAGCCCCAAAATCCATTTGGTGCTCATATATATACTGTAATAAAGATACTCTTTGTAGTATTCATTATGGTACCATTTGAGAAAAAATGATTATTAGTATGAAAACAAGGATGAAAATTAGAGAGGTAATGTAAATGAATATGCTACCGCAGTGGTATCAAGTTCAGTGACATAAGTGTTAGGTGTGTTTAAAGCATATACTTGATTGAAAGGAAAATATAGTAGTGTGTTAAGACGATTAAAAGAAAAACTTATTACCGCTAATGGTTCAATAGCTAAAAATATGGCTATAAGCACTATTTGCAAACCTATTTCAATGATAATATCTTATATTTATGTTCCGATAGTTCTTAATTATCTTGGGGTCGAGAAATATGGAGTTTGGGCTACAATACTCACAATCTTGTCATGGATTGGGTATTTTGACATAGGTATTGGCAATGGTCTAAGAAATAAGCTGACAGAATCATTAAGTAAAAAGGATGGACAAAGTAGAAAACTTGTCTCCTCTGCATATGCTTTTATTGCAGTATTAATGATTGTTGTATCTATAGTATTTTCTATTGTTGCTTCATTTACAAATTGGAATAGAGTTTTTGGTGTAAGTGACATCCACGAAAATCTAGCAGCAGTTGTTATTATCAGTGTATGCTTTATGGCATTAAACTTCATACTTTCGATATGCAAGAATGTTCTTTATGCTTTGCAAAAGGCAGCAGATGTCAGCATCCTGGAATTAGCAACGCAGATTTTTAATATGGTTGGTGTTCTTGTTGCTATGCAGTTCGTGAAGAGTAATTTGTTTGTTATGGCACTTATATATGGGCTTTCGATGGTAATGGTGAATATTGTAGCAAGTTTCATCATCTATAGAAAGAATAGTGATGTACGGCCGAGAATAGAGGAAATAGATGTTAAGGTTGGTAAGAGTATTACAAACCTTGGAATGCAGTTCTTTGTAATTCAAATTTGTGCATTGGTTTTGTTTACCACAGATAGTCTTATTATTTCTTATCTGTATGGTGCAGCAGATGTTACGCCATACAATACAGTAAATAAACTTTTCAATGTAATCATTGGAGTGTTCAGCGCGATGATTGCACCAATATGGAGCAATATTACGAAACTAAAGGCGGAAAAGAACTACGACGAGATCAAGAATTTGATAAAGAGAATATATGCACTTTGTGGCTTTTTTGCTTGCGGAGCAATATTACTGATGTTTATGTTTAAACCGATTTCTAGATTATGGCTAGGGCAAGAACTTAACTATTCAAATGGATTAATACTATTTGGAGCATGCTACTGCATAATTAGTATGTGGACAAATATGAATGGTACGATTGCTAACGGCTTAAATATTTTGAAAGAGCAAATGGCCATGGCCATAGTTCAAGCTACGGTCAATATTCCACTTTCAATTATACTTGCTGAGTATTACAACCTTGGTAATGCTGGCATACTGTTGGGAACCAATTTCTCATTGCTGATTTCATGCATCATATTACCAATATTAATTAAAATGAGACTTGTAAGAGAGGAAACTGCATTATGAAAGTTGCGATAGTAATAAATGAATTGAATATTAAAGGCGGTACTCACAAACAAGTACTGAGACTGTGTCAATATTTAAAAAAACAAGAAAACGTTGAACTAGTTTTAGTTACCAGATATTTTGATATAGATAAGACCTATGCGGAATTTTCTCAGTTTGATATAAAATTCATATCCAAAAATGCACCGGAATATATAGTGAAAAAAAGAATATTTCCGGATTTTAAGTTTCATATTGCTCAAGCTAAATCTGATAAACAATTATATGAGCTTATTCCTGAGGATGTAGATATAATCAATATTCATGATTGTGGAATGGATAGATTAGTCAAGTATGCAAAAAGAGACGGAAAAAAAGTTGTTTGGCAAATAAATGATTTACCTAGTTATTTTAATGTAGGGGTTGCTTGTAAGGAATCAGATAATTATAAAAAGAAAATAAAAAGATTTTTAACAAAAATTAGAACGAAAGATGTAGATTTAATAACGGTTAATGTCTCTAAAAATGCCGAAAGAGTGGTGACTTGTTTAGGAAAAGATGCTAGAGTATTTTATTGTGGCGTTGACAGAAATGATTCACTTCAAAAACATTCTTACGAAGGAATAAGACACCAATTCAGACTCCTTTCTATGGGAGTATTCTTTCCGTACAGAAATTATGAAACCCTTGTAGCGGTAATAAAGAAGTTGCTGCAGGAAAATATTGATATAAGACTTGATGTGATGGGAAATACGGAATGGGATAAAGCCTATTCTTCAAAAATTGTGAAACTCGTTGCGGATAGTGGACTAAAAGACAATATCAAAATTTGGGGACAGACAACAGACGAAACATATAGTGAGTTATTTAATAAAGCTAATGCCTTTGCATTTGTTAATATTGAGCAGAGCTGGGGATTAGCGGTATTTGAATCAATGAGTGCGGGACTACCAACGATAGTTTCTAATAGTGTTGGAGCTATTGAACTATTACATCATAACAGGGATGCAATTATAGTTGATCCTAAAAATGTAGATGAGATTTGTTTAGTGATAAAGAGGCTTATAGCAGATTCTGAATACTACAATAGCATTTCTAATGAGGCATATAGAGTTGTGAAAGAATACACATGGGATAATTTATATAGTTCAAAGATGTTGGGAGCGTTTAAAGAACTGGAGAATAAGAGATGAAATTTTTAATTTTAGGAGCAGGACCTGCCGGACTTACAGTTGCAAACAGATTAAAACAGAAAGGCATAACAGATTTTCTTGTTTTGGAAAGAGAAGAAACTGCGGGTGGTTTGTGTCGTTCAGTCGATGTGGATGGCTCACCATTTGATATTGGCGGTGGACATTTTCTTGATGTTCGTCGTCCACATGTAAATGAGTTTCTTTTTCAGTTTATGCCTGAAGAAGAATGGGATAAGTATGATAGAGATAGTCGTATCTTAGTAAATGGTAACATGGTTAACCATCCAATTGAAGCAAATATTTGGCAGATGAAGATTGAGGATCAGGTTGAGTATCTAAAATCAATTGCCGTTGCAGGATGTAATATTGGAAAAGAAAAGCCAGAAGCGTTTATTGATTGGATTTATTGGAAGCTTGGTTCAAAAGTAGCTGAAGACTATATGATTCCTTATAATCAAAAAATGTTTAATAAGGAATTGAATCAGCTTGGTACATATTGGCTCGAAAAACTTCCGAATGTTAGTTTTGAAGAAACGCTTCTTTCCTGTCTTGAAAAGAAGGCATACGGTACTCAGCCTGGCCATGCGCAGTTCTATTATCCTAAGAAATACGGATACGGTGAGTTGTGGTTAAGAATGGCAGAAGCAATAAAAGGATATATTGAGTATGGCAAGTCAGTAAGAGACATTGATTTTAATACAAATACTGTTACTACGGATGACGGAACGAAGTATAAAGCGGATTTGATTATCACTACAATTCCTTGGATGGAATTTGAAGAAATTGTCGGCATGCCAGATGATATTAAAGAAAGTATAGGAAATCTTAAATTCAGTTCGATTCAGACAGAGTATTTTGCAGAGAATTTTGACACTACATGCCAGTGGATATATTATCCTGATCCGAAGCTATCTTATCATAGAATTCTGGTACGACATAACTTCTGCCCAAATAGTAGAGGCTATTGGACAGAGACGAATAGCGAGCGTATTAATATGGAAGAACCAAATGATAATTTCAAGTACATGAATCAATATGCTTATCCACTTAATACGATTAATAAACCGGAAATCATGAAAAAATTGCTTGCTTGGAGTGAAGCATACGGTGTCATTGGACTAGGACGTTGGGGTGAGCACCAACACTATAACTCGGACGTAACAGTTGATTTGGCAATGAAACTTGCAGATAAATTGATTGATGAAAAGTAAAATGCTTGTAACTGTACCCCTCCCAATCTTCACAGAAATCAAAATCAAGCAATTGATTGCTTGTGTGGCTTTGCTGCTTTTTTCGTCACCTGTACGAGACTGTGAGAAAAACTCTGTAAATATCTAACCTCATTAGGCCTTCTATGATAAAATAGAATCATAGGAGGCTTTTATTATGCCAAGAAAAGAGAAACAACCAGTTCACCATGTTCAAATGACCGACGGCAAAAGAAATCTTATTCGTGCTCTGCT
>OBLI01000582.1_pt1 | contig 38829 bp, 33 predicted proteins | sample 1519701 | NCBI WGS metagenome assembly OBLI01 (sample SAMEA3663005, study PRJEB22513) | pig gut metagenome | biome: pig gut; feature: pig-associated habitat; material: faeces | place: France | collected 2012
AAGCATTGACGGTAGTGATAATGTTACTCTTGCGACTACAACCAATCACACGCATAATTACGCTGGTTCTTCATCTGCTGGAGGTTCGGCAAACTCTGCGTTGACCTTACTTTATAACAATAAATTCGACACAACATATGGAGATTATGCTATATTTCAGCAAAATTATAACATAAGCGATTTCCCTCATGATGGATGGTTCAATTCCATCAAGATGCTACATAATAATAGTTACGGATATTTTACCGAGATTGCTATGTCCTTTACTGGTGAGGAAGGAATGTGGAGACGAGCATTGCGGGGCGGTTCACAAGTAGGATGGTATAAAATGCTTGACTCTGGCAACTATAACTCCTATGCTTTGCCTTTGAGCGGAGGAACTGTTACAGGTCAACTATACTTAACAGGACTTGCAGAAGGTGATTCCGATGTAACAGATAATACGGAAATACTTACCTCCTATGCTACCAATAATGGTTTTGCTGACTCAAATGGAGCTGTCTATAGACGAGATGCGATACATCTCTATAACTATGTAAAAAGTAAACTTGATAGTGTCTACCTCCCTTTGAGCGGAGGAATTTTGACAGGTAGTATCACGATGCAAGGAATAGATACAAATCTTATCCGTAATATCACTTATACGAATACAGGTGGCTGGGCTCGTGACTTAATAACTCTACAAGTTGATGGTGTTAGAAAGTTTGTGGTCTCGGCTTTTGGAGACTATACAGCAGGAGCAAGCGACAACGGAATCTATTACGGATACATCGGATGCAACTCCTATAATGATCTCAACCTTCGCATTTCTGCAACCTCTCTGTCTTGGGGTGATAATCCACTTCTCCACTCTGCCAACTTTAACTCCTATGCCCCTTCCCTCACAGGTGCAGGAGCATCTGGTACTTGGAATATTCACATAACAGGGGGATTAACTATCCAAAGTATTTATTCGGAGACGGATATAAATAGCAATTATCTAAAAGTCTATGCAGGTGTAGGCGATGCTTGGACTGGAGAAATCGGTTCTATGGCATATTCCGCTATATTAGGGATTGGTGACCCGAGCAGGGGCTTTCAGTTATGGGCACAAAGAGGAGATGGAACGATGGGATGCCTACATTATAGGGTAGGAACTTTTGACGCTCACAGTTGGAATACTGAAAGGACGCTGATAGATAACGAGACCTATAACCTATACTCCCCTAAACTTGACGGAACAGGAGCAACAGGTACTTGGGGGATAAGTATCTCGGGTAACGCGGCAACGGCAACGAATGCAGAAAATATATCTTCAATATATCCTCAACTTGCAGCATCATTTGAAGCAGATGAAATTAATGTAAAAAGACAAATAGATTGGAATAATTGGGGAGGTTATGGGTATAAACTTGAGGCAGCCATAGATTTTAATTGGTATGAAACGCATAATCTTTTTGGTGTCATTCGCGGTGGCAATACAGATTCTGCTGGTTTTGGATGGATGTATTCATCTGATGGTTCAACATATACTCCAATAGCAAGATTATCTCCAGATGGACATTTATACCTCGCTTCTTCCCTCACCATCTCAGGTGCCATATCGGGGGTGACTGACATAACGGCAAGCGGACACGCGAAGGTTAATAGTCTAAAAACTCAATATATTTGCATAGAGTGCGATAATAGTGGTAATACAGCCGGCCGTAGCAGTGAAATAAATAATTATGCAGGCCCTCTATATATCCAGTATAATACATCTAATAATTGCTTTATATGCAGTGGGGGAGGTAATGTCGGCATCGGCACAGTAAGTCCTTCCTCAAAACTCCACGTTGTAGGAGATATATACACCACAACAGGCTTTAAAAAAGAAGGTTCATCTGATTCCTATGTTCTTTTAGGAGGTGGAGGGCATAAAGCTATTTCTGATTTCGCAACAGCAAGTCATACACATAGTAATTATATTGAAAGACTTGCTTGGTGGAATGAAGGAGATTCACATAATGCTAATGATTTATTATCTGGTACTACATTTGCTTATCGTAATCATTCAAATTGTCCAACAACAGGTACTATAGTTGCATTTAATTGTATTAATTCTACAGGATACCCATTACAATTGCAAGGAAGCTATTATGGAGAAGAACTTTGGTTTAGAAACAGAAATGGAGATAATGGAACTTGGAATGCTTGGAGATATATAATTCATAATGGAAACATAGGCAGTCAAAGTGTTAACTATGCATCATCTGCTGGTAATGCAGACACAGTAGATAATTTACACGCATCTAATTTTGTTAAGTTCTATCTATCACCTATGGATTCAGGTGCACCGGCGAGTTCTGCTAAATCTTGGTTTACAGACACGATGCCTTCTAGTTCTGGTGCTATAGTATATAACGTACCAGGTTCAGAAAAAACTATTATTGCTGGTAAATCAACAGGAGCTTATGGACATATGCTCCAGCTTAATTATGACGATAATTACCTCAGAATATTAAGATATTGTGCCGGTAAATGGATAACAAGTGATTGGGAAAAGGTAAGCGCTGGCTACGCTGATGCAGCTGGCAATGCAGATACTCTTGATGGTTACCACGCATATTCATTCCAAGTAATCTCCTCAACTACTGCATCATCTGTTTCATCATTGTATTGTGGATCTTATTCATCATATCATGTAACAACATCTTCTTCTGCAACAATGACATTCGCTAATACTCCTGACTCTGGCAAAGAATGCCACATTATAATCTATAACTCAGGGTCCTCAACAATAACAATAACACTTCCATCAGGTTATAGAAGAAACATCGATTCAATAACAATAGCATCAGGAGCTTTCGGTGAAGTCAATGTTCTGAATGCAGCAGGAACAATATATGTCCGTGCAGTTTGATAAATAACTAAATCTGCAATCAAATTATGAAATACATTAGAAAGCATAAGCAATCTTTAACAGAATCAAATTGGTTTGAAAGATTTTCTGTAACTGCATTAAAACAAGATATTTAAATCTTATATCTAGTAAAGCAGCACAGCAAGAGTTGTTTATTGATTCATAATACGGCATTCCTATGAAGTACTATGTTAGTTGTGGAGGTTATACTATTGAAGAATTGATTGCAGATGCATTATCTTTATCTAATAGAAAACATATTTCTAACACTCAAATTACAGAACAAAGTGTTTCTGGCTTAGATGGAGTATATACATATAACAATACAAGATATGATGTAGAAATAAAAGCATATTATGACCATCCTTCTGCTAGAAATAGAATCCAAAAATTCAATCAGTACTATCTTAGAAATAAATATCTTACAATAAAAGTATGTACTAAGAATGGCTCAAGTAAAAGATTTATTAGTTCAAGGACAGACCAAATTTTTAAGAAAAGCTTATTTTCAAGATCAGATTGTTAGCAACGTTGCTCAAGGGACAGCTCCCTTAGTTGTTGCTAGCTCAACTGTTGTCAGCAATCTAAATTCTGATTATTTAGATGGCTATCATGCATCAGGTTTATTCACTGCTTTGTCTGCTAACTCTACTTTGAGCATCACAATCGGCGGCACCACCCTCACGAGCAGCATCAACGCGGCCACAGTCGACGGCAAGTACATTTCTAATTATTACACAAAATCTGAGGCTGACGACAGGTTCGTGAACGTGGCGGGGGATACGATGAGCGGTGCACTAACAGTAAAACAATATATTTTTGGATATAATTATAATCATGCGGGTGCTAATGCCCCAGCCTTTGTATTTGATAAGCCAGGAAGTAATTATACTGGTATAGGTGCAAACGGAGAAACTGACACTATTTATTTTTCTGCTGCTACGTTTAGTAATGGTGAAGCATCTTGGGTTACATCATATAAACAAAAATGGAAATTTAATGGCACTATATATCAAGAGAATAATGCTGTTATTCACTCTGGAAACATCGGTTCCCAATCAGTTAGCTATGCATCATCTGCTGGTAATGCAGACACAGTTGATGGTTGTCATATTGGAGATTTAGATTTCAGATATGCAAGAACAGGATGGTCATTTGCTTCTCCTGGTGATTCTTCTATGACTGGAAGCACAGATCTTCAAGATTGGGTAACTAATATGTATAATCAAGGAGGATATAAAGGATATTCATCTATAACTGTAGGAGCTTGGTGGTGGGTAAGATCATTAGATTTTTCTTCTCCTGCAGGAACAATCCGTACTTCTGGTGCAATGATTGTATATTCTGGTGATGGAAGCAACAATAAAAATTATAAACATTTTTTAGTTTTAGATGCATATGCTGAATTATATGGTATTACTTCAAATGAAGAATCTTGGAAATATTACAGTAGATTTTTAAATAATAGAAATTATACTGATTTTGTATATAGTAAATCTACTTCCGACAGCAGATACCTTAGAAAAGATACAAATGATTCTACTCCATATCAATATTCATTTACAAAAACAGACGATCATGCTATACAAGTTGGTACAATACGAGGAAGAGCTGTAGGTTCACAGACAGGTGAATATATACATTTATATGAACGTGTAGCAATTGGATCTCCTTCAGGATGGGGTTCAAGAAATGCACCTACATATGGTCTTGCTACATATGGAGGAGCATGGCTTGCTACTGATACAGGTAATGTTACAATAGGAGGTACTAATCAGTTAGCCAGTGCTTGGGGTAGTTTTAACTTAACAGTAGGAAATAATACCGATAAAGTAGTTATCGGTTATTTAAATTCATCTACAAATGGTGTTGTTGTAGGTGGACATAATAATGCACTGTCTGAATGGGCACCGTTAAATATAGCCGGTACTACATTATATTTCAGGATTAATGAAACAATTAAAGCAACACTAGATTCTAATGGTAATTTTGGTATAGGCACTTCAACTCCAGGATATAAACTTCATGTTAATGGTACAAGTTATTTAAATGGTGAAACAATAATTAGTAATTCAATAAAAATTTTACCTACCGTTTGGAGTGAATTATTTAATGATTATGGATTAGCAAGTGATTATACATCTAGATATAATACCGAAGAATTTTTAAAATCTTGGGTAAAATATGCATATGCAAAGGGTGCAGGATATACAGTAATGTCCTATATATCACCTAATGCTAGAGGATATATAGTAGCTGATGTATATGCAAGTGGTATAAATAGTTCTTCTGGCCTTCCTGAACATATTACAGGTAGATATTATCAACATGGAGGAGATTGTATAATATTTGGTACATCATATGGCACTTGGTATTATAGAACTGGATTAGATAGTGGTAATTATACATCATACTTAGATGGTCGTTATTATACTGAAACCGAAGCAGATAATCGTTTTGTAAATGTAACAGGAGATACTATGACCGGTAGTATAACAATGTCTTCTGGTGCTTATATTATATTTAATGGATCTGTAGGAGCTGGTACTGGTTCTTATCATGCATTTAGCGGTGATAATTTATATTTAGCAGCTAATAAATCAGGACAAAAAATATATTTAGAAAGTACATATCAATCTGCTCCATATTTTAGAAATCAATATGGTGATTATGTAATATTACACTCTGGTAATTATACATCATATTTAGGGTATATAGGTACAACTGCTGTTCAAGCAAGTAGTACAGCACAAGCATTATCTGGTATAACAAGTATAAATAGTAGATTAAGTATAAATGCCGAATCTGATAATACACGTCTTGGATTTGGTGGTGTACATGATGTTACCTTTGGGGAACCTGGTTATGCTCATAGAACCTATTATTTTAGACCAGCATATGGATCAAGTGGTGCAACTCTTGCTTCATTAATTATTCAAAACGCTTCCGCTGCAGCAAGTCCTACATTCACGACTACACATAGCTTTGATTATAACGGAAATGTATATCATTCAGGTAATGTAGGTATAGGTACATCATCACCAGACGCTAAATTAGAAGTAATTGGAAATGGAAAATTTACCAATTCATTATCAGTAAATACTGGAAATAATTTTAATTTTTACACAGACACTAATTTATTTTTTGTAAATAAATCTTTAGAGAATTGGCGTGCTTCATCTTATGAGTATTGGGTATATTTATTAATTCCTGTTATTACTACTACCAATACTTCAGCTATGAATTTTATTGAAGGAACATTTAATTTTTGGAAAACTGGTGGTAATGTTTATGATAATGTACATGTAAATTTAAACTGTGTTTATAATGTTCTTGAATATAGTTTAATGAGTTATGGACAAGGAACTGATTGGAAATTAGTTAGATGTACGTACAATGGAGTAGAATATTATGCACTACAAGGTTATTATCATGATAATCCATATACTCATACTAATTTTTGTGGTCATGTTAATTCTACTTATAGGGGTGGAAATAATACTACAGATAAACCATTAAATTTACCATATGGCGTATGTTATTACTATGCACCAGGAGGAGGAAATAATCAAATATTAAATTCTGAAGTATACAATAGTATATCTACCACTTTAACAACTTCTGTTATAATAGAAGTAAATAGAAGAGGATTATCTAATCCAGGGGGATTTATAGGACCTCTTACAGGAAATGCAACTACTGCTTCATATCCATATGGATTTACTTCACGCGGTACATCAGATTGGTCAGGAGTTCCTGGAACTCTTGCAACAGATTGGTATGTTAATGACGCAGATATAATGTTTAAATATGACGGTTCTAAATTAAATGTAATTACTGATGGTAGATTCTATCAAGGAATTGATATTTACGGAGCATCTAAACGTGTATTGGATGAGTATGATATATCACATACAACATGGGGTACTGCTAATTATGCATCAAGAGCTGCATACTTAGATGGTCATGGAGTTAATCCAGATAATTCACATCCTGGATATGGTGCTAAAGTATTTTATTCATGGAACATAGGTTCTGTTGGTAATGATACAGCTGGATATAGTACTGGTATTACAATTGGTTCACATCCATCGGATACTGGATATGGTTTCCAAATAGTTCAAAATTTATGGGACGATAGAACATATACTAGAAGATATAATGGCGGATGGCAAAGTTGGAAGACTTTAGCTTGGACTAGTGATATTCCAACATCTCTTCCTGCAAATGGAGGTAATGCAGACACAGTAGATAATAAGCATGCAAGCGATTTTGCAACAGCTGAACATACTCATAGTTTAGGAAATAAACCAGCATCAGATTTATCTTCGACTTATCCACAAGGTATATCAGTTGGAGGTATTTATGCTAATGGATATCCCTTTACATATGGATGTACAATAACTGCTTCTGGAAATGGAGGATATTTTCAAATTGCAGGACAATGGAACTCGGATGTCACTGGTGCTTCTAACTATGACTTTCCTACGGAGATGTATATCAGAGGTAGACGAGATTCATATGATGTTTGGACAACATGGACTAGAGTATTAACAGATAGAAATTATACAAATGTTTTAGATAATAGATATTACACAGAAACTGAAGCAGATAATCGTTTTGTAAATGTCACTGGGGATACTATGACCGGCCTTCTTACTACAACTTCTGAAGGTAATCATAAAGGTATTAAAATAGGGGATACATATATTAATGCTATAGGTGGTGATTTAATATTTCAAAATAATAATGCTATACGTTTCGGTGGAGATTCTTGGGATTATAATGTATGGGCAGGATTAAAATATGTACATTCTTCAAAAACTATATATTTAGGATTAGCTGATAATTCTGCTTTTACTGCTAATAGTGCTCAATCTGGTGGTACTTTAAATTTATCAGGAATTTATAATATTTCGTCTACTTTTTATAATATTAAAGTAGGTAGTATAATACAACATATCCCAGCAACATCAGGCTGGTATACAATAGCTCAAGTGTCAGATTATTTTAATTATGATTTATATATTACAGGAAGCTGGTGGAGTGGAAAGCCAAGCACAGTCAGAGTTAATATATGTAATATTAATGGAACTACTAAAATTACACAATTTGCTGGATATATAGGAAATCAATGTTCTCAGATTCGTTTAGGACAAGTTAATACAGATGTTTGGGATGTTCAATTATATATTAATGGGCAAACAGATACTTTAGGAGATCAAAAATGTATTTTTACTGGATATGGTGGTTTAATAGTATATAATACAAATACAGTATCTTCTACATCTTATTCTGTAACTAATACATTGGCATTTGGACAAATATCAGGAATATCTTTAACATCAGATAATTATACATCATACTTAGATGGTCGTTATTACACAGAAACTGAAGCAGATAATCGTTTTGTAAATATAACAGGAGATACTATGTCTGGAAGATTAAATATTGGTGTAGAATCTTCTGGAAATGCAAATCCATTATGTTTATATCATTCTAATGTTGGAGCTTCTGAAGTAAAAGGTAAAAGTGTAGGTATAAGATTAGGTCACGAAGCTAATTCTTATTATGCTAGAATAGCAGCAATATTTGAATCTCAAAATCCAGATTATTTACGTCCAGGTTTAGCATTTTACACAATGGATTCTACATATCAAGAAAATACAGAATCTGAAAGAATGAGAATATCTGCAGCTGGTAATGTAGGTATAGGAACAACATCGCCTGGGTATAAATTAACAGTTTCTGGAGATTCTTATACTACTGGATGGTCACGTGCTGATAATGGATTCTATGTTGAAGGAAATGATGTTCATTTTACACATCAAGGAAGTGTTGGCGAAATTGATATGACTTCAAATAATGAATTTCTTTGGGGATCTTCTTCTACTTCGTTATATTTTAATTACAGAACAGTTTCTAGAGGTACTACAGTAAATAATTATATCTGGAATGCAGGTTCATCAACTAGTTGGGCTAGTCATAATATGGGTAATATATGGCTTAATGGTAGTGGAGTATATCTTCGTTTAGGCCCTCAAAATTCAAGTCATGCTCATTATGATACTAATGCTAGTGTATCTCATTGGTTTAATAAAAGAGTAGATGTTAATGGTGATATATGGAGATATGGTACTAATTATGGCATTAGTTCAGATGGGTATTTTCATGCTAAAGCAGTATATGCTAACAGAGATGGTGCTAGTACTTATGGCGGTATATCATTATATAGTACATCAGATCCAATAACTGAATATGGTATTGCATTTAGAGGCACTGGAAATTATGGTAAAATAGGAAGAGTACAAGGTGATTGGGCTACATATTTTACAATGGACTCTTCACATAATAGAGGATGGATATTTAGGAGTGGTGGTACAAATTATGCTTCTGTTAGTGCTCGCGGAGAAGCATATTTTAACTCAGTTGGAACAGATAATTATATTGCTTATCCAAGTGGTGGATTTTTTTCAAGTAATGGTAGTACAGGTTATATAATAATTACTATACCAGCTAATTATAGATCTTGTACTATGATGAGATTTAATGTAGAAATTTATAATTATTCAACTGGTACAAGTACAACATATACTATAGGTGGTTATAATTATGATGATGGTAATTGGTATAATGTTTTTGCTTATGCAAATAGACAAGGAACAACAGGATATGGTAATTTAACTGTAAGATTTGGTCATAATGGAACAAATTCTATTATATGGATAGGGGAATCAAATACAAGTTATGAATATCCAAAAGTAAGAATAACAAATGTAACACTTGGACATAGTAATCCAGATTATAATACATGGGCATCAGGATGGTCTGTAACTATTGCTACAACTGCACCTACTAATGTATCACAAACTGTTACGAATCCTGCAACTAATTATTATGCTGAGTCTGCAGGTACAGCTTCTACAGTAACAGTGAACTCTTCTGATTCTAATTCCACTTACAGAATGGTATGGCATTCCGGTAATACATTATATGGAACTGGAGGAATTTATTGTAATCCTTATACAGATTACTTATATGCAAGTTCAATGCAAACAAGTAACTGGTTCAGATCTACCGGAAACACTGGTTGGTATAATGAAAGCTATGGTGGTGGTTGGTATATGACAGACAGTAGTTGGGTTCGTACATACAATGGAAAGGGTGTTGTGGCTGGCGGTTTCTATCATAGCAGCTATGGTTCAAGTGATTATGTTCTTACTTCTGAAGGAGGTGCAATATCTAAATATAAATTTCCTTATTGCCCTTGGAAAGAACAGTGGATCGATATGACTGGATATTCTGAGTCATATTGGCACCCTGTTGTAACATCACTTCCTTATTCTGGATATAAAAGAATCAAAGTTACTGTACAATTAAATTCTGGTACTAAACCTTCATGGTCAACACACTCTTCTGGATTTACATGTAATCTTGATTTATTGACAACTGCCTGTGGTTGGGGCACAACAAGTGGTGAAACTATTTGTTTAAATTCAACATATAGTTTTGCAAACCAAAACCCAGTAGGATGGTCTCAGTTAGGTAATTCATCACATGGTATACTTTTACTTCGTGGTGGTGGAAAATATTTAGTATGTACTGACTGGGACTCAAGCTGGACAATATATAACCAATCAGTAACTGACTACGGTGGTACACAGTATGAACAAACATGTGGACCTTATACATCTTGGCCAGGAATATTCAATGGTTCAACAACTAAAAATACCATATATGCTCATTTAGATGGTAATGCAACTACAGCAACCAAACTCGCCAACTCTCGTACTATTTGGGGGCAGAGTTTTGATGGAACGGGGAATGTGAGTGGTCCTCCATCATTTCCTTCAATCATAGATATTAATAGAAATGCGATAACGGGTGCATTTATAGATTCCTCCAAAATTGGCTTAGAAATTGAAACTTTTGCTAATGATGTACGATTAAAGACTTACTCAGCAAGTGGTGTAGCCAACACAACTCATTTGGTCTTGACAAGTGGTGGCAATGTTGGCATCGGCACAAACAGTCCTTCCTATAAACTCCATGTTGTAGGCGATATATACACTACAACAGGTTTCAAGAAAAACGGGTCATCTGACTCCTATGTTCTTTTAGGTGGTGGAGGTCATAAACCGCTTTCAAAGTTTTTCACAGTATCTACTACATCCGGTTCTTCCGTAGCATCATTATATTGTGGTTCTTATTCTGCTATTTATATTGCTCGTTCTTCTAATCAGACAATGTCATTTGCTTCTACACCAGCAGAAGGAAAAGAATGTCATATAGTTATTTATAATAACGGATCATCAAATATAACTATAACTCTTCCAAGTAGTTACAGAAGAAATGTATCTTCTATCACAATTGCAGCTTCTGCATTTGGTGAAGTCAACGTCATGACAATCAACTCAATTGTTCATGTCCGTGCAGTTTAATTTTCTAGTTTGATTTCTTTTACATATATTGTCTTAGATAATTTTAAGAACAATATATGACAGATATTACACTTCCTTCTGGAAAAACTCTTCATCTTTATACTCCTACAGAGATGAAAGCTCATCTTGACAAATATGTCATTGGACAAGAATCAGCTAAACGCACTATTTGCACTGCTGTCTATAACCATTATAAACGACTTTATCTGAATACTCAGACTTCTCTTACTACTAAAGTTGACAAGTCCAATGTGTTTGTTACTGGATCTACTGGTTCCGGCAAAACCTTTATTGTCAAGACTCTCGCAGAGTTTATTGGAGTACCTTATTACATTGCAGATGCAACTTCTATCACCCAAGCTGGTTATGTAGGTGATGATGTTGAGACTATTCTGACTGGTCTTCTCCGTGCTTGTGATTACAATATCAAAGAAGCGGAATGCGGAATTGTCTTTATTGATGAAATAGACAAAATCGCAAAGCGTTCTTCTGGTCCTAATCTGACTGGAAAAGACCCTGTTGGTGAAGGTGTCCAGCAGGCACTCCTCAAAATGGTTGAAGGAAACAAGATTGGTGTTCCGCCAAATGGAGGAAGAAAGCATCCTGACCAGCCTCTTGCATATGTTGATACAACTAACATTCTTTTTGTTGGATCTGGTTCTTTTGCAGGAATTGAAGATATCGTCAAAGACCGTCTTAAAGGTGACTCTAAGATAGGTTTCCAGACTTCTAATGATGACAGTTCTTCTGTTGAATTGGAAGATGATGAAATCATGGATTATCTTTGTCAAGAAGATATGAGAAAATTTGGTTTTATTCCTGAATTTGTTGGACGTTTTCCTGTCATTTGCAATGTTAAACCTCTGACTAAAGAAGATCTTGTCAGAATTATCCGTGAACCTGAGAACAATATTCTTGACCAATATGCAACACTTCTTGCTCTAGATGATATTACTTTCAAGATTTCTTCTGAAGCGATTGATGTTATCGCTGAAACTGCTGTTAAACTTAAAACAGGAGCACGTGCTCTTAGAAGTATTTTTGAATGTGTAATGGAAGATTACATGTTTGAAACACCTGGTTCTGGTGTAACTGAAATTGAAGTCAGCAGCAAATATGTTAAAGATAAAATAGATAAGAGATACAAGAACATTAAAGACAAAAATTGACATGAAAAATAAAAAGAAGATTGATTGGAGTAATGTATTCTTAGCAGTATTTGATTGCTTTTGAATTTGGTACAGTTTAAGTTATATGTTTGAATATTACCATACTGGTCATTTCAATATTGCCGCAATTTTTGGTGTAGCAACAATTGGTTGGATTCTTTTTCTTTGGATAGATTATAAAGATATTCAGAGAAAGCAAAAACAAGAGGAGCAAAAAGATGAATGACGACAGTAAAAGAAACGTATCAGATTACACAATTTCCGTAGATATGGTAGATAATGCTGTATTGACATACAAGGGAGATTTTGAAAAAATAAAATGTAATGAAGTTACTATTGCTTTAGACAAAAGACTGTTTGAAGATATTCCTGTAGAAACAATACAAAACTATCGAGCAATTAGAACAGAAGAAATTTATTGGAAGAATAAGCTTGATGACTTAAATGATGTTTGCAAGATTTTGTCTGCCTATGATATTGATACAGATTATATTGAAATAATTTTAAGAACAAGAGAAGCAGCAAGAGAAGCTAAACGTTTTGGAGATGAAGCAAGGCTAATTGAAAAGAAATATCCAACTATTCCAGCAACACTTAATTCAGCATTCAGTGATGCATATATTTCTTATGACCCTATTTGGGATAGAAGACGGAGAAGTAAACAATACAAATTCAACAATTTTGCTAAAACCTTGGTGGAGCAAATGCAATTACATATCCAGGTTCATTTTATTTAGCAAAAACAAGTTAGCTATAAAATATTTTTTAAATTTAAAGGCTATTCATATATTTAATTAGAAAAAATTTTAGAACAATGAATATTGATAAATCCGTAATTCGACTAGCAAGTCCTGTTTATACTTTGGTTAACATCGAAGTTATGCCTAACAATCCTTATCGTGAATTTGCTCATCATGCTGCATATACTGTTCTTGATTCTCTCGAGAACAATCTTCATCATCTTTCTCTCGCAGCATTTGGTAAATTGTCTCTTGACCAGCAGAAAGCTATTATTCTTGAGGCAGAGTCTTTTGCTCCGAATGCCAAAGTAGAGTTTGCTGAAGTTCCTTCTCACAAGCGTATTTTCCTTGAGGGTACTTACAAGGTTGGTGACAATGTTCTTTGCACCTTTAAGTTCTATACTCATTTGAACTATATTACTCCTGAAAAATCTTCTAATAGTGATGAACTTCATTATGCTTGTGAGCTTGATTTTACTATGAACAACTTCCTGGAATTCCTTCAGGTTAATTCTTACGACAATTTCTTTGATTTCTCTAAGGATGACAGCAACGAGTACACTGTTGATATGATTCTTGCATTCTTGAAGAGTTTTGCTAACAGCACTGACTTCATCAAGGTATTCAAGGCAAAGTCTCTTATCATCAAGAACATTCAACTCTTTGCTGACAAACTCGTTAAGCCTTATGTAGTTGATATGAATATTGTCTGCACTCCTGAGCATTTCCTTATTGGTGCAATCTGTGGAACCGATATTGTCAAGCAGTCTTATGGTTATGACAATTATCTCGAGTATATTAAGCAGTTCGCTGCTGGTATTCGTGCTAAATACGGAGACAAATACAAAGTTGAAAAAGAAACTGCAGAGAAAAACAATGAATAGATATTAAAACGATACCAATAATGGTTCTTGTTTTTGCAAGAACCATTTCATTTAAATAATATCTATCGAGTATAATATGAAAATCAAGTATTTAGATAATAAACTAGTTTCTGAAAAAATGTTTCATCCAGTAAAACCTTCATATGATAATTATGTTCAGATGTATTTTGAAGCAACAGATGAGAAAGCAAAACAATTATACGAAGGACTAATAAATTCATATCCTTATGATGAAACAAAGAAATATATCATAAAGTATTTGAATTTAAATCCAAATAATGTAATTGATACATTTGATGAACAAGGCTATCCTGAAATGATAATTATAATTCCGGATGATAAAAATACCATAGATCAGACAAAGAAAGTATTCGATGTGTGTGGATATTATAACTCTGTTTCTGGTGAGGCAGATGACCCAGATTATATTGAATTGCATTTTACTCCAAAATTCAGAGAGCATAATTCTATTGATATTGGTAATTATGATGCAATATATCATATTACCAAAACTCGTAAAGTAAATAAAATTTTGCAGCAAGGATTGGTTCCAAAATCAAACAATACAAATTTTAATTATCCAGAAAGAATACATTTTTATGCAGGATCTGAGAATCTATTTCCTGTTAAATTGTTTGCTGGTGCATTGTACACAAGAGGAAATGATCCTGATACTGATTATACAATACTTCAGATACTGACAGACAAACTTCCTGAAAATATAACATTTTACGGTGATCCTGACTATCATAAAGGAATTTACACAAATGATAATATTCCTCCAGAGTGCGTTCGTGTTGTTACAAGGTTTGATGTGAAAAAATATATTTTCTAATTTTCTAAATATTAAAATTAATCATATATTTGATTTGTATTGATTCGCTGAAATTAAAACAAATCAAATATTTTTATATATGCTTACTACTGTTAATGAAACTGAATTAAGAGAGATTCTTGAAATTACTCCTGCTGACCAGAATATTATGATTGCTGGTAAGCATGGTATCGGTAAATCTGTTATTGTTAAGAAATTTTTTGAGGGTAAAGGAAAGAAGGTCGTGACGATGTTCTGCTCTCAGGCTGCTGATCCTGGTGATATTATTGGTCTTCCTCGTTTCAATGAAGAGACTGGCAAGACTGAATTTGCGCTTCCTTGGTGGTTTCCTACTGACAATACACCTGTCGTTCTTTTCCTTGATGAGTTGAACCGTGCACGTCCTGAGATTCTTCAGGTTGTTATGGATCTTACTCTTTCTCGTAAACTCGCAGGTAAGTCTCTTCCTGCTGGGAGTCAGGTCATTTCTGCTATTAATGAAGGTGATGAGTATCAGCTTACTGACCTTGACCCTGCTCTTGTCTCTCGTTTCAATGTATATAATTTCGTACCTACTCCTCAGGACTGGATTATGTGGGCTACTCGCAGCGGTATTGACTCTCGTGTAGTTTCTTTCATTTCTACCAATGTCAAATATCTTGATTCTAGTTTTGCTGAGGATGCCAACACTCTTGACAAATCTCCAGACCGTCGTGCGTGGGAACGTATTTCTGATATTATGAAGTGCGAACCTACTATTGATGTCACTTTCAAAAAGATGATTTCTGGTATTGTTGGTGGTGCAGCTGCTGTTGCATTCTATGAGAGCCTTCTTAAGAACATTCTCGTTACTCCTGAGGATCTTCTCTCTAACTTCAACAAGGTTTCTAGTCTTCTTGCAAATTACAATCTTCAGCAGTACACTTATCTCAATGACAGCATCTGCTCTTACATTGACTCTTCTCTTGGAGACTTCGGTACTGATTCTGTCCGTGAGGATACTTACGCTAAAAACCTTCAGAAGTACTTTGAGTTCTTGACTGACAAGCGTATTGGCAACAAGGAAGCTCTTGCTCACTTCATCAACAACTATGAGACTGGTTCTTTCCCTAATGTGAACTTCCTTGTTGCAAGTCACACTGACCTTGAGGACTTCATCTCTAACTTTATCACTTCTACTGGAAATATCTCTAAGTAATTGAAATGGAACAGCTTACACTAAAAGAAAGATTACAAGAACTTAAAGATAGGTGGTTTCTCACTGAATCTGCCTACTTTATGGTCCTCTGCACCCATCAAATCCAGTTCAATCCTGGTATTCAGTGCGGTATTGCTTGTGGTGGAGGTTATATCTATTTGAATGAAAAGTTTTTTGAAGATAAGTCTGACAAATATCTTGATGAAGCTATGAAAATCGAGATTATCAGAATTCTTCTTAAACACCCTTATCAGAGACAGCTTGCAAACCGAGTCAAGATGTTCATTTCAAGCAATCTTGTTCTTGGTAACAATATGAAGCTTAATGAGATTAAGCTTAAGACTACTAGAGATGTTTTTCGTTCTTATGTCTATGACCGTGAATGCCTTGAAGTCATCTATGACAATCTCAATATTCCTGAAATGTGCGGACAAGGCCAGAAATCTAAGTCTGGAAGTTCAGGTTCAAATTCAAATTCAGATTCCGACTCCGGAAAGTCTAACAGACAGCAACAGTCTAATGGAGATGATAACTCTGGAAACGGAAATGAAAATGGTGAAAATGATCCTCTTAAGGACTTTGATGATGGATGTTCAAGTACTGATGATGCAATCGAACGTTCTCAGTTCTGGAAAGAAGATGATTACCGCACTGTAGAAATCAACAACATCATTGACAAGATTGAATCTTCTCGTAGCTGGGGAACTGTTCCTGGTAATGTTGTTGATGTCATCAAGAAATCTCTTGAACCTAAATTCAATTATAAAGCTCTCTTTCAGCAGTTTAGAAGTACTGTTATTTCTTCTGACTATAACAAGACTAGAATGCGTCCTAGTAGACGTTTTGGATATGAAGCTATGGGTTCTAAGAGAAAGAACACTACTAGTTTACTTGTTGCTGTAGATACTTCAGGTTCTGTATCCGATGAAGAACTTGCACTTGCTCTTGGATTTATCCAGGGATTTTTCAAATATGCAGTTAAAAAACTTGATGTCGTTCAGTTTGACACTCAGGTTTATCCAGAATCTTTGATGAGCATTGAGAAGCGTCCTAATAAATGGAAAGTTCACGGCAGAGGAGGAACCGATTTCAATGATGTTTTTAAATTTGCACAAGATGAAAAGCAGCATGACCACTATGATGGTGTTCTTATAGTAACAGATGGGTATGCAGATGTTCCTGACAGTAAGTATTTGAAATCCAATTATAAGCATACTAAGTATCTTTGGGTTCTTAACAATGAATCAAATTGGAAACATTTCAAAGATAATGCTAAATTTGCAAAGTTTGGTAAATGTACGTATGTAGATAAAAATTCAAAATAAGATGATTAAAGATTTTATTAAAGTTTTTAAAGAAACTTATAACAAATATAATAAAGACAAGATAGATGCTAAAAATTGTCTTAAGCTTTTTAAAACTATTATATCTACTCAGAAAGAAAATACTGATAAACTGTATAACCTTTCAACAGCATTAGCCAATTGTCGTGATATTATTCCTTATCATGTTTATATTGATTACTATAAAAAGACACTGAATTACCTTAAATTTGGTAATGACATAAAGTACAATGATGATGGAGGTTACAGTATTTCAGGTCGTTATAAAGGATTCATTGAATTTATGGAATCTCTTTGTGAATCAATGACTAGAGAATATTATATAGCAACAACATTGTATAAAGATAAAAATTATGTAGCTTGCATTGAAAGAGTCAAAAATGCAATAAACAAGTTTAATGCTGAATGGAAAGAATTTGATCCTGAACACAAAGACATTTCTCAAGTCCAAGAGGACTAATTATATATTCAGTTTATTGTAGGCACGCTTAAGAGAAGTATTATATTTCTCTTAAGTGTTGTTTTATTTTTATGAATCAAAACAATTTCATATATTTGTATTGTAATTAAAACAATAAAGAATATGGCAAATGACGTTATGATGGTTTTCAATAACCAGAACCTCAGTGAAAATTTCCTTTCTGAATCTGAAATTCGTAGCAAGTGTCCTCTTGCTTATGCTACTCTTCCTACTAATCCTAAAGTTTCTGATAAGTATGTTCAGGCCAATACTTCTACTGTAATTGAAGACATGGCCAAGCTTGGTTGGTATGTTGTTGATGCCAAGCAGAAGGGCAAGCGTAAAAATTCTTCTGGCATCCAGAGTTTTCATATGGTTGCATTCCAGAATCCTGAGATTAAGATTCTTCAGGACGGTGAAGTTGAGGCTTATCCTCGTATCATTCTGACTAACTCCCACGACGGTATGGCCAGTTTCCGTTTCCGCGTAGGACTGTATCGATGCATTTGCTCTAATGGTTTGATTGTGGCAGATGAGAAGTTTGCAGAGCTTACTATCCGTCATATCAATTATACCTTTGAGGATCTTCGTCACCTTGTTGAGAAGACTATCCGTGAACTTCCTGCATATATCGAAATTATGAATAAGATGAAGACTACTACTCTCAACAAGGAGCAGAAGTATGACCTTGCTCTCAAGATGTTGAAGATTCGTAAGAATGTTCCATTTGAGGAGACTATCAATGTTTCTGAAAAGACTTTGACTGATGTACTAGAGCCTGTTCGTAAGGAAGATGAGGGTGACTCTCTATGGTGTGTCTTCAATACTCTTCAGGAGAAGATGATTCGTGGTGGATTTATGGCCGAGACTGGTCGTACTGATAAACTTCGCAAGATGCGTCCTGTTAAGAGTTTCGTTCGCGACCTTTCTGCAAATCACCAGTTCTTTGGAACTGCTATGGAATATCTAGATGCAGCTTAATGAAGACTTACAGATATTTAATAGATGTTATAGGTCACTTACACCAATTAAAAACTTAGAGAAGAAGTAATTCTTCTCTTTTTCAGTAGATAAAATATTAGATACAAATATAAAATTATGGCAACTACACAGAAACTTTTTACTGAAATATTTAGACCCAAAACTCTTGACGGTCTTATTTTACTTCCTCGTATTCAAGCAGAATTGGGAAGAGGATTAGTTACAAACATTCTTTTATATGGTCCAGCAGGATCTGGAAAAACATCTATTGCTAGAATTCTTACTGAAGGATATGATTATCTCTATTTAAATGGTTCCAGTGAAAATGGAATTGACATTGTACGTAATCAAATAGTTTCATTTGCATCACAATTGTCTCTTGAAAATGGAGCAGAAAAACTAAAAATTGTTTATATAGACGAGTGTGATGGTTTTACAGAAGCAAGCTGGTCAGCAATGAGAGAAACAATTGAACATTATGCAAATTCTGTTCGTTTCATAATGACTTGCAATAAATTTGATAAGATTCCATCATTTATTCAATCACGTTTTAATTGCATTCCTGTATATCCAATTAATAATGAAGAATCTGAATTATTGTTTTCTGCATACTGTCAGTACGTTGGAGCAATTCTTACAAAGCTTAAGATTTCTTATGAAGAAGATGTATTGAAAGAATTTGTTAAGAATAGTTTCCCCGATATGAGAAGTATTCTCAATACTCTTCAATCACTTTATCTTCAGGGAGCAACAGAACTTGATAGAGAGTCTTTGATTAAAACTTTTGATTGTTCAGATCTATTCGAGAAAATCATTACAGGACAAGATCCAGTAGACAATTATAAGTTTATCATGGAGAATTATTCGTCATCTCCTGATGAGGCTATGCTTGCATTATCACAGGAATTTGTTGAGTTTATTCGCAAAGCACATCCTGATTACTGTGCAAAGATTCCATATATTATTATTACTATTGCTGAATATTTAGCACAACTCGGAACAAGCCCAGACAGAGTAATTGTTTTACTTGCTTGCTGTTTTAAACTACAAACAATCATAAGAAGTTAATGAAACCTTACGGTAGAAAAAATGAACCAATAAAAGGTAGTAATACTTGGAAAATTGATTACCATTTACATACCAAAAAAGGAAGAAAAATAGGAAATTGGTGGGAAGATATGTCTGAGGATTATATAGATAGAGGTTCAATAAAACAAAGGGTTAGAAAAGAAATTGAAAAGGAGACTGAATAATCGGTCTCCTTTTTTTAATATATAAATTATATAGTATAGCATTTTACTATTGCAGTGCTGAGTGGGATTTTCCACTTTTGAAATTTGTTAAGAATTAAAAGCATTACAATAGAGTTCAAAATAAAAATAAAGATTAAAGAACTATGAATGTAATTAGTCAAGATGCGTTCGCAAAGATCGCTGTAAATAAATCTTTGCTTAAAGAGTACAGTTCATCTAAGTATCAAAGAGTCGTATATCTTAACGACGGAGATGAATTTCAAATTCAATTATTTAATCCAGAAAAGTTTCCTATTGCAGCTAAAATTCATCTTAATGGAGAAGAACTTTCTGATATGCTAGTGATTCGCCCAGGAGAAAGAATTTGGCTTGAGCGTTATTTAGATCAAGCAAGAAAATTCAAATTCTCTACATATGAAATTGAAGATTCTTATGAAGCAAAAGAAGCTGCATCTCTTAACGGTGAAGTTAAAGTACAATTTTACAGAGTTAAAACTCCTAGACAAAACGGAATAATTAATATTAGTTCTCCTATTTCTACTATTGGTTCTCCTATTTCTGTTTATTATAATTTAATTGGTAGCAGCGACTGTCAAGTAAAAAGTATTTCAGAACCTGAATTAGCTTCAAATCTTAACAGAGTAAACTTAGCATCATCTGGTATGTCTGAAGAAACTTGTTATGCATCATCATATTCATCAGATACTGCTTGTAATTTTTATGCATCTAGCACAGCAGCAGAGCCAGAACCTTCTATTGAAACTGGTCGTGTAGAACAAGGTGGATATTCAAATCAAAAGTTTTCTTATGTAAATTATGATTTTGAAGATTGGTCATTTAGAACAGAGACTATTTCAATTCTTCCGTTGTCAAGAAAGCCTGTTACTGCATCAGATCTTAAGAAAAAATATTGTTCTAATTGTGGAAGAAAGCTTTCTCCAAAGCATAAGTTTTGTCCATATTGCGGAACTAAAGTAGAATAAGCATTTTCTTTTAAAATTAACAGTTTTATTAATTGATATAATTTTCATATATTAATTAATAAAACTGTTTTTATTTTATGGATAAAGTATATGTACTATCACATACAGATCTTGACGGACATCTTTCTGCTGGCCTTGTAGAATTTTATTATAAAAGATTTATCGACAAGGATGCAGAATTTAAGCACAAATCTTGGACTTATGGAAGAAATCTTCCAAGTGTAGATCATATTAAAAAGCATTATGACAAAGTTTTTATCGTAGATCTCTGTCCAGATCCTAATACATTTATGCTTAATCTTTTTGCACATTTTAAAGATAAACTTATTTGGATTGACCATCATATAAAGCCAGATGTAGAATTTGAGGAAATGTTTAAATTGCAGTATCCTGGAAATTCTATCAAAGGATTGCGTGCTGATGAAGAACATCGTACTTCTGCAGCTTTGCTTACATACAAATATTTTGAAACTAATTATAATGCAGACTGTAATATAAATCATATTCCAACTTGGTTGAAGTATTGTTCTGACTTTGATTGTTGGAACAAATATGATGATACTATTTGGAATTCAAGAATTATGCCTATATATTCTGCATTAAAAGGAATTATTACAAATCCTAGTTTAGCTTACAACTATATTCAGAAAAGATATGATTCTGGAAATTACTATGATAGTATTCATGTAATTGACAATGAGACAGAATTTTATAATTATCAAACTGACTCTGAAATAAAAGAAGGACAAATTCTTTATAAAGGAATTCTTTCAATTTATAAAGCAGAAGCTATTCATGGGTTTGAAAGAATATTGCCTGTTGAGATGAATGGTGAATATCGTACTATCCGTGCATGGATTTGTAACACACAGAACAGGTCATCTGTAATTTTTGAACAAATGGAAAATATAGATGATTATGATGTATTCATTCCATATCATTTCAATGGAGAAAAATATTTTTATTCAATGTACACCTTTAAAAAAGATATTAAGTGTAATCAAATTGCTATATTAAATGCAAGTGATAATCAGGTAATATTGACATTTAACGGTCATGATGATGCTGCGGGAGCTAACTCTGAAAAATTTGCATTTTCTAAATAATAGATGTACTATTTAGATACAATCTTTAGGATTTAAATTTTTAATTTATGGCAAATAGGCTTAACTTAATATTTGATTTTAACAATATGGCTATGCGTGCTCTCTTTACTTGTGGTTATGCAGGTGAAGGGAGTGTGTCAACTTTTGACACTGATGAAGAGTGTGCTATACTTATCAGAAAAATTGCAACCGATATGGCATACGTCATGAGAACTTTTGCTCCTGATAGAACAATTGTTCTTTGTGATGCTAAATCTCCTTGGAGAAATGATTTGTATGAAGACTCTGATGAAAACTACAAAGGTACTCGTGTTAAAGACAATACAAAGAATTGGGACAAGATTTGGGAAGCATTAAATGAATACAAAGAAATTCTTAAAGCAAAAGGATTTGTTGTTTCTGAAATAAATCATGCCGAAGCAGATGATCTTGCAGCTCTTTGGAAAAAGACTCTTTACACAGAAAATGGAGAAAATATTCTGTTTGTTTCTTCTGATAGAGACTGGGTTCAGTTAATTGATTTTAATTCAAATCTTACAAGATTCTGTGCTTGTTTCAATCCAATTGCAGATAACAAGAAACAAAAGAAATTGTATATCACTGAAGCATTTAATGCTTGGATTAATGGAGAAGACAATACTCCAAAGACAGATATTTTCTTCAACAATTACAATTTACAGAAAGACAAATTTAAGAATGTCAAGACAAAAGATGTCAAGATTTCTTATACGATAGAAAATCCTAATTCTGTTGTACTTGATAAGATTATGTGTGGTGATGATGGTGATAATGCTCCTGCATTTTACACATATTATAAAAATGGAAAGAAAACTCGTGTCACTGCCACCAAGGCAAAAAAGATTTTTGAAGATTTGAATATTACTTCAGTTAAAGATCTCTGCCAAGCAAATGAAGCAGATGCTCTTAAACCTGAAATTGAGAAAGTGATGAAGAAAGAACTTGATGACATTGATGTTAATGAAAGACTTCTTCGTCAAAGGCAGCTGGTTGAATTAAACCCGATTCTCTTCCCAGAAGAAATTGTATCTTCTTTCAATTATCATATTGCTGATACAGAAAATATTGGATATTTTCCTACTGATACAATTAAGCTTGATACTATTTTATCAAATACTAAATATTTAAATAAAGATTACAAGAAACCTAAAGAAAATGGTATTTTTGATAATCTCAAAGATCTTGAAAAATATATCAAACCTATAAACAGTAATTCATTATTCTAAAGGGTACTTTAGCAATGTCACGCATGCCAAAGAATTTCAAATTTGACCAAAGAATAAATTATGTTGTATTTAACGAGGGAATGATTGTAACAGAAGATGAGTTATTTCCTGCCTCCTCTATTAGCATCAATATCATTAGAGGAGAAATAATTGTTTTTATTGATTGTCCAAATAAAGAACAAGAGTATGTTAAAAAACAATTAAAAAACCATCTTAATTCTATCATCTATATAGGACCGAGATATAGTGAAACTTCATTAATAGATTATGAAAATGACGGTAAATATCATATGATGTATAGATTCAACAACATATCCGAAATTCGTTTTGTTACGAGTAGTAGTGGAGTAATGGCAGTAATTGAGCATGACAGTGGAAGAAGATACAAATATGCTGATAATCTAGAGTATATGTTTGAAAGTTATATAAAACTATGAAATGTGTTGACTACATCATAAAAATTCCAGGTTGTGATGATATATTATTTTGTGCAGGATTGTCTTTTGACACTGGTACAGGTGCAGGAATATACGCAGGAATGGGAAGACTTAATATATCATATTATGTTTCAGAAGGAATGTCTTGGATATATGATTGGTTAGAAATGATGAATATTTTTTCAAAAACAAGAGCTACTATATCAAGCTACAGTATCGCTACACAAAAGTTTTTGAGAAGAAAAATTCTAATTTATGCATTGCGTAAAGGAACAAATGATATCATTGGCAAGTTTACTTTGCATAATGTAATACCAATTAGTTTAACTTATCCAGAACAAACTTGGGAATCATTTTCATTAAGTTCAACTACACAACTGGAGAATCCTGAAATAATCAACTTTAGTTTGAATTATGACTATTGTGAAAGAGAATTTTATTGATATAATTTATAAGTATGGCAGAAAAGAAACCAAATATTTTATTTGACACGTTGAATGCTCTTTTTACTAATAAAGAGTATATCAATAATTTGACTAAAGAGACTATCCGACAAAACATCTTTATGATTAATCGCAGAATCGCTATTAAATACCCTCTTCAAGTTCAGGTATTTAATAATTCAAAAGTTAATCCAACTGATGTTCTGAAATTTTGGTCTGATTTTTTATATACAGGACAGCGGCCACCTGGATGGATTTACACAGCAGGAGCAGTAAAGTCACAAGCAAAGAAAGATGCTAAAAAAGAAGTATCATCTACTCTTATAAAACAATATTGCAATTATTATCATTATTCAACAAAAGATGTAGAGTCTGCTCTTAAATTTTTTCCAGAGGAAACAATAGAAGAATTAAAAGAATTTGAAAATTTCAATAAACAATTAAAATCATATGAAGAAGCTAATCAGTAAAGAGACAATAGCAGAAGTTCAGAAAGCATATAATGAACTTGCTGAAAAAAATCTTGCACAATGCAAAGAATACAAATTCAATAATGTAGAATATTTTGCTATTGGATTTGTTACTGTAGTAAAACATGGAACAGGTTGTATGCTTAATCTCAAACCTGAAGCTAATAAAGCATATATGTCAGATTGGAGAAAGGATGTTGGAAATATTCTTGCTCATGATTTTAGAAAGAACTCTGCTCAAGGAAAGTATTTTGAGTTCAAGACAAATATGACTAAAACACTTCTCAGAAGAATTTCTGATGATGAATTGAAAGAGTTTAAGGAACAAGGATTTGACCATCTTAAGCTTGGAGACTATTTTTATACAATTATTATTCATACTGGAATTGACACTCCTTATTTGCTATCTGCTATGAATGTTGCAGATGAAGACATTCCTGAACGTGAGGAAGACCCAGATGATGATTACGTATATACTGAAGAACCTGAAACTGTTTCAGTTTCTTTATTTGAATAATTAAATACATTTTTTGATACAATATTTAGTATGAATACTTTAACAGAAATTCCTACAGTAAACACAATTCTTAATACTATGCTTACTGCACAGAAGAAAGACTTATTTGAGAGTCTTCTCCGTTCAGTAAACCGTGAAGGAATGGAGAATGTAATTGCATTTTTGAACAATACTGATTTCTATACAGCTCCAAGCTCTGCTAGTTATCACTCTAATTATCCTGGAGGCCTTCTTGACCACAGTTTGATAGTTTATTCAACCGCGATGAGATACCGCTCATCTGTCCTAGAAATGATGCCAGAGCTTGAAGCCAAACTTCCTGAAGAGTCAGTAATTGTTGCTACTCTTTTACATGATATTTGCAAGACTTGCTTCTACAAGCCTATTACTAAGTGGAAGAAGGATGCAAATAATCAATGGATGCAGTATCCTGGCTATGAGATTGAAGATACTTTTCCTATTGGACACGGAGAAAAGTCTGTAATTATGTTACAGAACTTTGGTCTTAAGCTTACTGCAGATGAGATGCTTGCTATACGTTATCACATGGGTTCATGGGATGGAGCAATGCTTACTAATGATGTTAAATTTTCTTATCAGACTGCTATGAACATGTGTCCTCTTATGACAATTGTTCAGAATGCTGATAGTACAAGTAGTTTACTTTTTGAAAAACAAAACACATATTAATGTATTATGATATATAATGATAAAGATTTCAGTAATACTCTTGTAGATTTTTTTGTTGGTCTTAATGAACTTGGCAAATTATTCGCAGAGTCACTTGAAAATTATTCTAAAGAAAATTATGATGAAGTAGAGTCTATAAGCAATCAAAGTCCAGCAGAAGATTGTGACTGTAACGAATGTGACTGTGTGCAGTGTGCAGGCAAAGAACCTAAAGAAACTCCAAAAAACACAGAAACTATTCATGAAGCTTATGAACTTTTTTTAGAAGATTATTCTGTAGACAATATTGAGAAAGCACAAAAAGCAATGGCGCCTAAGCTCAATTCTCTTACTTTTGCAATGCGTTGTTCTAAATTCAGTTTTGCAGAAATTCATTTTAAGTTTACTGGAGTATCTTATGATTTTTATTGGGATGCAGAGAATGATAGATTCTCTGGAACAGAATCAAATCCTATCACTAGTCATAATGTATATTGGCATGAACTCACAAATGAAGTCAGATATTTTGATATGCAGTATGATAATGAAAAAGCAGAAACAACAGAAATTCCTGTAGAAGATCCAGAACCAGGATGCCGTTATAAGAATGAAGCATTTTATCCAGATGGAGAAAAGTGTAAGAATTGTCCTGACAGAGATAAGTGTTACACTGATATAAAAGAAGTAAAGACAGATGAAAAAGCAAAATCTGCTATTTACGATAATGCTGGAGATCCTGTTGATGAACAAGAAATTCCATCATTAAAAGATTATACTACTGGTAATACTTCAGCTGTTGTAGAAGAATCTCCAAAGGAGTCAAAGTATATTCCTCTTGAAACTCCTGATGAAGAGCATACGAATAATCTTTGTGAATTAAATAATTCTCTTTGCAAAGAAAGACCGGTTGCAAGTGAAGTTGTTTCTGCAGCTCAAGCTCTTTACAATAGAATCAATAAGAAATTTGATGCTTCTGAGCTTAATTATATCAAACTTATGCTTGATGCAATTCAGTATATTCTTGATAATGATATGTTTGATATTTTTGTAGATCCTGCATCAAATAAGATAAACCAAATCAGATTTTCTCTTGGTCTTGTTACTGGTGCTATAAAGACTCCTATGCCAGAAAATATACTTGATAAAATTCATCTTACCAATTTCATTAATGAAATGAAGACAAGATTTGGATTTAAATCTGTAATATTTAACAAAGATAATTTTTATTGTGAATTAGTTTAGTATGAATATAGTAAATCCTAAATTTGAAGAAATCAATATAGCAAACCCACTTAAGCACGGTGAAATCTGTGCCAGGGTTTGCTATAAATCTGAGAACCTTATCACTGAAGGTTCTGCAAAAAAACTTCTAACAGGAATTGCAAATGCAGGTCACACTGCTATGCTTGAACATATTCCTGTTTATCTTGAAGTTAATATGGCATATCCAAAAGCAATGTCAAGAAACATTATTAAGGTTATGTCAAGTTCTTATTCAAAGACTACTGTAGATATGATTAAGGGTTCTACTTTCATTTCTACAAATCTTCGCGTTATATTCGAAAACTTTAAAGAATTCTATGACAAGTTCATGGAGAATGAAGGAGAACCATTTGATTTTGATGAACTTAGAAATTGTAAATTTGATGAATATCCTGATAAGTTTGTAAGAAGAATTACAATCAAGTTCACAATGGACAGAATTGGTTCACAATCATTCTGTCGTCATAGAGTATTTAGTTTTGCTCAAGAATCTACAAGATGGTGTAATTATTTGAAGGACAAGTTTGGTGCTGAAATTTCTATTTCAAATCCTTGTTGGTTGAAAGATGAAGACCGCCCTGAATTTGAAGAAGATATGAAAACTATTGAACAACTTTATTTCAAATGGATTAAGAAGGGATATAAGAATGAAGAAGCAAGATATTTTCTTCCATTCGGACTTAATACAGAAATTATTATGACAGGTTTCCCTGATGCTTGGAAACATTTCTTTGAATTGAGAAATGAATCACATGCACATTCACAAGCACAAGCTCTTGCAAAGCCTCTTGAAGAATATTTCAAGTCTAAAAATTACATTTAATGGTTATTGTAAATTCAAGATTTAACTAAAACATTTATTTGATAATTATATAGAGTTCGGAAAGTTTCTTTCTGAACTTCTATATAATTTTTATATAATTGACATCTATGTTGATAAAACAATGTTTATACTATAATCATTGCAAATAACTTAATATAAAAAATTAATAAATTAAAATATTAATCATGGGAAAAATTATAGGTATTGATTTAGGTTCAACTAATTCAGCAGTTGCTGTAGTTGAAAACGGAACTCCTACTATTATTGTAAACTCTGAAGGAAATAGAACTACTCCTTCTGTTATTGGTTATGATAAATCTGGCGAACGTGTAGTTGGTGAAACAGCAAAACGTAAAGCAGTCACTAACGCAAAAAATACTGTTGAATTGATTAAACGTTTTATTGGAAATAATTATTCTGCAACTAAGTATTTTAAAGATAAGTTTACTTATGAAATCTCTCAAGGTCCTAATGACACTGTTCGTGTAAAAATTAACGATAAAGAATATACTCCTCAAGAAATTTCTGCTGCAATACTTCAGAAAATGAAGAAGACTGCAGAAGATTATCTTGGTGAAGAAGTAACAGAAGCTGTAATTACAGTTCCTGCATATTTTAATGACAGTCAAAGAACGGCTACTAAAGAAGCAGGTGAAATTGCCGGTCTTACTGTAAAACGTATCATCAATGAACCTACTGCAGCTGCACTTGCATTTGGTATTGACAAGCTTAATAAGAATATGAAGATTCTTGTATTCGATTGCGGTGGATCTACTCATGATGTTTCTATTCTTGAAATAGGAGATGGAGTATTTGAGGTTCTTTCTACCAAAGGAGATATGTTCCTTGGAGGTAATGATATTGATAATCTTATTGTTGATTGGCTTGTAGCGGAAGGTAAGAAACAATGTGGAGTAGACCTTTCAAAAGATCCTATGGCACTTCAACGTCTTAAGGAAGCTGCTGAAAAAGCGAAGATTGAGTTATCTACTGCAACAAATAGTGAAATATCTCTTCCTTATATCACTGTTGCAGATAATGTTCCTCAGCATCTTAATTGTTCTTTGAATAGAGCAACCTTTAATAATATGATTTCTGGATTTGTCGATAAAGCTATGAATATTGCGAAGGATGCTCTTGCAGTGGCAAATCTAAAGCCAACAGATATTGATGAAATTCTTTTAGTTGGAGGTTCAACACGTATTCCTCTTATTCAAGAAGAAATTAAAAAGTACTTTGGAAAAGAAGGAAATAAATCAGTCAATCCTGATGAAGCAGTAGCACTTGGAGCTGCTATTCAGGGATCTATTCTTGCGGGAGAACAAACTGGAATTTTACTTCTTGATGTAACTCCACTAAATTTGAATATCACTACTATGGGAAATGTAGCAACTTGTATGATAGAAGCAAATACTACTATTCCTACAAAGCATTCACAGATATTTAGTACTGCGGTTGATAATCAACCTGCTGTAGATATTGAAGTTACACAAGGAAACCGTTCTCTTGCTGCCGACAATAAGTATCTTGGAAAATTTATTCTTGATGGAATTGCTCCTGCAAGAAGAGGAGTTCCTCAGATTGAAGTAACATTTGATATTGATGCAAACGGTATTCTTAAAGTTACTGCAGTAGATAAAGCTACTGGAAAATCACAGGATATCAGAATTGAAGGTTCAAGTGGTCTTGCTAAAGAAGAAGTAGAAAAAATGAAAGCAGAAGCAGAAGCACATGCTGAAGAAGATAAAGCAAGAATTGAAAGAATTAATGTTCTTAATGGAGCAGAATCTACAATTTATAATCACGAGAAAACTCTTGAAAGTGTAAAAGATAAAATTACAGAAGAGCAAAAATCTAAACTTGATGAAGCTCTTGAAAATCTTAAATCTGTTTATAATGTAAAAGATGAAGATCGTGACCTCGATGCTATTAAAGCTGCCCAAGAGAATTATTTCAAGACTTGGTATGAAGTTTCAGAAGCACTTAATAAGCAAGAACCGCCAGTAGATAGTTCTGCAAATGTTTAATTTTATAAAAACTTTTTATATATAATTTAAGAAGGGAGTTATTCCCTTCTTAAATTTATAAGTATGCAAATCATAGATTTCAATACAATATCAGGCATAACTCTTTGTGTACGATGTAGATTTTATAACACTTGCCATAAAAAAACTTATGATATATTTAAACCAGAAGCCTGTGATGAATATCTTTCTATGCATAAAATAATTGAACAAAAAATAGATACAGGAGACATTTTATATGACCACTACAAAAACAAATATGGAAGAGAATTTAGAGAAAGAAATTGATTATAAGGCATTATATATACAAACCTTAGCAGATTATCAAAATCTGCAAAGAAGATCATTAGAGGAAAAAAGAACTATAGCCAAACGAGCTTCTTATGATATGTTGAAGAAGATACTTCCTTTATATCATGATGCGAAGCAAGGTTTTTTCTATAAAGAGAAGGGTGCTGTTTTACTTTATAATAAATTCGTCAAATTTTTAACAGACAACAATATTGGAATAATCAATCTTGATTTCTTCAAACAAAATACTAATGAAAAGTTTTCCGAAGATTATGCTGTTGCTATTAGTGTAAAGCATCCTGAAGAAGATGATTTGTTTCCTGAAACTCTTCCTGATTTGAATAATACAATTGCAGCTGTTCTAGAAGATGGTTTCATTGATAATGAAACTGGAAAAGTAATATCATATGCTAAAGTAGTAGTTTATAAGGTAGATTAAGTATGGAAAAGAATTATTATGATATTTTAGGTATTTCTAAAAATGCATCTCAAGATGAACTCAAATCTGCTTACCGCTCGCTAGCGAAGCGCTACCATCCAGACGTAAACAAAGATCCTGAAGCAGAAGAAAAATTTAAAGAAATTCAAGAAGCATATGCGGTTTTGTCAGACCCTCAGAAGAGAGAAACTTATGACAGATATGGAACAGCGGACCCAGAAGCAGCACAACAAGCTCAATGGGAAGATGTAGGAGGATTTGGCTTCAACCCGTTTGGAGGATTTGGAGCAAGAAGACCTAAGAAAGAGCGCGGTGAGGATTTAAAGATACATATCAATTTAAATATTGATGAACTATATGATGGAATTCACAAGAAAATAAAAGTCAATAAGCAATGTACTTGTCATCGCTGTCATGGAACTGGTTCTGAAACAAATGAATCTACAACTTGTGAACATTGCAACGGAACAGGTATGTATGCACATGTTGAAAGAACACAATTTGGTATGCAGCAGACAATAACAAATTGTCCTTATTGTCACGGAACTGGAAAAATGATAACAAATCCTTGTCCTTCATGTAACGGAACAGGACTTGAATCATCAACAAAAGAAATAGAGTTTGATGTTCCTGCTGGTATGCCAGATGATAGTTATTTCGTAATACCAAGACAAGGAAACGATGGACCTCATCAAGGAATTCCAGGGGATTTAATTGTTATTGTAAATGAAAATCCTAATGACAAGGGACTTAAACGAGATGATGAAAATAATCTTTTGTATAATCTAAACACAAAGATTACTGATTTGATTTACGGAGCAGATGTTGAAGTTCCTTGGGTACATGGATATAAAAAGATACATATTGAACCAGGAACTCAACCAGGAAAAGTTATTACAAGATACGGAGAAGGATTTCCTAATCCAAACAATCCAAAAGGTCCTAAAGCAAATTATAAAATTACAATTAACTGTAAGATTCCAAAAGTCAATGACCTTCACGGAAAGGATAGAGAGAATTTTGACAGAATCAAAAAAGAAGGAAACTTCTAAAAAGAAAAGAGACTCAAAAGAGTCTCTTTATCTTGTTATAATGGGTCTCATTCCGTTTTCAAATAGTATCTTAAGACATTTCCAATCTCCATCATCTATATGTACATGATCTCTAAAGTTGTCATGTGTAAATGATACAATTACTTCTCCTGGTGCTAAAGTATCTTCATCGTATTCTTTAACATAATGAGCTTCATTATCAACAATCTTAAATATACATCTTCTTATCATAGCATTTATAAGTGTTTGGTTTACTGGAACATTAAAAAGTAATCAGGAACGTCTGTTCCCTTAATATATTCTTCAACTTCTTCTTTTTCTGCTTTACCTTCATCATAAAGAATATTTGAAACTGTAGTACCTCCAATAAGATTAGTTTCGAAAGTCTTAAGAATTCTATTTAATTGCATCTTACACTTTGCAGCTGCCCATTTACGGAAAATAGGATCCTCATACAAATCTGCTTCATCAATTGCAACATATGCTCTAATAAAAACTGGTGCAAGAGGATCATGACCAATTATATTGATTCTATGAGTGTTAATATTGAATTTAAAAGAAATATCTGTTAATGTAAAACTTCTTGCTAAATCAAACCAAGAATAACTAATTGTTCTTGAAGTTATAACATCAGAGCTAAACGGACTAAGCCAAAGATCTGCTCCCATAATCCTTTCAAGTCTCAAGTCAGGATCTGCCACTCCAAAAAGTCTTGACCCGTCTTTTATTTCTCTAAACTCATCAATTCCATAAACACAATCAGGAAGTTGTATTGTTCTAGAAGCTCTAAATTCAGGAGTTCTGAATGCAGCAGGATTCATTACAGCAATCTTTAATTCAACAGCATCCCTCCAATTTCTATATACATAAAGACGTTCATTATCAATGATACGAATTATTTCTTTATCATTTAACTGGTCAAGTTTTATTGCACCAGATGCGGTAATCTCAGCTTTAATCCAATCTACTAATTCTTGTTTAGTCATATAAAACTAATGAATATAATTTGTAATATTTATTTAATTTTGTTGCTTGTAGATAAATGTAAAAAAGGATTAAGTATTGGCGTACTTAATCCAAAATTGTAAAATTAACATACTCGTACTATGTCAACTTCACAAGATATTTATCGACAAATTTCTGAAGTCGAAAATTTAATCAACTCATATTTAAACAATCAAGAGAATATATATACTGTAGACGATGCAGTATTAAAATTATTTTATGTTAATGAAAAAATACACACCGGAAGAAGTAGAAAAACTTAGTTAAATACACATAAAGTAATATATGATTATTTAAATAATCGTTTTTCTGATGCTGATTCTGTATCAGAAGTATACAAAATAAATTAAATGAAGGACATCCGTATTATGAAAATGCTATAATAGTATGGACACAAAAAGATCCTCTTAAGCGAGAAACAGCAAAAGATAATAACATTAATTTAATAGAATTTTGGAACTTACAGGAGGTCGAAGATTGGCTAAATACATTAAAATAAAAGAGGAGAATTAATTTTTCTCCTCTCTTTTCTTTTTATCATCTAAAATTTTTCTATTTTCAAAACTCATTATTTGATTGATTGGGGCAAACAGTCCTGTTATTTTCATTATTCTTCCATGCCATTTTAGAACAATTCCTTCAGTAGAACAAACCTCATTATCAATATCTGCTAATCTTGCCAATTGATTTTCTAATTTTTTCTTTTGTTGTTCATTACCATTACTTTCAACTGCATCTTTAATATCTGAAAGAGTTTTTCTTAGCTTTGCTTGAACTTCTTTCTCACGGCCTTGGTTCGAGAATCCTTCCATTCTCTTTAATACTTCAGTACCAACTTTAATAAATAAAGTATCAAGAGGTTTCATTATAATTTTTATTGCATCTTTAGAATAATCTTTATCAAATGTATTCAATATAGAATATTGTTCTTTTGACATTAACATTTGATTTGAAAGCTTGCAAGTCTTTCCAATTGTTGTGATACTAGGTTTTTTGGTATTATCTACCCATCTATCAATCATTGCATCTAATACTTCTCCATCTAACCAGTATAGTTCTTTACTATTTGTTACATAGTCAATCATTCGAAGAGCTTTATATTCTCTTATAGTAAGTTTATCTGACATTCCGATCTTATCTAAAAGCTTGTCAATGTATTGATAATATTTCTGTGCCTTTACCTCACCATCTTGAAGTTTTTTAAATATTACTTCAGGAGTAATTTGTGCTTTAAAAACAGTTCTTGTTGTTTTATCAATTGCTTTTTGAAGGACTGCCATTTTTTCTTTATTTTGCTCCTCATCCATATTAAATTTATCCCAATCTGGACAATTTGCATCTTCTTCTGGTTTTGAAATCTTATCTATTTCTGAATAATCAAAACAAGTTACAACAAATCTATGGAATGATACCTTTGAATCTGCATAAGGAATAACATTAAAGTTTTCTGTGTCAATAATTTCAAGATTTAACCAATATCTATATCTTATTCCATCTGCTTTATCATCATAATTAAAGAACTCTACAGCTTTTGGAATATTTTTAAAAATTTTGTCAATAGTAAGAGCAGCATTTGTAAATGCATGTTGTACTGATGGAGTACCTATCCATTTAGGATTATACATAACATCCTCAAGATACCAAGGTTGCTCTTTCAAAGTCTTTTCATTTCTTGCAAAAATAGTATTGCCATGTTCATCAACAGAAGCAAAAAGATTTTGTCCATCTAACTTTTCAGTAACATCTGTTATTGAACCGGCAAATAAATCATGAATAAGAGTTTTAAGATCTCTGAAAGTAAGTTCTGGATAATCATAAGGATGTGACATATGTCCTGCTGCTCCACCTTCATTGAGAACACAATTCTCAGAGAAATAATTATCTAATAAAGATTCTTTTAAAGATGAATTAAGAGATCGTTTACCGATAGGAAGAACCTCTTTAGATATCATTTCATAATAAGTTTTGAGAATGTCTTCTGTTATAATTCTAGGATTTTGTAATAATGGAATGTATGCTGTACGGAACATATCATATCTTCCATTACGTATATCATTTCTGACTATAGTTGAAGAAATAGGAGTATCTACATATAAATCATTTCTTCCTAAATAAGTTATAGGTGCTGGGTTAATTGGAAAAAATATAACTTTTACTCCTGGAGTATAATATTTTCCTCCTTCTACAAATTCATCTACAATTTTTTCGGCTTTTTTAATATCATTTCCCTTTGCAGAAGATCCCATTGCATATATACCATCGCCAAAAGCTTTAGTGCACATCATATTATAAACAGTCTTAACAGGACTTGAATCTGGAGAAATTATGATATTAATATTAAGATTTCCACGAAATACTTGTTCAAGAAACCATTTTGATGATTCTGCAGAAATTCCTTCACGTGGAGATCTTGATATAATGACTGTCAATTTTACGGAGTATTCCTTTGAATTAAGGTATTTGTTCATCAAAGCAATATGTCCGTAATGTACAGGTTTAAATGCTCCTGGATATAATACATGACAAATTTTTGTACTCATGCTAATTTATTATTATCATTTTTATATTTATTCAGTGTATTTTCTATTGTGTCCCATTTACCAATAGGACATTTTGATTGTTCTGCCTTTGTCTTTGCTTTTAGTACACAATGACATATGTCACAAATGCTTGATTTATTATGTTCACAAGTTTTACATATATTTAATCTATCATCAAAATATTTTTTATATTTGATGTCAGATATACAATCAAGGAGCCAATTCCACCAACCTTGAATTATCAATTTAATGTAAAAAGGTTTAAACATTTCTATAGTTTCATTATAAAATATTTATGGTCGATAATGTTAATGACATATTTAGCAATAAGATTTTATCCCAAACAGATGGATTTGATAGTTCATTGTCCAAAAATGAACTTATTGGAGAAATAATGTCTAAATTACAAGAAATTCTTGTTAAAAGATTTCCTAATAATCCTCAAAGACAAAAAATTAAAGTTTATCCTGACAGAATAAACTTTGCTGCACCATGTTGTGGTGACTCTGCAACAAATAATTTAAAAAAGAGAGGAAATATTATTCTATCTGGTCCATTCCAAATGACCTATAAGTGTCATAACTGTGGACGAAGTATGCCAATTTATACATTCTTCAAACAATTTGGACAAACTCTATCTCTTAGAAGCATTGATTATATAACAAGTCATAAACCAGATGCTTCTGTTAGTAATATTGCTGACTCTTCAAGTAATTATTTGTATGATACAACATTGATAGATAGCTTAGCAATCGATAGAGAACAGTTTAAGACATTATACCAACTTGAAGAATGCAATATTCCAAATGCAGCTTATTATTATCTGATTAATAGAAAACAATATAACTTCAAACAATTCTTGTATCAACCAAAATATCAGTTATTGTTTCTATTAAATTTAACTGCATCAGGAAAAATATTTGGGCTTCAAATTGCACACTTAAACAAAGGATATAACGGTCCTAAATATAAAACATACAAGCTCTCTAGAATATACACCGAGTTATTGAAAACCCCGAAAGAGATACCTGAAGAGATTGATTTTCTTTCAATGATATTCAATATTCTTACAATTAATTATAATGTTCCTGTAACTATAGTAGAAGGTCCTATGGATTCATTTCTAATAAGAAATTGTATAGCAACTTGTGGAGCAGGAAAACACATTAAATTTGACTTTAAATATAGATATCTTTTTGATGATGATAAGACTGGTCGTAAACATGCTCTTGAAAAACTTGCTGATGGTTATGAAGTATTCATGTGGGACAGATTCAAATCTGATTTAGGATTACCAAATAGATTAAAATGGGATATGAATGACGTAGTAAATTATTGTTCAGATAATAACATAAAAATTCCAAGGCTTGATAATTATTTTTCAAATGATAACTTGGATTCTTTAAACATTTAAAAAGGAGGTTCTTATGAACCTCCTTATTTATGCAGCATTTGCTGCTCGTGATCTTGATGGAAGAGGATTTCCTTCTATTCTATTGTCATCTATACCTCCATCGAACCAATCTACATCTGATAAAGCTTTACCTGATTTAGAATCAATCTTTTGATAAGAAATTCTCTTTGACCAAGATTTATTATAAACATCATCAAAATTATCAGGTTCATGTACTCCAGTGTAAATGCGCGCCTCTCTATCATTTGTATGATATTTTCTAAAATCTAATTTGCTTTCTTTAGATATGTCTGCATTTTCAATAACAGTTTTAATGCAATTTTCTAAAGTCAAGAAAATATCTTTAGCTTGTCTTTCTCCTATAAGTGGTTCTTCAAGTACAGTATCACTTCCTACAGTAGAATCTATTGTAGGAATTATAAAACTGTCATCTGTAGTTCCAATAACTTTAGTGCAAGATATATGCATATAATTTCTTCTACCACAATTACATATTGCTGCAATTTGTTTAGCGAATTCTCCTTCAGCTTTAATCAATTCAGATAATACTGTTTTTACTTCAAGAGGTGAACGAAGCGGTAAAGTAACTGTACCAATGTTATTGAAGTTTATTTTGTAAACTATATCTCCGTTTGGCTGCCAATCTAATCTGCTTGTTGTTGGAGTTTCAAAATCTTTATAATTGTCTTCTCCTATTATTTTATATGATGACGGACTGGTAATTCTTATCATGTCATCTATTTCAGGAACTTTGAATAATTCAATAAGATCTTCTTTTTCACCATTAAATTTTAAACCTGAATGACGTTGTGTTTTTCTATCTCCGTTATCTTCATCATGGTATTTTATTTTCTTATAATACTCAACAATTGCTTTTCTACTTTCAATTGCTTTTTCTTTTATATCCTCTTTATCTGATGCATCAGGTTTTCCGAATGCATAACAAGCTTCACCATTTTTGAATTTTATTACCCACATAATATATTCTGGTGAACCTTCTTTAGATGGAGAAATAGATACTGTGTCATCTGAATTTTTTTCGGTTAATGATAATTTATCATTCCATTCAGCATATCTAGGAATAATATCTTTATGTTCAATTGCCATTACCATTTCTTTTGCTTCAAGAGTAGAAGAACCTACTACTCTAAGTATTTCACCATTAGCAAGTCTTGTGTAATAATATTGGCTATTGTCATTCAATTCTTTCTTTGCATTTTCTCTTTCCCAAGGAGTAGCAACATAATCAAGCCATCTGTTAGGATTAATTCTTGTTTTTAACCAACGTTTCTCAGCTCTTTCTCTAACAGCACCAATCCATCTAAGAATTGTAGCAGGAGGACATACCAAAAATGAAAGAACCATACTTGGAAGAGCATTGATTGCACCTTTAAGACCATGCTGAGTTGTACCAGGTGTTTGTCCCACTGAAGACTTTCCACCGAGACCAAACCAATACCCCGTTTCGTTTAGTGACTCAACATACTTTGCAATGTCTTGATTATCAACTTCTTCAAGCAAGCAGCGAAGCATTGCTTTATCATCTGCAGACATACTTTCATTATAATGAGGATGGTCTAATTCTGGATGAGCCCCTCTTCTCCAAGATAAAAGACCTTCTGCTGTTGCAAATCTTGAATTAGGATATACTCTTCTAATTCTTTGTGCTACTGTAGCGGCTGTTCTATAATCTGTAAAAAGATACTGATGTATTCCTCTGTCATTAAAAGAAATACTATCATCAGGACCTATTGTAAAAATTAAATTATGTTTGTGATCACTGATTTTAAATCCTGCTCCTGTCATTTGAAAGTCAAGTTCATTGACATGTTTTACTGGAACCATAGAAGCAGTTTTTAGATCATATACCCATTTTGGCATAATTATCAATTTATCATTTTTATATTTATTAGATATAAATTATATTAAGAAAACTTTAAAAATA
>OBLI01000584.1_pt1 | contig 38746 bp, 32 predicted proteins | sample 1519701 | NCBI WGS metagenome assembly OBLI01 (sample SAMEA3663005, study PRJEB22513) | pig gut metagenome | biome: pig gut; feature: pig-associated habitat; material: faeces | place: France | collected 2012
TACAATTTTCAAAGGATCAGTTTTTTCTGAAATATTGTTTAGTTTCTCTTCAAGCTCCCTAGTTTCTTGTTTGTATCTGTATTCTTCAAGTTCTTCTTCTGCAAATCCTTCAACTCCAATTGCTTTAAGAAATAATACTGCATCTGGCTTTCCTAGTAACTTCTTATCGACAATTTTATACTCATCCGGAACCTCAACTTCCCCTTCTACTATCCTTACATCCTCTGGAATATAAAATTCTCCATCTTCCGCCCTTACTAATCGTAGTTTCTTAATCCTTTCTAATTTTAAGTTTGCTTCTTTATAAACATTACTTGACAAAATATTATTCCAATACCGACATCTCACTATATTACCTTTTATTTCCTCTATTCCTTTATATAAAAATGCATATACTTCAGATAGCTGTTTTGTATTTATTTTACTAATCCACTTCATTAGATACTCATCATCTATAGTTAAAAATTGTTCTATTACACTGCTTGGCGTTAATTCTTTTATGCCAAGTAGTTTTAAAAATTTGTACGCCCTTGATGTAACCGGTTGATTCTTAACGAATTGCAAACGCTCATTAAGAAATAAATATTGAATATCTTCAATCGTAAAAGCGCGATCCATAATATTTTTTGAAGACATTATTCCATTTTCTGCAGATACATATGAACCATTCACAGTTGGTAAATAATTTTCATTTTTTAATTCGCTATATAAAGAATCTATAATTGGAGAATAAAATGTTGGTACATTATCATCCTTAATTGGAAGTACTTCAAAGAAATCATCTGTGAGCATATTTTCTCTTTTTAATTCCCTTAATACTGTCTTCATCAGCTCTGCAAGTTCGCCTATCAATATTTTATTGTCATTATCATCTTTATTAACAGTATCACGTGATGGTGTACAGCCAAACGGGGCGTTTATATAAAATTTTAGATTGGACTTTTCATTTTTAGCCAGAAAAGTAATGCAGACTTTATCCTGACCTTGTACAAATTTCAACTTGTTTTCATTTTCATATTCCATTTGAAATGCTAAATCCACAGATATTCTTTTTTCATGCAATTGAGCAGTTCTTGAATACTTTTTCCAAATACTCTTAGCTTTTGGTTCTCCTGATACCCACAATATTGAAGTAACAACATTTCCAGCGCACTCTTTTTTTACACAACTTTCTGTCCCATCTTCCAATATATACCGTATACTTATTATATTATTCAAAAACAATAAAGTTGTATTCTCGATTTCCAGCAATCCATGTTTAATCTTTCTTTTCGCTTCTTCCGCTGAAATTTTGACACTGTCAAAGGGAAAATGAAATTCTGTCCAGCCTTTTTTCTTCCCTTCTAACGGTTCAATCTCAGTCGGAAGAAGTAATTTCTCTATTTTAAAATTTATAGAATCACAATATATTGATGGTGTCTCAGTAAATGCATATACAGATTTAAAGCCTATTCCAAATTTACCCGCTTGCACATAATTATCTTTTTTAGTTGAATCATTAATATTAGTGATTGAATTAATATCAGCCTCATTAAACAATCGTATTCCATTATGCGCAAAAACTAATTTATCATTTTTTATAATAAATACTACCTCAGTTGCGTCTGCATCTTCTGCATTTTGTAACAGTTCATAAATAAAATGTGCCTCATCAGGATAAATCTGTGATACTAAATTCTTTAAACCCGGATATACCGACGATTTAACTACTCCCATTCTGTCCTTCCGTATCTCTTCAAATTTCTTATGATTCATGCTACCCCTCCAGCATATTAGCTCTGACAAGATAAATTGTACCATTATACAAAGTTCAAAATAGCTCTTTACTCTAGATGTAAAACACCTTTCACTAACAATTGTGTATGTATATCTGCCTTCTTAATAATTTCCTCAAAATGTCTTCTCTGCTCTTCAAACTGCTTTCTCAGATTTTCAAGCTGTGCTGTTCTCATTCTAATAATCTTCTCATCCTTCGCAGCTGCAATCTGTTCTTTTATTATTCTCTCACGCTTGGTATTGGTCTGTCGCAACTGTTCTATTCTAAAATCACACTCTTCTTTAACAAGTTTCACATATTTTATCTTCTCCGCATGCCAATTTTCATAATGAATCTCATCCATTAATTTCCACTTAGGTATATGTGTATTATTACTGAAATCATAGTCTGATGCATACTGTATAAATCCTAATATGTTATTCTGGACAGCCAGATTGTCACTAATTGCAGTGAGCTTAATATCAGGTTTCAATCCTTTATATTCCCATGCATAAATTAAAAACTCATAATCTCCCTTCTGTATATTGTCATCAGATACGCATATTCCCAGTTCACAAGGTAATTGCCTGCTTTCATATTTAGCCGCCTGCAAAATAAAAGGGTGCATTTGTGTAAGAAATGTTACTTCACGATTGTCCTTAGCCGTAATAGCATCATATGTGACTCGAAGCTGCGGATTGTTGGAATCCAAATATGATTTCCATAACTTCCATGCATTAGTTATGTTAACCGGATGTATATCCTTCAAATTTTCTCTTAATAATGTTTTCTTGTCACTCGAAAGTCGTAAAGTTTTTAGTTCATTTTGCTTATTAGAACGGATATATTCGCCATCCCCAAGAAATCCATTTAAATAGGAATCCAGCATATTACTAATGTTTTCCGGACTAATCCACACATTCTCTGCATCCTGAACCTTCTTATTTTGTATGTAATTGGATAAGTCAAATCCATATAATGATTTTTCCTCTTGTTCTAATCGGTTTATCTCTTGGACTTTCATAATTTCATTATCCGCCATTTTTTCAATCTTCATATGGCGTTCTTTATCACTAAGTCCTGATTCAAACATAATTTTGAAAATCTGCTCACTGATATCTCCAAGAATTTCTGAACAATCACCAATGCTTGCCTCAAATACACCTATTTTAGATAAACACCTATCATAAATTACTGCATCTATTGTTCCGTCTGTAATCATATTATAAATTCTGATAGATTCACTTTTCTGCCCACGGCGATCAATACGTCCTATTCTCTGTTCAATTCTCATTGGATTCCACGGCAAGTCATAATTAATCATTGTATCGCAGAATTGGTAATCAAGTCCTTCACATCCCACTTCCGAAAAAAGGAGAATATCAATAGCTTCATCAGCTTCCCTTTCCATCTGAAACTGCTGACGAATCTTGAATCTTTCTTCATCTGAGACAGAACCGTCTACTTGGGCTACACGGTATCCTTTCTCATCCAAATGCTGTTTGATATAAGATAATGTATGCCTGAATGAGCTGAATAAAATAACTCTGTTATTTTCTTCTTTCTGCTTTAAATCAATGATTTCGTATAATTTTTCCAATTTATAATCGCTGCTGTGAAGCTTATCTACTAACGTATTCAGTTCTTCTGCTAACTCATAAATTGAGTCTTCTATATCGGAGTTTATTATAAAATCTGCCTCAAATAACTCTCCATCTTCTTGAATCTGACTTAATTTATTCTGAACAATATCTTTTACAAATGGAATTAAACCATATATGCAGCTCGCTGCCTGTCTCATGATTGTACACATCATAAATCTTACTGATTTACTACTATGTAATTTAATTAATATATTTGCTTCAAATTCCATCAATACATCATATAATTCCTGTTGTGCTTGTGTAAAAGAAATTTTTATTGTCTGAGTATGCCGAATGCAAAAATCCTCAATGTCTTTTCTCCTGGTTCTAGTAATCATATTATCAAAAGAGTGTAAGCTTTCGATCATACCAATTGCCTCAACCTTCTCTTCCCGAGAAATTTGATTTTTCTCCAGCAATTCAAATACCTTTTCAAAATTTGGATTATGCTGAATAACATTCCTCCCCCACGTAGTCTCTAAGATATGTGCAATCTCCTGTTTAGAAAGCTCCTGCCAACCTTCTTCCTGATTTCTGAATGCGCGTAGCAGACCATTTACATACTTATTCGGCTCTGCCATAGTCTGAAAAGTATCCTTATCCAAGACAACATCTGGCCTTAATAAATTTAAAAGTGTATACAAATCATTATTACTGTTTTGTAATGGTGTCGCTGTCAAAAACACAACAGCATCAGCATTTCTGGTAAATAACTCTACTCCATGATATGCCCATGTGTTAGAATTCCGAATATTGTGAGCTTCATCAACAATTACAAGATCAAAATGAGGTAAGGGGTCTAACTGCAGTAAACCCTTTATCTTTCTTTTTTTACTGTTCTTTGATTCCGTTCCTACAAGCATATCCTCTCCGAACAAAGAATATGGAATAATTGTTTTTTTATGCCTGTCAGGCCAATCACCATCACGATCCGCCTCCAATATGCATTGTTGTAGTTCCCTTCCATCCAATTGAGTGAAATTTTCATCAAAACGCTTCATTTCAAGTTGCCACTTACGTTCTGCAACAAGAGGTCTTGGGCAAATAATAAGAACAGATTTTACACTATGCCTAGCTTCCATTTCCTTTAAAATCAATCCCGCCTCAATTGTCTTACCTACTCCAACATCATCAGCCACCAATAATCTGGGACTGTCTGACTTAATCATTTTAAGGGCTGGTCTGAATTGATATGGAACAAAATCAATACGAGCTGCATTTAGTGAATATAAGCTGCTTGATCCCGGATTATTAATCTGATAGGCAGTAAGTGCAGATCTTACTTTTACCAACGATAATCGAATACTATTTGTCGTTTTAATCTGAGGCTGCAGTTGTTCTTTGTAAAACGTTTGCAATTTATTTTCCATGAAAACTGTGTATCTTTCATTTTCAATTGCAACAACCGCCCCTTCTTTAGATGGTTCACTAACCAAAGTAACCATACTACCTACTGTAATCTCATTTAAAGCAAGAGAATTAGTTGACATTACCTTTGTATCATATGGCTTTATAGATAATTGGGATTTAATATGTATATCATTTTCAACATCAATTAAAAATGTTTCCATATCCCTTATCTCATTCATATCAGCATCAAAAAGTTGCATCAAATCTATAATAATTTTTACATTCTCAATAACCTTATCCTTTGTAATCTGATCAGGAGGAATGTGAGCCCAAGCATTACGAATTTCCATCATTCTCTTTACATTTTGACGTTCTTTATTATTTATGAACCATAAGCTGGTAATAACAAACCAGTTGCGATCAAATACTCGAAGTAATGCTGCTAAATCGAGTTCCTCTAAATTCTGTACTCGCTTTGTATCTACTTGATCACGTTGCAGCTGTGAAAGATTGTTGTATACCAAATCATTCCACCAATTTTCCGTAATTCTAGGCAATCGTTGTCCAAGCCAATTACTCATCTTGTCTCTTAAGACAAGCATATATGTATTTATTTTGCCAGTCATATATGAAACTTCCATATTATTCCCACCTCATTTTATCCCTACTGTTCTTTTTATATTGTATCACACACTGCACATCAGCGAAATGAAATATTTGTATTTTCAATGTTATGAGTAAAATTATCTTTATAGTAAGGTTTAAAGTAGTTTTTATCAGTTTTTATTATGTATTTTAAGGAAAAATAAAAACACCTCGCCATCCTCATAAAATTGAAGTTGCTTAGTGTTTTTATATTAAACAATTTAAAAGCTGTGATCAGTGTTTCTCACTGTACTGTGATAATATAAGTCCTCCAAAGGTCAGCGTCGTACCAAGCCATCCCTTCCATGTCATGTGCTCCTGCAGGATCACCATGGAAAACAGAATCGTCACCGCAGGCTGCACATAAAAATACAGATTTGTGCTGACAGCACCGATTCTCACGGTAGCATAGTTCCAGATCAGGAAGCTCAACGCACAGGCTATCACTCCAATATAGAGAAAATTCGACAGATGTAAAATCTCCACAGGACTAAAATCACATAAGAGTACCTTTGTGGATACAAAGGTACTCCCCCAGATTATGACAGCTGTTGCCGCTGCCAGATGTCCTTCTAATTTCTCAGATGCTGAAATCATAATCATTACTCTCCAGATGCAGGAACTGCAATGTTCTTTCCTTCTTGGGATGGTTAAAGAACTCCTGTGCAGGTCCTTCTTCTACGATAACACCGTTTTCCATGAATACAACCCAGTTTGCCACCTTTCTTGCAAACTCCATTTCATGTGTGACCACCACCATAGTGGTTCCTTCTTCTGCCAGTTTCTTCATAACATCAAGTACTTCCCCGGTAAGCTGAGGGTCCAGCGCAGAGGTAGGTTCGTCAAAAAGTATCACCTCCGGATTATAGGCAATCGCTCTGGCAATTGCCACACGCTGCTGCTGTCCTCCTGAGAGCTGATCAGGATAATAATTAGCCCGGTCAAGCATTCCTACTTTCTCTAATACAGCCTCTGCCTGTTTCTTCGCTTCTTCACGTGAAATTCCTCTGGCGGTTGTCAATCCTTCCATTACATTCTGGATAGCCGTCTTATTGCGAAATAAATGATATCCCTGAAATACAAAGCCCATTTTCATCCGCAGCTTATGAATCTCCCGCTTGCTCACCTGGGTGATATCCTTATGGAAATCGTCAAAAATAATCTCTCCTTCATCTGCGGATTCCAGAAAGCTGATGCAGCGTAGAAGTGTTGTCTTACCTGATCCACTATTCCCTAATACCGCAATGACAGAGCCTTTTTCAACAGTGAAGTCTACTCCCTTGAGGACTTCATTGGTGCCAAATTTTTTATGAATATTTTTTACTTCCAGCATAGTTTATTTCCTTTATGGTTCAATTTTTAAAATGTCATTCAAGTAATTATTTGCAATCATCAGAACGCCCATTGCTGTAATCGTAACAATCTCTTCTTCTGTAAATTCCTGTTTAAGCTGGGTATAAATCTCTTCAGGAATATTCTTAGGATCTTCTGCCAGCGCTCTTCCAAAAGCAATCAACAGCTTCTCCCTTTCAGTAAATTCAAAGGTTTCAAAGTCAATGCCGTTATCTTTAAGCAGCTTTGAAAAATATGTTGTGCATACAAGGCAGTCATTTTGTACTGAAATTGCATATTCAAAGAAGTCTCCGGCGCGCTTGCCGATCAGTCTCTGTAACTCTCTGTCCAGTGAATAGGAACTGTCCTCTATTGCCTTGAAGGCTTCAATGTTATGCAGCAGGGTCAGTTTCTCATTTGAAAGCTTATAGCCCTGTGCAAGATGTTCTTCAATTACCTTTTTTGCCTCCGGTGATGCTGTTTCCAAACTAACTTTTGATAAAATAGACATTTTTATTCTCCTTTTTCTACTGGGGTATCCCATGTTAATTTCTTCTCTGCAAAATTCTGAATCGCTGTCAGCACTGTACAGATAATCAGGTAAATTACCGCTGCTTCACAATACAATGCCAATGGCTCATAAGTTCTGGCTGCAATCTGCTGTGCAACCGTAAATAACTCTACTACCGTTATGCTGGATGCCAGGGAAGTGTCCTTAGTCAATCCAATCAGGGAATTAAAAAGCGGTGGAAATGCAATTCTAAATGCCTGGGGCATAACAATTCGTATCATGGTCTGTGGATAATTCAGACCTATCATCGCTGCCGCTTCTTCCTGTCCCTTGGGTACTGCCAGTATCGCTGAGCGGAAAATCTCTGCATTGTACGCCCCCAGATTCAGTGCAAAGGCAATGACTGCGGATGGAAATGCATCCAGGATAATTCCAACGGATGGCATACCATAGAATATGATGAACAACTGCACCAGCAGTGGTGTTCCTCGAAAAATCCATATGTAAAATCTGGCAAACTGCTTCAATCCCTTCACATTGGCAATCTGCACCAATGCCAGAAAAAGTGCTATCACGCATCCCAGTATGAAAGATAACAAGGTCAATGGAATCGTTATCTTAATGCCTGGAATCAGTATTCTTGTAAAAGATGATAACAATATCTGTACTATTCTCTCACTCATGATCTGTTCTGTATCCTTTATTATTTATTCGATAGGCTGTGTAAAATCCTTACCAAAGTATTCAATAGACAGCTCTGTTAATACACCCTCCTGTGAAAGTTCATCAAGTGCCTGCTGAATCGCATCATGCAGTCTTGTTTCACCTTTCTTCACAGGTACAGCATAGGTATCTATAACATCAGGAATATCAAAGGCTGCCTTTAATCCTGCTTCTGGATGCTGTGTCAGATATTCATTAAATACAACAGAATTGAATGTGGTAAAATCAGCTCTTCCTGATGTAATCAGGGATGCTGCTTCTTCTGCTGTACTGATAGGCACTAACTCTGCTCCTGCTTCTTCCAGAATATCCATATATGCAGTCGTTACTGTATTGGCTACTTTCTTGCCTTTCAGACTGCCCATATCGGTAATGGAATCATCATCTGCTGCAACTACGATCTGCTGTGTAATGTAGAAATACGGTCCTGCAAAATCATATTTTATCTCTCGTTCATCTGTAATACTTACTGCATTGATAACCGTATCCAGTCTGCCGCTGTCAATGCCGGCTAACAGGGAATCCCAGCCGGATTCTGTAAATTCTGCGGTCACACCAAGCTTCTCTGCAATCTTCTCTGCCACTTCCACATCAAATCCGGTCAGCTTGCCATCCTCATCATGATAAGTCATTGGTGGGTATGTTCCCTCTACGCCGACTCTGAGGACGCCGTTTTTCTGAATCTGCGCCAGTTCATCATCTGCCTCATTTTCTATGTTTGCCTCAGTAGCTGTTGTCGTTTCTTCTGCTTTAGCACTTTCCTCTGTTGCTGTGCTGCCAGAGGTTGTGCTGCCAGAAGCAGTATCTGTGCTGCCGCAGCCTGTCAGAATCACTCCTGCCAATACACCTGCGCTCAATAATTTCCATACACTTTTTTTCATAATATAAACTCCTCCACTCTCTTGCTGCTTATTCTACTTCAAATATATTTTCATATAAATTATCTGCATTGCATACAACTGCCATTCCTGCCAGAACTGCAATCTGCTCTTCTGTAAAATATTTCTTCAATGCCGTCTTGACTTCTGTAGGTACATGTCCCTTATTTCCTGCTATCGCCTTGGCAAAATCAATCACGCTGCGATCCTTTTCATCAAACACTGTATGATCGGGATCAATTCCTGCATCCATAAGGCACTTTTTATAATAAGGTACTGCGATTACTGCACCGTTCTCCAGAGAAACGTAATACTCCAGCAGATCGCCATATCGCTTACCCACTACTCTCTGTACTTCTCCATCCATTCTCCAGGCATTCGTCTCTACAGAGTCATATACCACATGATTTCTCAACTGATATGCAAACTTCGAACATCGTTCCAAATAATCTTTCTCTTTGTGATCCAGTATCTCTCTTACTTCCGGAGATGCTGTCTCATAGGTTATCGGTGCTATCCAGGACATATGTACCTCCTTATTATTTATTTCTTTACAAATTTTCTGACTTTTGTAAGATGTTTTGAATTATACTCCGCAATCCCTAGTATGTCAATATGGTTTATATGATTTATGTATAAAAATTCCATTTACGCATAAAAAAGCCAGTGGCACATTGATCCACTGGCTGTAACGCTTACCGATATTCCAATATTTCTTCCATCTTTTTGCGAGGTCTCTGCCCTGGCGCTTCATCTGGATACCCTACTGCAACGGCACTGATAATCTGATCTGTTGTATTAATATACGTTTCCAGTTCCGGATAGGCAAAGCAGGTATTGGCAATCCATAAAGTGCCAAGCCCCAGCTCCTGCGCCCTGAGCAGCATATTCTGAATGGATGCCCCAATAGACAGTGCATCACACTGCTCCACAATGCGTCCATCCTCCTTCACAGGAATAAAAGGCGATTTACCATTGGTATTTAACACCACAATAACCACCGGTGCTTCCCTCATAACCCTGACCGTATTCTTAGCATCTGCTATTCCATAGCGAAAATCTGGGAACTTCGCCTCTCCTGACTCTTCCCGTTCAATTCCCTTCGCCATTGCATCTGTCAGCTTCTGCTTCCCATCCCCTGTATACACAATATATTTCCACGGCTGCCTGTTCTTCGCCGAAGGCGCCATCCTCGCAGCATCTATAAGCTGCTCAATAAGCTCCCTAGATACCTCTCTATCCTGATATTTACGGATACTCCTTCTATCATAAATTGCATTCTTACTCATATGCTATGTCATTTCCTTTCGCATGAATCTTGACATTCCGTCAAATAATAACTGCCAGCAGGCTTCACCCCGCTGGCAGAAATGTTCTCTTATACTCTATTGTAGTTGATGAGACATCCTTTCAGGATAATCTGTCTTTCTTCGTCTGTAAGTTCTCCAAGAGTCAGGTCAAATTCCTTCTTCTCTCCCTTACCTACAACATAAGCTTTGATTACAGGAGCTTTCTCCTCTACAGCCTTTCTGATACCAGGAATGAAGAGGTAATCCAGATTCTGGAATGGAAGCTCCCCTTCCTTGATAATGAATGGAAGCATACCCCAGTTGATCAGGTTGGAACGATATCTCTTGGTTGCATACTCATTGGCAATGTTAGCCCAGCCGCCAAGTACCTTTTGACAGCTTGCAGCCTGCTCTCTTGCAGAACCATCACCAGGCTTTACAGCAAAGATGGTGCTGCCGATGCCTGTATTCTTGCTGTCTGCATCAGGTGTGATCTCTTTCATTACCTTCCATGCATTCTCCAGTTCAGGGAATGCTTCTAATGGACAACTGTCTGCTTCTCTGGCTTTTTCCGCCTTCTGTACTTCCTTGGCAAGTCCTACGTAATGAGGATCTTTTCTGGAAAGTGTGAACTCTGCCAGTCCCAGAGGATTGGAACGGTAGGAAGAGGTCTCACCGGAAGGGATCAATTCATCTGTTGTTGTAACAGGGTCATGAATCTCAGATACAACTTTAAGAAGAAGATTATCTGTCAAAGCTACCATTGCAGGCCAGTCCTTGATGTTAGGACCAAACTTGATCTCAACGCTCTCATCTGCCACGCCATGAGAATCAAATACACGGTTCTCATAGATCTTCTTATCAAAGAAATATTTATACTTGGTAAAGTCACCATCGAACTCTGTTGCCGGAGTCAGGAAGCCTTTATTCGCTGCTGTTGCTGCGATAGAACGTGCATCCATCAGTGCCACAGATGCGATCTGACCGCTCTGAAGCTTGGAACCTTCTCTGTTCGGGAAGTTTCTTGTTGAATGACGGATGGAAAGGGCATTGTTTGCCGGTGTATCACCAGCACCGAAGCAAGGTCCACAGAATGCAGTCTTGAGGACAGCACCTGTCTCCATCAACTTGGCTGCACAGCCATTTTTGATCAATTCCATATAAATTGGCATGGAAGCAGGATATACACTTAATGTAAATTCATCCGGTCCAATGCTTGCATTTGTCAGGATATCAGCTGCAGCACAGATATTTTCAAATCCACCGCCTGCACAGCCTGCGATAATACCCTGTTCTACATAGAGCTTACCGTCAATGACCTTATCCTTTAATTTGAAATCAACTGCGCCATCCAGGCTTACTAATGCCTTTTTCTCACAATCATCCAGAATATCCATCAGATTAGCGTTCAACTCTTCAATGGTATATGTATTGCTTGGATGGAAAGGCATTGCGATCATAGGTCTGATGGTACTAAGGTCAATCTTAATGCATCCATCATAGTATGCTACTTCGCCAGGATTAAGTTCCTTATAATCCTCACTTCTGCCATGGATATCATAGAAATCCTTAATTGCAGAATCTGTCTTCCAGATAGAGGACAGACATGTAGTCTCTGTCGTCATAACATCAATGCCGATACGGAAATCAGCAGAGAGGTTCTCTACGCCAGGTCCTACAAATTCCATTACTTTATTCTTCACATAACCGTTCTTAAATACAGCACCAATAATAGCCAGCGCAACGTCCTGAGGTCCTACGCCTTTTACAGGGGAGCCTTCCAGATAAACAGCTACAACACCTGGCATATTGATATCATAGGTCTGGTTCAGAAGCTGTTTTACAAGTTCAGGACCACCTTCACCCATTGCCATAGTTCCAAGCGCACCATAACGGGTATGGGAATCAGAGCCAAGAATCATTCTGCCGCCGCCTGCCAGCATTTCTCTGGCGAACTGGTGAATAACTGCCTGATGAGGTGGTACATACATACCGCCATATCTCTTGGCACAGGTAAGTCCGAACATATGATCGTCTTCGTTGATGGTTCCGCCTACTGCACACAGAGAGTTGTGGCAGTTCGTCAATACATAAGGTACAGGGAACTTAGTCAGTCCTGATGCACGTGCGGTCTGAATGATTCCAACAAAAGTAATATCATGAGAAGTCAGCTTGTCAAATTTGATCTTCAGCTTCTCCATATTACCGGATGTATTGTGATCAGCAAGGATTCCATATGCAATTGTCTCCTTTGCTGCTTCCTTCTTGTCCACTTTCTTACCAGTCTTAGCCTCAATGGCAGCTGCCGCTTCACCATTATCTGCTACGAGCTCGGTTCCGTTCAACAGGTATACGCCACCGTCATATAACTCTATCATATCACACTATCCTTTCTGTTGTACGCAGTCCATCACACAGCTGTATGATCCTTGGTACTGTATAAATATACACATTTCTTTTACTATACTATACTTTCACGGTCATTTGCAATGCTTTAGCGTAATAAAATTATATTCATAACCGGGAAGGTCTGACTCCTGTCACTTTATAGAACAGTCTTGAAAAATACAACGGATCGTCAAAGCCACAGGATAGGGCAGCACTCTTGACACTGGCGCCCTTTGACAGCATCTTTCTTGCCTGTGTCACCCGGTAACGAATCAGATATTCACTTGGTGAACAGCCAACTTCCTCTTCAAACAAACGATATAGAGTCGATCTGCTTATGTTCATAAGGCGGCACAGATACGCAATATCAAATTCTTCTCTGTGATATTCTGCCTCAATATAGCTGATGGCATTGCTCAATCTTTTTTCATTTTCTGTAAGAAGATCTCTCTCCCGATTGATATGATCGCTAATACAGCCTGTAATAGACAAAATGCTGCCTATCGCCTCTTTCTCCTGTCTTTTATGAACCAGTTCATATGCCTTGCTAAAATACGGAATGATCTCCTGCTCTTCAATTGCAGGAAAAACCGGCATTTTCATGCCAAGCCCCACTTCCCTTAGCATCTCACTGACACTCTCGCCGCTGAATTCAATCCAGCAATACTCCCATGGCTCCTTCTCGTCCGGGTAATAATGTACCGTGGTGTATGGGATGATGAGAAAGCTCTGTCCTGTATCTACAGGGTAGTTGTTCCCATTCACAACATAGGTACCTTTTCCCCGGATAATATAATGAATGATATAGCAGTTTCTCATTCCAGGGCCGAAGCTGTGCATATCACTGCAATCCTGTCTGCCTGCCCACAAAAGTTGTAAGCCTGTTACTCCCATGATGGTATCTCCCCCTACTGTATAGAAAGTGACGAATTATGAACGTTTTGTCCATATATTTGAAACAATACTGCATACCATAATTTTCCTTTAATTACTATACTTAATATAATTCATAAAGTATTAGGTTGCAACAGAAAATGAACAAAAAAGTTATATCATTTTCTGTTTATATTAACTTGGGCGAGTTACAGAATTGCCCTGCTTTCCTAATGCATAAGCAGGACAATTCGTCCCTATCCCCCACCTCCAACAGAAAGGAAGAAAAGAAAATGGTAAAACTGACACCCCCTATGGGATGGAACTCCTGGAATACTTTCGGAGAAAAGATCAATGAATCACTCATCAAAGAAACGGCAGACTGCATGGCAGCAAGTGGTCTGAAAGATGCAGGTTATGACTATCTGGTCATTGATGACTGCTGGTCACTGAAGGAACGTGATGCACAGGGCAGACTGGTTGCTGACCCTGCCAAGTTCCCTAACGGCATGAAAGCAGTAGCAGACTATGTACACAGTAAAGGGCTGAAATTCGGCATGTATTCCTGTGCCGGCAATCTCACCTGTGCAGGATACCCCGGAAGCTATGAACACGAATTTACAGATGCAGAGACCTTCGCCTCCTGGGGCGTTGACTTTCTCAAATACGACTACTGCTACCACAGCCCCATCGTTGCCGGCAAATATCTGTACCGCAGAATGGGGCTGGCATTGGAGAACTGCGGCAGAGATATCCTTTTCAGCGCATGCTCCTGGGGGGCTGATGAGACACACGAATGGATGAAGGAAAGCAGTGCCGGCATGTGGCGCTCCACAGGAGACATCTTCGACACCTGGGAATCCGTCAAGGATCTGGTTCATCAACAGGAAAAGCTTCTACCCTACAATGCTACCGGCTGTTTCAATGACATGGACATGCTGATTGTTGGTATGTATGGACAGGGAAATGTAGGATTAAAAGGCTGCAATGACACCCAGTATAAAACCCATTACTCCATCTGGGCTTTGCTCGGTTCCCCACTGATGATCGGCTGTGATATCCGAAATATGAATGATGCCACCAGAAATATCCTGATGAATCGTGACCTGATTGCCATCAACCAGGATGCCATGTGCCGCCAGGCTGTCAAGCTCAATGGTATCTGGGCAGGCGAAGATATGGTAATGTATTCCAGAAATCTCAGCAATGGAGATATTGCTATTGGACTGTTTAATCTCAGCGAAAATAAAAGCGCTGCCAGATTCAATCTGGACGAACTCGGACTTCCCCAAAGCACCGGTCATACGCTGGAAATGACAGAAGTATGGACAAAGAAAACCTCTACAGTGACCAACGGCACCTGGATTCAGGAATTAGACGCCTATGACTGTGCCGTATACAGAGCAAAGGTCGTGAAAGCATAATGAACGGAACCTGTATGAAATGCGGTAAGCACCTGTCTTTTAACGAGATAGGTGCTTACAAAAAATTTGTCAACCGCGGAAGTACCAGCTATCTGTGCATTCCCTGTCTGGCTGTGAAGCTGGATATTCCCGAAGAAATGATTCATATGAAGATAAAAGATTTCATTGCACAGGGCTGTACGCTATTCGTCAACGAAGAATAAACTCTTCCAGCTTGCCCTGACTTATGGCATACTCATAGAGCTGCTTATTGGCACTGTCATAGACTCCGAATTGCTTCCTTGGGCTGACAACCATCCGGCAACGGTCTATGGCAGCTTTTGCCTGTGCCATCAGTTCTTCTGATACCGGATAAAAGGCCGGCGAGGTCAATACCTCTGCGGCAAGCGTCCTGGCTGTTGGATAATCCATGTCATTATCATATAGGATTCCCGTTATAAAAGGCATTCCTTTGCGTTGCAGGGCATGATACAGATTCCTTGTATTACCTCCACCGCCAATTACAAACGTCTGCGGCTGTCCACTTGGTGCTTCCAGCTCCACCATTCCCGTTCCTTCTTCATAAGAACCTTTCTGTATGTCGAACAATTCACTGATATAGCCATTGGTAAATACTTCATCAGGAGTACCATATCGTTGCACACAATCCCCTTTTATACACATCACCTTATCAGAAATACGCTGCGCAAGATCCAGTTCATGTAATGACATAATTACAGTAAGCTTCCTGGTTCTGGTCAGTTTCTGCAAAGTAGTCAGAAATTCCAGCTTGTACTTCACATCCAGATAAGAAGTCGGTTCGTCCAATAACAGAATCTGCGGCTCCTGGCAAATTGCCCTTGCCAGTAAGATGCGTTGTCTCTGTCCATCACTGATCCGGGTAAAATCCTGTTCTGCAAGCTCTGTGACCTGCACCAGCACCATGGCATCCTCTACTGCTTTCCAGTCCTCCTTTGACAAAATCCCCAGTCTGCCCGTATAAGGGTAACGTCCTGCTGCCACCACATCCTTACACGTCATGAGCTCTGTCTTTAAACGGTCTGTGAACACGACTGCCATCTTCTGCGATCTGGTATGTCCATCCATCTTCTGCAAAGAGACACATTCCAGACTTGCCTCCCCTTCAACAGGAATCAGCTGTCCTGCGATGCTTTTCAGTATCGTAGACTTACCCGCACCATTAGGTCCTATCAATGTCAGAATCTCGCCCTGTTCCAGTGCAATTTCCACATTTCGTATCAGTGGCACACCACCATATCCTACTGTCATATGTTTCGTCTGAAAATAATACTGCTTCTCCATCACGCCTGCTCTCCCTTATGCCTTTTTAACATAATCAGAATCACCACAGGGGCGCCAAAAACTGCCGTCACTGTACTGATGCTAAGCTCCGTAGGGGCAAACAGCGTCCTTGCCAGCAGATCACAGAACAGACAAAAGACACTGCCTTCCAAAAAACACGCCGGAATCATAATAATAGGCTTAGCTGTTCCAAACAGATTTTTGACCAGATGTGGTACTGCGATTCCTACAAAAGATACCGGTCCCGCATAGGCTGTGATACAGGCTGCAAGCAGGCTGGAAAGCATGACCAGGATTACCTGGAACCGTCTGATGTTGACCCCCATACTCTGTGCATAGGATTCTCCCAGTTGATAAGCACCGATAGGCTTCGCCAGGCAGAAAATAATTACAGTGATTACAAATACCAGAACTGACATGACTGTCACATTATTCCAAGTCATGCCAGAGAAGCTGCCTTTTGACCAGTTATGCAGATTCACAATATCTGCATCATCTGCAAAAGTCACAACAAAATCCGTAACTGCCGTACAGATATAACCTATCATTACACCACCGATGATAAGTGATGACATATTACCAATGCGGTTAGAAATCAGCAGCACAAAGCCCATGGACAGACACGCCCCTATAAATGCCGCCAGAATCAGTGTCACCGAGCTGACAGTAAAAGCATGTCCAAGACAGAAGACCATGACCAGCGCTACCACCAGCTTGGCACCTGATGAAATACCAAGCACAAAAGGTCCTGCTATCGGATTATGGAAAAATGTCTGAAGCAGATACCCTGCCAGCGCCAATGCCCCACCAAGGATTGCTGCTGCCAGCGCCCTTGGAAGACGTATCTCCCATACAATACGTGATGCAGTCTGCGCCGTCTTCTCTCCAAACAGAACTTCAGTTACTTCCTTTACAGAAATATTCACACTGCCGGCACAGATATTCCATGCCAGCAGCACAGCCATCAATATGATCAAACCAAGAAATGCCATACTATATCGAATCTTTCTGCCTGCCTTCATCTTTTCACCTTTCTGAATAAGTACCTAAATATATGTGTAATACCCTGCGGACCGTTTAAAATCATTCGTTCAATTTAAAGAGATATCTGGTATCCGTATTTTGTGACACATCTGTCACAAACGCAGTGTGCATGTCTGCAATCATGGAACCAATTGCCATGGATTCCTGATACATATTCTGTGTCGTACACCACACATTGCCACTTTGTACCGCCTTAAAATCTGCCAGAAGCTGATTCTTAGCCACCAGCTCATCAATAGAAGTAATCTGTCCATCAATGGTACTGTTATAGATCAGACAGTCCACATCTTTTGCCGATGCATAGAATTCTTCCATCTGCATAGTCACCGATGAACTCTTACTCTGTGTGTCTCCCAGCTTATCAAAGATATACTTACCTCCTGCAAGCTCAATCATCTTAGGTACATAGTCATTCGTCTTACGGACATTCACTGCGCCATTGGAGGTCAGATAAAAGAAAGCAACTGTAGGCGCCGTCTGTTCCTCGCCATTCTGCTCCTCATCTGCTAAAACCTGCTCCAGCTCTGCAGCCTGTTCCCTGAAAGCAGCATTCGCCTGTTCTTCCTGTCCGGTCAGCACGCCATATAATTTCACCCATTCGCATCGTCCCAGCGGATGTTCCTCATAACTTGCCCTGTCTACCATAACAGGAATACCAAAATTCTCCAGCTTCTCCTTAACTTCAGGAGTATGCATAATCATCATATTTTCAATAACAAAATCACATCCACCAGAAAGAATCAGTTCATAATCAGGCGCATTATATTTACCTGCATATATAATATCGCCCTGTTCCATCAGCTGTGGAATCTCTGGCAGATACCATTCATCCTGCTCTGTTCCCGTAAATCCTATCCTGTCCAGTGCATCAATAGAACGAAACATATCCATAGCCGCCGATGCCACCAGATAAATATTATCTATTGGCTGCTGCACTGTCTTAATATCCTCATCCAGATCTTCCGGTATCTCTTTATCCTCCGGCACAATCAAAAAACGGCTGCCATCTGATATCGTAATCAAATCATAGCCGTCACTATAATAATCTACCGCATACTCCGTAGCATACTCCAAATCCATCCTGCCTTCATAAGCCAGTCCGGCACTGATCTCCTCGTCCACCTGAATCTGCTTCGCCTCCGCAGAATCCCCTCCTGAACTCTTCGCACACCCAACCAACTCTAACATCATAACTACAATTAATACTCTGGAAATTCTCTTCTTCACTCTCTCCACCTCTCCTCTAATCACTATACCCTTTTCAACTACTATGTACTTAGGTAATTATGAAACATATATCTTAAATTGGATGAATTGCACAGCTCCAAAACTTATTTCTTCTTCGTAGCCGATAAGCTGAACACTGCTGCGGTCAGTACCACAATTCCAATCAGTAGCATAAACATAGGATCAAAGCCACTCGAACTGGTCTTCTCTGCTGCAGCTGTCTCTGAATGAAAAGTCAGTGTATAAGTAATTTCATGTGGTGTAGACATTGCTGTAGTATCAGCAATCACAGTCATTGGCTCGTCCATGCACAATACAGGGATCAGGAAGGTTGAATTACCCACACCCTCTTCTCCATTGACAGGAAGATATTTCTCACCATTTACGATCATATAGTCATAGTTAGAGCTGCTCCAGATGATCGTTGCTGTTGCTTTCTTAGATACTACATTCATCTCTGCCGGAGTTGTAATAGAAGCCCTGCCGCTTCCGCCTTCCAGATCTACACTGATCGCATAATTGCCATCTGCCAGCTCCACATCCTGCTGCTCCACAACAGGAATCTCATCCTCAGCTGCCCAGGCTACCATATTCAGCTGTAATACCCCCAGCATAACTGCCATCATAATTGCACATTTTCTTATCTTTTTCATAACTCTCCTCATTTCCATGCACATCTACTGTGCAAATTATTATCACACTGTTATTCCCCCCCAGAACTCAATACTATCCTGTGTTCTGCTCTTCTAAAATATTATACTCATATCGTTTCCTTTTCGCAATAAATTTACATGCGAATTTATCAGCGTATAATCATACTCAATAAAAAAGGTCTTACCCGGCTAATTTTCATTAGACAGGTAGGACCTTTCCAGTCTCAATTATTACTCAATATCTACATGGTCAAGATGCCAGATGTCATCTACATATTCCTGAATGGTTCTGTCAGATGTGAACTTACCAACATGAGCTGTATTGAGCAGTGCGCTCTTTGCCCAGCCTTGTGTATTGCGGTAAGCCTTTTCCACCTTCTTCTGCGCATCTGCATAAGAGCGGAAATCCTTCAGAATGAAATAGCGGTCTGCCTTATCTGTACTCTGGGTATTCAGCAGTGAGTTGTACAATGTTCTGAATAACTCTCTGTCACCCTTGGAGTAAGTGCCATCCACCAGCTGGTCTACTACCTTGCGGATATCCTGGTCAGAATTGTAGATATCCATAGGATTATAACCACCATTGTTCTCATACCGGATAACCTCATCAGAGCTCATACCGAAGATAAATGCATTCTCTGCCCCTACTTCTTCTACGATTTCTACATTTGCACCATCCATTGTACCAAGTGTCAGTGCACCATTTAACATGAACTTCATGTTACCTGTACCGCTGGCTTCCTTGCTGGCTGTAGAAATCTGTTCAGATACATCTGCTGCCGCAAAGATGATTTCTGCGTTGGATACACGATAGTTCTCGATAAATACAACCTTAATCTTTCCCTTAATGGAAGTATCATTGTTGATCACATCCGCCACGGAATTAATCAGCTTGATTGTCAGCTTGGCATTCATATAGCCAGCTGCTGCCTTGGCGCCAAAAATAAATGTCCTTGGATAGAAATCCATGTTCGGATTCGCCTTTAACTGGTTGTATAAATACATAACATGCAGAATATTCAGTAACTGACGCTTATATTCATGCAGTCTCTTAACCTGTACGTCAAAGATGGAATTCGGATCTACATCAATACCGTTGTGTAACTTGATGTACTTAGCCAGACGAACCTTGTTCTGGTATTTGATATTCATGAACTCCTTGAGAGCCTTAGGATCATCTGCATATTTTGCAATGCCTGCGATCTGTGGAAGGTCTGTGATCCATCCATCTCCTACCTTGGAAGTTACCCAATCTGACAATAATGGATTTGCATGGAGAAGGAATCTTCTCTGTGTAATGCCATTTGTCTTATTGTTGAATTTCCATGGATACATTTCATAGAAATCCTTCAGCTCCTGATTCTTCAGAATCTCTGTATGCAGCTTGGCTACACCATTGACAGAATAACCTGCAACGATAGCCAGATGCGCCATCTTAACCTGACCATCTGCAATAATTGCCATCTTGGCAATCTTATTTACATCAGAAGGATACTTGTTTGCCACTTCGATGACAAATCTTCTGTTGATTTCTTCAATAATCTGATAAATACGTGGTAAAAGCTTGGAGAACAGGTCAATTGGCCATTTTTCAAGAGCTTCTGCCATAATGGTATGATTGGTATAAGCACAGGTCTTTGTTGTGATCTCCCATGCTTCATCCCATTCAAGGTGGTAATCATCCAACAGAATACGCATCAATTCTGCTACTGCAACAGTAGGATGTGTATCGTTTAACTGGAATGTAACCTTCTCGTAGAACTTATGGATATCATCATGTTTGGACATATACTTCTCTACTGCTGTCTGTACAGATGCAGAGATAAAGAAATACTGCTGTTTCAGACGAAGCTCCTTACCTGCATAATGATTGTCATTCGGGTAAAGGACTTCTACAATATTCTTAGCCAGGTTGTTCTGCTCTACTGCCTTCTGGTAATCACCTTTATCAAAGGAATCCAGACTGAAGCAGTCCATAGGCTGTGCATCCCAGATTCTAAGAGTATTCACTACATCATTGCCATAACCTACGATAGGCAGGTCATAAGGAACAGCCTTAACTGACTGATAGTCTTCCTGATAGAAATAAAGTCTGCCATTCTCTTCCCTTGTGCATACATGTCCGCCAAACTTGATGATCTTGGTGTATTCAGGTCTTCTCAGTTCAAATGGGTTGCCATCACGAAGCCAGTCATCCGGTGCTTCGATCTGATAACCGTCACGAATCTCCTGCTTGAACATACCATAATGATAACGGATACCACAGCCATATGCTGCATAGCCAAGTGTTGCCAGAGAGTCAAGGAAGCAGGCTGCCAGTCTGCCAAGACCACCATTGCCAAGCGCTGCATCCGGCTCCTGATCTTCAATTACATTGATATCCAGTCCCAGCTCTTCAAGAGCTTCTGAAAATTCCTTATATACCATAAGATTGATCATATTGTTGCCAAGCGCACGTCCCATCAGGAACTCCATGGACATATAATATACAATCTTTGGATCTTTCTTCTCATAATTTTCCTGAGTCTTGATCCAATTATCCACGATCATATCCTTGACAGCATAAGATACTGCCTGGAATATCTGCTGGTCTGTGGCTTCCTCTAATGTCTTTCTGTACAGGGTCTTTACATTATATGATACACTTCTTTTAAATAACTCCTTATCAATGACCGGTTTCTTGGGCATGATATTACCTCCTGTTTAATACACTGTCAGTTTGTATTGTCTGTAAAATCTACGTATTATTCTACTATTATACACTTTTGTCTGCTATTTTTAAATAATTATTTGCTACAAAAAAGAATTTTTATCCACTTCTTTATCATATAAATTCCCTAAAATATTTCAGTTCTATACTTCCTGCATGGAAATTTGAGTATTTTTACAATTGTCCAACTGTTGTATCGGATTGCTCTCCACATTGTATGGCTCTTCATAATGTACACGCCCAGTTACAACCAGATCCTCTGCATATCTGCCATACACTGCAGGTATTGTATGTTCATACACATTCTTTTCCGAAGGCTGCTCATCAAAATATCCGCTTGGCTGTGTACCCTGATGGCACATGGTAATATTCAGGTCGGTCAGCTGCACATTCTCTATTACCGCATCTTTTTCTCCTGCGGCGAAGATACTGGATTCTGCTTTCATATAAATATGGTCAAACGTAATATTACGGATTTTACCAGGATTATGATGTTCTCCATTACGATAGGTCGCATTAAGGAAAATGGGTTCTCCATTGCCCCACCACATTCTGGTTCTATACTCTCCGATACCGTCTGCATATTTCAGGACATTTCCTGTCACATGATGAATATGGATGTCCTCTATGGTCGCTCCATCCCTCACCCAGATACCTACACCTCTGGAACAGTCCTTTATCACACAATCACTCAGTATTACATTTCTGATATCGCCGTGTGTCTCTGTTCCGATCTTGAGTGCGGAGTCATGGGAATACAGAATACAGTTGCTGATGACAATATTTTCACTTGCTCCATACCGCTGTGTCATGGGCTTCGTTGTCTTGATTACAATGGCATCATCCCCTGTCTTTACCAGACATCCTGTAATCAGAACATCCTTACAGCAGTCAGGATCAATACCATCATTATTTGCACCTCTGACGTCATTGAGTATCTTAATATCCTGCACTCTCACATGATGACAGCCAGCCATATGCAACGTCCAGAATGCCGCATCCTGAATCGTAATGTCCCGGACTGTCAGATTGGTGACATCTTCCAGAAATGTCGTTCTTGGCCTGAATGCTGCCACACTAAGGGGACACTCATGTGCGCCTCCATCCACATCATCATCTATGAATACCTTATCACCCTGTCCATAGATAACGCCCTCACCGGATATGGTGATATTTTCCTCATGGCATGCAAAAAGGAAACAGCCGCCATCCCAGCCGGTACATGCATTGTCATCCTCAAAGAGCTTGGCAAAATCCATAATATCCTCCTGGTTCAAACTGCTGATCAGGACTGCCCCCTTCTCCAGATGGAAGTCTATGTTGCTCTTTAAAACAAGGGTTCCACTCAGATATTTACCCTGTGGAATCACCACACGCCCACCCTCTGCGGATGCCTCATCTATTGCCTGCTGAATCGCAGCAGCATTATTTGTTACCCCATCGGCTATTGCGCCATAATCCAATATATTATACTGTTTCATCACTATCCTCCACTCCCATGGAAAAAACCTCCGGCAGAAGCAGGAAGTTGTCTTTTCCTGATAAAGTATGGTCAAAATGGCTCTCCGGATCTGCAGCCAGCCAATCCTTGATCACTTTAGACTCTTCTGTGGATTCTTTCTTAATATGTGTAAATTCCTTTGGTTCCTCAAAATAAGAAAATAAAATATTTTCATGAAGCGCAATGAACTGATATCTGTCACCTTCTAACAGTCCCTCATCTACCAGCGCCTTATGATAATAGGTATAGGAGAAAAGCTTATCCTCTAATAAATAAGCAATTCTGCCTCTTCTCGTCTTATGCCCTTTCCTTGCCCAATATGCCTCATCTGTTGGAATATCATGATAAAAAATCTCATACATCCTGGTCCAGTATTCAGGTCCATCCTTCTGAGACCATGGCAAAAGCAGCTTTGATAACTCTGGAAAAAGCGCAGCCGGTTCCAAATCCTTCTCCAATGCCTCCATGTACAAAAAGAGCATATTTTCATGCTGATACATGGCTACAGTCAGACAGCGATGCTCTGTAACCGCCTCGCTTACCCTCTCTTTATCCCGGGCAATTGCAGACTTTATAGCTGCTTCCATGTTTTCCTCTAAGCCAGCCTTATCCAGACAGGCTCTGTAGTTTCTTCGTATGATCATAGCTTATCACCCCTCTTTGTCATCCGATATCTTTGTCTCTATCAGTTTTTCTAATTTACTTTTACTTCTCCTGCCAGTACCTTCTTGTAATCTTCATAGTTCTTGGCAAGTAATGCCGGTGTATCCAGTCCATAAGGACATTTGCTCTTACACTGGTTACAATGCAGGCAATTCTCAATCTTCTTCATCTTCCCCTGTACTTCTTCTGTAAGCTGCAGCTCCGATGGAGAACGGCGAAGCAGCAGTGACATACGCGCACAGTTATTGATCTCGATTCCTACAGGACATGGCATACAGTAACCGCAGCCACGGCAGAAGTCACCACTTAACTGCTCTCTGTCATGGTCAATGACTGCCTGTAACTCTTCATTCATAACAGGTGGATTGTCAATATAGGAGATGAACTCATCCAGTTCAGATTCTTTCTGTACACCCCAGATTGGCAGTACGTTGTCATACTGTGCTTCAAAAGCATACGCAGCCGCTGAATTGGTAATCAGTCCTCCAGACAAAGCTTTCATTGCAATAAAGCCCATATTCGCCTTCTTACATGCCTCGACCAGTTCTATGTCCTTTTCCGTTGCCAGATAGCAGAATGGGAACTGTAAAGTCTCGTAAAGCCCTGATTCTATTGCTTCTCTGGCTACTGTAAGACGATGGTTCGTAATGCCGATATGACGGATTTTTCCCTGTGCTTTCGCTTCCAGCATTGCCTCATACAGCCCGGAACCATCTCCTGGCTTTGGACAGACCGCAGGATTATGGAACTGATACAGGTCAATATAATCTGTCTTGAGATTGGTCAGGGAAGTCTGTAACTGGCTCCAGAATTCTTCGGATGTAGATGCTGCTGTCTTGGTCGCAATATACACCTTCTCCCTCATCCCCTCAAAGGCAACGCCAAGCTTCTCCTCGCTGTCTGTATAGAATCTTGCAGTATCAAAGAAAGTGATACCTGCATCATATGCCTTTCTTGCCAGTGCTGCCGCATCCTCTGTGCTGATTCTCTGGATTGGCAATGCACCGAATCCATTCTTGTTCACTGTAATTCCTGTGCTTCCTAATGTAACTGTCTCCATAGCTCTACCGTACCTTTCTCTTTTATCCGATTAATCTATAATAGCTGCTTGGTTTTCTGGAATAATCGTAGCACTTCTCATCCAGCTTCTCCACACGCCCTGTATCAATGAATTTCTTTTTAAAAGACCGTCTGAAATTCGCCACGTCAAGCTCTGTCCCTGTTACCACCTCATGAATAATCTGCAGCTCATAAATGGAGAACTTCTCCTTATTTCGCAGTAATTCCAGTGCAAGATCTGTATAAGTCACCTTACTCTGTAAGCGTTCCAGACCTTTTGCAATGATATCCTTATGATCAAAAGCAAGGTCAGTCTCCGTCAGTGTCAGATTCCTGCCTATCGCATGCAGAATCACTCCCTGGGCAGTCCTTTCTATCTCAAACATACAGGCATCCTGGGCATCATCCCCCGGTGTGTATTGTAATGTGTCAGCCGGAACCAGTGCCATATATGCCACGGAAATGACCCTGGTCCTTTTATCACGATGTACATCGCCAAATGTATACAATTGCTCCAGGTATATATGATCCAGATCGGTTTCTTCTTTCAATTCTCTGGCTGCAGCATCCTCCAATGACTCATCCATCTCCACGAATCCACCCGGTATTGCCCATTTGCCCCGCTCCGGATGCCCGCCTCTCTTGATCAGTATCATAGCAAGACGCTGATTGCGGGTTATCGTAAAAATCAGCATATCCACAGTGACGGAAGGGCGCTCATAATCAGATGGCTTATACTGCGCCAGATATTCTTCTTCCGTCATGGATTCCATATCTTTCAGATTACACTGTGTCATTCTCTTCCTGCCTTTCTGTTTCATTACATATCTACTTAGAGCCACACATATTGTATGGCTCTAAACATTTTATAACTATTCAGGCTCTCGAATCATTAAGCAGGCTCATCTTCATATCATAGTAATCAGGTGTCATGTCCATATAGTGTTTATGGGGATTGACAAAACGCTGCTCTTCTTCCCATATTTCCTCATCCAGCTGCTTCTTGACATAAGCACGGATTTCATTAAGTGTCGGGAGCTTATATACTAATTTACCATTTTCAAATATCTTTTCCTGTAAAGGTCTCACTGTACAATGTGTGAATTTCAGATTTCTCCATGGCATATCCGGGTCTACGAAACGGAACTCCTGTGACATGTCTATGGTTTCATCTGCCTTGGCAATCAGATCCGCCTTGGCTTTACCATTCTGATCGTATACACGGTATACTTTCTTCAGACCTGGATTGGTAATCTTCTCAACAGAACCGGATACCTTGATTCGGGGAGCAAATCCACCTTTTTCCTCCACAGCTGCAATCTTATACACAGCACCAAGCAGAGATATACTATCCTCAGAATAATCACTGGAAGCACCTGTGATCAGACGCTCGCCTACACCATAACCATCGATTCTTGCCTTTTGCATGTTCAGAGAAGAAATCGTATGCTCATCCAAGCTGTTGGACACGATGATCTTACAATCTGTCAGCCCTGCATCGTCCAGCATCTTTCTGACCTTGATAGACTGATATGCAAGGTCTCCGCTGTCAATACGGATACCCTTGAGACGTTTGCCCATGGGTTCCAAGACTTCCCTTGCCACACGGATTGCATTTGGTATACCTGACTTAATCGTATCATAAGTATCTACCAGTAATACGGTATTGTCAGGATAATTCTCTGCATAATGCTTGAATGCCTCGTATTCGTCTTTGTAATACATAACCCAGCTGTGAGCCATGGTTCCGCTGACAGGAATGCCAAACATCTGACCGGCAAGAACAGTAGCTGTGCCTGCTGCACCACCAATATAGGAAGCTCTAGCCCCATATACTGCTGCATCCATGTTATGGGCGCGTCTTGCACCGAAGTCTGATACTGCTTTACCCTCTGCTGCTTTTACAATCCTGGCGGTCTTGGTTGCTACTAATGACTGATGATTTACTTCTGCAAGAATAGCAGTCTCCACGATCTGTGCATCAATCAATGGTGCTACCACGGTCAGGATTGGCTCATTAGGATACATGATCGTTCCCTCAGGAAAAGCATATACATCACCGGTAAACTTAAAATCTCTCAGGTATTGCAAGAAATCCTCTGTAAATGTATTTAAAGAACGAAGATACTCTACGTCCTCATCCGAAAAATGCAGGTCCTCAATATATTCTACAATCTGTTCCAGACCGGCAAAAATAGCAAAGCCGCCTCTGTCCGGGTTCTTTCTGTAAAAGACATCAAATGCCACTCTGGCTGTCTTATCTCCGTCGTTGAAATATCCGTTTGCCATGGTAAGCTCATACAGATCCATTACCATTGTCAGATTTCGTTTACTTGACTGCTTCATAACTTGTCCTCTTTTCTCATTTATATCACATATATCACATGCTCTGCATTAGTTGCTTTTCTGTATAATAGTCTTTCTGACCATTGTTGTCAAGTGCTTTTGTATAAAAAAATCCAGAGTCAATCAGCTGACTCTGGACAATTCTCATATTTACATTACTTTTTTCAGATAAGAAGATGAGGCATACAGCTCTACACCATTGAGCAATACCTTGGACCAGCCATTATTTCCAACGCCGGTTCTAAAGATCATGTCTCCACTGTGAATCGTTACAACGATTGTATCATTGCTGGCTGTACTTGGTACAGTTCTCAGATTCAGATTCTCACTGCTTGGTGTGACCACCTCATATACTTCTGTATACTGCACATTTGCTGCTGCACTGGCATCCACCTGGACTGCACCGGAGGCATCCTTTGCAGCTGCCACTTCTGTATAGGCAAAATATGCAATATTCATATCTACCAGACCGCCCACACCTGCAATCGCAGCCTTGGCTGTGTACTGCCACATGGAATGGATTCCTGTATAGGTGCATGCCGGAGTCTGTGGAAAAGGCAGTTCAGGATACCAGGATACCCATACCTTATACTTACTTGCCAGCACATCCATATTCCAGTCCTTGCTTCCTTCCATCTCATTTTTGGAAGCATAGAACATAGGTGTATATCCTCTCTGTGCGATCACATCCAGAAATCCTACAGCCAGCGCTGTTCTGACATCCTTACCCAATGCATACTGTCTGCTGGTGCTGTTGCGGAAGCCTTCACAATCATAAGCCACCGGATAAGTAATCTGATATTTATCCAGAATATTGGCTGTGAATTCTGCTTCTTCTACTGCTTCCTGTGCATTTACAGCGGAAGAGAAGAAATAAGCACCTACCTTGATTCCTGCCTTAGTCGCTTCCTGTAAATTGTATCTCGCATATGGATCTTCATTTAATACGCCGGTATTCTGTGTACGATATCCCACACGGATCATAGCAAACTGTACCCCGGAAGCCGCTACCTGTGCCCAGTCGATCTGTCCCTGATAACGTGATACATCAATACCAAGACTTGGCTGAACTACCTCTGCTGCCTGTACCTTGACCGGCTGGCATAATGCAGCCAGTGTAATCATTGCAGCCATGCACAATGCCTGTACTTTTACGAACCATTTGTGTTTCCTATTCATTCGTTTACCTCTCATTTCTCTTTTACTTATGCTGTTTCTTTTTCATCAGTCTTTTATTATACGCCTCAATCTGCATTTGGTAAAGGTTTAATGCCTTTTCCTGCTTTCAAAATAAATGAATCGGTCTATTGAATCCAGTATATCTGCAAATTCTTCCCTTGGTGCCAGTTCAACATATCGTGTGAGTAATTCATTCTCCTGTTCCTTATATCTTCCGTAATAAATATCATACAGATTGTGTCCCCGCATATAGATCCTGATTTCTTCCATATGCTCCTTCACATCTTCAACGGTTTCAATATTCCTGCCTATCACCGCCTGTAAATGTCTGCCACTTTTGATCTTATACAGATATTCCTTCCATTTCTCCAGAAATATTTCATAAAAAGCTTCCACACTTGGAATCACTCCCAATTGATACATAATTTCAGGATTCAGGAAATAATTCTCAAAAGAATAATAATGCAGGATCAATACATTCTTTGGCGTAACTCTCGGTAATCTGTCTGCATCTCTTGCTCCCTGTTCCTCATAATAACGACACAGCTGTCGTTTTAGCTGGTCAGGGTCTTTTCCATCACCATCACGGATCATCAGGAACTGATCCTTAATATAGATCTGATTCATATATTTCAGGTTGGCATAGGTCTTGATATTCGTACAGCTGTTGGTCGTAATGATCGCCACTCTCGACAGTCTGCCATTTTCATCATACATTTCCGAATAGAAGCGGCGAAGCAACAAAGGAAGCCTGCTCTTGTCCTGCTTGCCTTCTACGATAAATACAAAATTCACATTCATCAGGTCATTTGCCGTATATCCAAGATTATCTAAAATGACACTTATGTCAGTTTTGCTTCTTGCTTCCGGATATCCATTTTCATCCAGTACCATCTGGCGAATCTGTCTGGTGTTAAAATTAGGCAATAGATTAGGAGAGTGCGTAGAGAAGATAACCTGATGTTTCTTGGACAGCCGGTACAGGATATCCCCTGATGTCTTTTGCAGCGTCGGATGCAGGAAAATCTCAGGGTCTTCGATCATGATGATACTGGGACTTCGTGCCTCATCTTCTGTATATGTTTCTAACAAGGATAACATATAGATGCTCCGCATTCCCTTTCCCATCCGCTCAACAGGCCTCGTAATCTGCCCTGACGGCTGGTATAGCTCTGTAGTTACCGTCAGCATGCCATCTGTATTGCGGTTCATGGAATAGAGTATCTGGTCCTGTCCGCCGTTCCTCCTGAAATGCTCGTTCACCTTAGTGGCAAATTCATCCAGATTCAGGCGGTACAGCTTGTAATCCAGCAATCGCATCGTCTCAAAAGCCGTCAATTCCTGCGGCGTCTTCCGGTTCAGCAGACCAATACAGGAGAAACAGTGGTTGCACTTCTTTGCCTGATTAAACAGACAGCAGTTATCACGTATTTTCTTTAATTGCTCATCCTCCTGCAAGAGAAGCATATCCTTCTGGAACTGTCCAAGGTTTCTCTCCGCATCCACATAATATATCTTTGGAAAAATCTCCCTGATATAACGATTATTCTTGTGGAATCCGTCATCATAACGCACCTTGCCATCCCTGTTCGCTATGAAGGTAAAGATAAGTGAGCCATCCTTATAAGAAGGCAGCTTCCTGCAAAAGTCATCCATCCACGCATCCATTCTTCGATATCTGCTGATTTTGCCATTTCTCTGCATCTGTGCAAAATCATCTTCCTCATAGGCAATCTCTACCTCGATTTCGATATTGGAGCCTGACTCATCGAAATCCTCCTGCTGTATCTGGTAGCCGCCTCCCACAGCACGGATTGCATCCAATACTGTCGTTTTGCCCGTATTATTCTGCCCCACCAGAATCAATGCATTTTCAATATCCTCCAATACGACTTTCCTGATTGATTTAAAATGACTGATTCCCAATCTCACGATTCTCATGATGCCCTCACCTCCTGCTGACATACTCTTCTTTTATTCTAGCAGTGCCTATTTTAAACTGCAATAAAAATACAAAATGGAGTTTAAAATTGTCTGTTTATATGGTATAATGTTTGTAATTATAAGTTTATTTATTCGACATGAAAGGGGTACTTATATATGTTTCAATTTACAGATGACTGCCTGATAGGCATTAATTCATTAGATGATGACCATCGTTACCTGTTTGAACTGATTAACCGCGTTATGGAGCTTCTCAAAGAAGAACCGACTGAGGAACGCCAGACACAGGTAAATGCCATCCTTGACAAACTGACCGCCTATGCGGACCATCATTTCATCAAAGAAGAAGAATATATGGAGCAGATCCGTGACCCGGAGCTTCTCAAACAACGTGCACAGCATGAGTTCTTCCGTCAGAAATTAGCTGAAATACAACGTTCCGCCCAGATTGCAGGTTCCGGTCAGACACAGACCCTTACGGAGCTTATGAATTTCCTTGCCAAATGGCTCTACGGCCATATTCTTAGCAGCGATATCATGATTGGTAAGCTGCCCGCTACCGATGACTGGATGCTCCGCGACAATCCATGTGAATTTACAGATGAATTCCGTACCGGAATTGATTTCATTGACAACGAGCACCAGGAGCTGTTCCGTATTATCGAGCGTGCCAACAATCTGGTAAAAGCACTGGTCAGCGACAGCTACGACGATATCATGAGCATACTGGGGGAATTAGAGGATTATACGAAGTTCCATTTTTCTGAAGAAGAAGAATATATGGAGAGCATCCATTATGAAGGGCTGGAAGCCCAGAAGCGTGCCCATGCTGCTTTCATTGACCGTCTGGAGCAGGTTGATCCGGATGAGATTGATGCCAATCCCCAGGAATACCTGAATGAGCTTCTCGAATTTCTGTTAAACTGGCTGATCAATCATATCCTGTACACTGATAAGAAGATACCTGATGTGACAAAATAAAAAGAAATGCTCCAACGCTTTCTTTTGCATCATAAATCGCCAGATAGTATGTAAAAAATACTATTCTGGCGATTTATGTATCAAATTTACTCTATATATCGCCAGCTTTTATTTTTCAAGCATCAATATATTCTGACAATTCCCTTCATCTTACAATTTGTCTTTTCCCCCCATTTATTGTATACTTATAAGCAACCGCGAAACGCACTGTTTCACATTTTATCTATAGTAAAGAACTGGAGGCACTTATGCTGCGAAATAAAGACATCTTAGAATTAAAGAGACGTTTTAAGAAAGAAGCCTGCACTATCACCAAAATGTGCGGCTGTTATGTAGATGCAAACAAAAACAAGGTCGTAGAATTAAATGAAACTTTCCTGAATCTTGAGGATGAAGAATTCTATAAATATCTGGATATTGCCAAAAAGGCACTCTCCGGTACGATTGGCAACAACCTGCTGGAACTGCACTTTACCAAAGAGGAAGAAGAACAGGAGGCAAACAGCAGTATCTCCTTGGACTGCGTGAAAGCGGGCTGCGCAATCCTGAACTTCTGGAACACCTCTATGATATGATTATCGAGAATTATGATTACGTAGGCAACTATCTGATTCTGATCTTCCATGATGCCTATGATGTCATCACCAAGACCAACGATGACCTCAAGATTGATGAATCCGAGGAAGTCTATACATACCTTCTGTGTGCAATCTGTCCTGTGAACCTCTCCAAACCGGGACTTGGTTATCGTGCGGATGAGAACCGTATCGGTGTCCGCATTCAGGACTGGGTCGTAGGTGTACCTGATGTTGGTTTCCTATATCCCTCCTTCATAGAAAGAAGCACTGATATTCATTCCCTGACCTACTATGTACATGATGCCAAGGATTCCCACCCCGACTTCGTAGAATCCGTTCTTGGATGCGATTCCAAACGTACTGCCACAGAGGAGAAGCAGACCTTCCATTCCATGGTAAAGGCAGCAATTGCTCCTATCGTGGAACAGACTGACGATGTTATGATTGAGATTCAGGAGAATCTGAACACTCTTGTTGCCGAGAAAGAAGCAGAAATGGAAGATCTCGTCATTGGTGAACCGGAAGAATTTACTCTGACTCCTGAGATCATTAAGGAAGTCCTTACTCAGAGTGATATTCCTGATGCTACCGTCATGCAGATTCAGGATCATTTTGCTGAGGAATTTCAGGATGCACCACCTGTTGTCAAGAATCTTGTGGATGAAAAAGCCATTGAAAAGAATAATCAGGCAAAAAAAGAGCAGAAACTATTAGAAGAAGTGGCTACTCTGAAAAAGGAATTACAAACGAAAAGTTCTGAATCTGCCCCCGCACCGTCACCGGAAATGCCCGATGAAGACGATGTTACCGAATACTCTGACGTATTCCTGCGCATGAATCCTGATAAAGCGGAGCAGATTACTTCCCAGACGATAGATGGACAGAAATACCTGATGATACCCATGGAAGAGGATGAAGAAATCAACCTCAACGGCGTAAAAACAACTGTATAAATTCTCAATTAACGAAAGGACAGGTAAATCATTGTGAGTGAAATAAAATTAGGTTCCCATGTAGGAATGTCCGGTAAGGATATGTTTCTGGGTTCTGTAAAGGAAGCTGCCTCTTATGGAGCGAATGTACTGATGCTCTACACCGGAGCTCCACAGAATACCAGAAGGAAAGAGATTGCCGATCTGAATATTGATGCTGGATGGGAATATGCCGATAAAGTCGGCATCAAAGAAATCGTTGTACATGCTCCCTATATCATCAATCTGGCAAATACTGTAAAACCGGAGACCTTTGAGCTGGCTGTGGAATTTTTAAGCAAAGAGATTGTAAGGACTGCTGCCATGAAGAGCCGTATACTGGTGCTTCATCCCGGCTCCCATGTAGATGCCGGTGTAGATGCCGGGATTGCACAGATTGTAAAGGGCTTGAATATGGTGCTTGATGCTGATGATAATGATGTGTATATCGCTCTTGAAACCATGGCTGGAAAAGGCAGCGAAGTCGGCCGCACCTTTGAGGAACTGAAGAGGATTTATGATGGTGTCGAAAGAAAAGACCGCCTGCGTATATGCTTTGATACCTGCCATGTCAGTGATGCAGGCTATCCACTTGTTACTGACTATGAAAGTGTACTGAAACAGTTTGATGACGTCCTTGGACTTGACCAGATTGCTGTCATTCATGTCAATGACAGCCTTAACCCATGCGGTGCTCACAAAGACCGCCATGCCAATATCGGTCAGGGTACGATTGGTTTTGATACCTTGCATAAAATTGTCCATGATGAACGCTTCGCTGCTGTTCCCAAGATATTAGAGACTCCCTGGTTATGCGCAGAAGGCTCCAAGGAAAAGACAATTCCACCGTATAAAGAAGAAATAGCAAAATTAAGAGAGGACTAAACCTCTCTTAATTTTTTCTCTATTTCCAGTCCGGCGCAAACAGATCATCCAGCACAACAACCGACTGAATATTGGCTGCATATGAATTTTCTACCAGCCCATACGTTGTAATCAAAGTCGGATACACTGCATATTTTGTCCCTGTCATTTGGACCAGATCATGCATTTTATTGCGAATACTTCGTTCTCCTTTCTCTGTGACTGTGTATTCTGAACCGCTGTACTTCATTTCACAAAGATTGATTACCTGATCTTTTCTGGTAATCAGCATATCTATCTGTGAACCAAATACACCTTTATCCGGATCAGCCTTACAATACCATGAATTCACCTCAGTCAATACCCCGGAGATTCCAAGCTTTTGTTTAATCTGCGCAACATGCTCCATACACACCCTTTCAAATGCCAGTCCCAGCCAGGTATTTACTCGCGGTGTATTGATCTGATTAGACCAGAAGTGTTCATCCGTAGGCGCATCCTGTAAGAATTTAAAATGAAATAATGTAAAACAATCTATTAATTGATATACAGCATTTTTCTTTTTCATGCCAAAGGCATAGTATTTCCGTATAAAACCGCAGCTCTCCAACTCATCCAGCTTCGTACTCAGATCACCGGAATTACCGATTCCTGAGGCTTCTATCAGTTCATCTCTGGTCATGCCTACCTTCTTAGCTCCTAGAGTCTCTATAATCTTCACATACATATCCGGCTTCTTAAACACTGATGCATACAGATATTTGAACTCTTCCCGCAAAGGTGCTTCTTTTGCAAAAAGAATAGCATCTATATTCTGCGGCAGACTAAGCCCTTTTTTCAAAAAACTCCAATAAAATGGAATGCCGCCAAATATCATATAATATTGCAGAATCTGCTCTCTATTTAATGCCAGCCCCATTGCCTGCACATATTCTTCGCACTCATGCAGTGAAAAAGTATGCAGATTAATCTGTTCTGTCAGACGGTTATATAAACCACCCTTATTATGAACTACCTTAGAAAGCATCCATGATGTGGCAGATGCACATACAATCAATACAATATCCTTTCGGGCTGAAGCAAAGCTGTTCCAGAAATTCTCCAATGCCATCATCAGATCACTTTTTTGCGTATCCATCCATGATAATTCGTCGATAAAAATTACTTTTCTCTTCTCATTGGACTGTCTGATCAGATCCTTCAGCTCTTCAAACGCTTCCAGCCAGTTTTTAGGCTTATTCTTTACGAGAAAGCCTGCATCCTTTAAGGATGCTGTAAAAGCAAACAACTGCTCTTTCATATTGCCCTCTGACAAGCCCGCATGCTGAAAAGTAAAACGATAGCCAAACGTCTCCCGGATAAGGAATGTCTTACCCACTCGTCTGCGTCCATATACAGCCACAAAATGGGATGCATCATCATGCAATACTCTATTTAACAATTCTCTCTCTTTTTGACGACCTACCAACATAAAATCTCCTTATACTCTACTTAATCTTAGTATATTTATTACTTTAAGTACAGTTTATCTTGTTTTGTAGAAAAAATCAATTCTATGTAATATTATTCTTTACTTAAAATCTGTTTATAATTAAGATTAAGTAAAGTATATCAAAAAAAGTGGCATGATAACAAATATCACACCACTCTTCCTTAGTTATATTTCTTAATGCACGACACTAATACTTTCATCAATCCATTTCTGTACAGTTTCCACACCAATTCTAACTGCCTGTGCAATCTTCTCAACGGGCATGCCCATCTCAGCTAACGAAAGGGCAGTTTCTTTCGCTTTCTTCAGCTCACCTTTTTCAATGCCACGCTTTTCACCGCTTTCAATACCTTCACTATAAATCTGTTCCATCTCACGGCACATAAATTCCACTCCTTTGTCAATGTATAGATTGGTATAAAACGATTTCCTAATTAAATTGTCTCTATCCTCAGTTTCATCTTAACATCAAAATTTGCTTTTCTCAAGCCACCAACATGCATTTAATTCGTTTCATTCAATCCATATCCTTCTCCCGGCTTCTACTGCCTTAGAAGTCCATTAAAAATGCGAAAAGTGGCATGACAACTACCATACCACTCTTCCTTAGTTATATTACTACTTTGCGACCAAAACCATTACATCTGTCAATTCTGTTACATTAATCATTACATTACCAATTTCATTGACAACTACTATATTGTTAATTACATATGTATTTGTTATATGATCTAATGTAAAGATATATGCAATATGACCTGCATATTCTGCACCTACATTTATATGTAATCCTACCTGATACGGAAGTTTTATTTTATTCACAGGCTGCATATGGAATGTTATAAAACCTTCTGCAAAGTTATCTACTTTATTCAGTGTAGAACTTAAATCAAGATCTTCTGTAGGTACTGTATCTGACATGAAAATACTATATCCTATTCCATTGCCCAAATGTGCCATAAGATAAATATTTTTTCCATAATATTTCTGAAGTAATTCAAGTCTAAGCTTGGCATTATTAGGAGAAGTCACTACATCCACATAAGGAAGTCCCTGCGCATCTACCTGTTCTGCCGACACTACCTGCTGTGCCGCATTAACTACTGACACATTAGTATTTCCAACTACTGCGGATGTTGTATTAGAGGTACTACTGCTATTGTTTTCTGAGTTACCGCTATTATTTCCGCTGTTGTCTCCAGTATTGCCCTTATCATCCTCTTTCATATCTTCACCTGCTGCAACATTTACCCCAAAGTTCTGGGCAGCACGCTTTAAAGTATCTGACTCGTCACGAAATTCAATACCAATAGTATGAGTACCCTTAGGTAATTTTTTCATAGTTTCAGCCAGAATTGTAATTCTTGTACTTCCTGCTTCTGATGTAAAGTCCTTGTTCTGAACAAGTTTTTCACCATCCAGATATACATATTTGAAAGTTCCATATTCACCTTGTGATACAAAGAGTTGGTCTTTATCTACACCTGATGCAACATCAGGAATACGTGTACTTACTTCATATCCCATATCTGTCGCTGCATCTACATTTTCGTTCGTGTTCTGCTTTACTTTCATTGTAAACTGTCTATATCTATAAATAGTATGTGTAGAAGCCACTTTCATCCGAACCGAAAATGTAAATTCTCCTGTTTCCTTGGGAACTATAATGGTCTCATAAATTAAGACACTTTTTCGGACAGTTTTTAATGAATCTGATATACTAAAATCAGTAACAAAGCCTGCAAATAAAAAGTCAAGGCTAAATTAAAGAACATTGAAAATTTTATACAGGTTGAAAAGAAGGTATCAAAATAAGACCACCACAACCAGTGCTGGTCTAAAACGAGTTATTGTTTATGTTTAATTCGATTCAGGAAGAGTGGCTAAGTATTCTTTCACTCGCCCATAGTAGATTCTGAGAAACTTATTTGCACCAGCTGTCATATAGACATAGTAAGGCTTCCCTTGTGCCCGTTTCTTGTCTAGGAACTGATAAACAGGATCGTCCTGTGGCATGGTTTTGATGAGTACATCCATTACCTGAAAGAGTGTTTTTCGTAAATCAGCGGAGCCTCTTTTAGAAGTGGGAACACTTCGTTGCTCATAGGTTCCAGATTCGTTTACGCCAGGGTCAACACCTGCAAATGCAGTGATGGCACCCTTGTGAGTAAATCTGCTCACATCACCAATTTCAGCCATAAGCTGAGGACCTAATGATGGACCTACCCCTTTCATATTCATCACGATTGAATATTCTGGAAGTTTTGAAGCAGTCTCATTCATTAGTGTGCGTAACTCTTCGATGGTGGTTGATGCACTATTAAGCTGATCTACAGCTTGTTTGATTATTAGCTTGGTTGTTTCATCTTTTGGAAGTACAGGAACAAGTTCCTTTGCTTTTCCATAGATTTCTTCAGCCTTTGATTGACTGAAGTTGTACTTCTTGCGTTTACACCATTTTTGATAATGGTCAATAAATGCGTTAAGAGACATTTTACGAACACAATCCACATGCCAGTAAGTTGATGCAAAATCAACCCATTTTTGGCTACCATCACTTCGAGCAGGGCTATCAAAGTAAGAGTTTACTCCTGGATAGGTCTGATCAAGAATGCCGATAAGATTATTCTTCATAGCGGTTTTGTGTTTCATGTAAAACCCAAACTGACGATTCATAGTTTTAAGCTGAATTCGTAATTCATCCATAACACTATACTGTTTTAGGTTCTGCCACTTGTCAAGCGCGTAACGGGCAATTTTAACCAAATCAGCTTTGTCGGATTTAACTTTGCGAAGAGAATCGTTATCAAAGTCCTTGATGAGTTTAGGATTAATAGCGCTAACAAAAAGATTTGCTGCTGAAAGTTCATGGGCAAGAGCCTCGTAGTAGCGCCCAGTGTGCTCCATAACAATGCGGGATTCACCTTCAACAGAATTGATGAGTTCAATCAATGAATTGATGTCACTGGATGTGTGTTTAATTTCAAAGGGAGTAGAAACAATCTCACCGAAAGGTCTTATGATTGCAACCATACTTTTCCCCTTAGAAACATCGATACCTACTGCGTTCATAAATTTGTCACTCCTTAAGATTATTGCAATGGATAAGTACCAGTTTTACTCATTGCCTATTCTATCTACTGTGGTGTGACACGAACGTACCCAAGGCAGTTCAACCTGCATAAAACGAACGCTGCAAATGAGGAGCTGGTTATCAGTCTTTGTTACGGACGCAAAGTCCAAGAAAGGAAGCCGACATACCGATTGCTCCACCATTATACAGCTAAGCAACAAGATGGATAATTCCTTACTGGCTGTAAGGTTTATTAACCATAAATATATTGTAGTAGAAAGGATTCATAAACATGTCCAGACAAAGAAGAAATTTCAGTGCCAAATTTAAATCAGACCTTGTAATCG